>Ga0310786_10000192_pt1 | contig 104331 bp, 147 predicted proteins | sample AusTroGonzalo_MG_FD_203881 | JGI IMG/M metagenome (GOLD analysis project Ga0310786, IMG submission 203881) | Bovine rumen microbial communities from tropical cattle in Woodstock, Queensland, Australia - Gonzalo_03 (v2) (version 2) | ecosystem: Host-associated > Mammals > Digestive system >... | reverse complement strand
CCCCTAGACGGGGCATTGAGAACCTGGAAGGCAGGGTGCATGTCAACCACCCAATCGTATGTAAGCCTCCCTATGGAAACTGTGGGAGCCGTACAAGCTCACGCCCTTTAGGGCGTGCGTAGTTGACATGATAGAGGATTACACATGATTATACGTGAAATGGCGTTCGAGCGCAAAGAAATAATGGAAGAAGCCAAGGGACAGCTAATGCCGATGTTCAAGCATTGGATTCTTGTAAGATATGCCGCACAAAGAGAGCCAAATCATCCATGCATCGAACATTGGCAGGACGAACTTGTAGCTGCTCTGTGGAACGTCGGTATGATGGACTTGAAAAAGGGAAACAGCCGCGAAACGGTAAAGAAGGCAATCAACGAAATGTACTTTACCAAAATGCAGCTTCAGAACAAATCATTCGATAGACAAATAGCGAGGTTGTGCGAAAAAGAACATATCACGTTGGACATAAACGAATACGATGCTTCCTTCAAGAAAGAACTACCGAAACTCGTAGACGTGATGGCCTGTGGAAATTATGACCGTATTTGGCAATATGTAGATGAACTTGCAGGAAAATAATACACGGGGAGCCATCTAGATTTCGAAAGAACTCTTATTCGGGTATTTCCTTTCCAAATATTTCCTAGTGGTTCGGTCATCCTTTCCCATGGTGTCATTGAAACAAACCACGTGCCTTGTATCCGCCTCGGCATACACCTGCGGAGTAAACGTGGGCATCTCGTAATAACCCTTATGCGGGAACCTGTCACTGTGTACGGACAGCCCACTTATATTTTGAGCCATCATCAAGAGCATGTGGTTATAGTCACCGTCCCGTCGCCACTGACCCAAGCCCTTTGATATAGCGTCCCACTCGCTATCAAGGAACGATTTGCAAAATTCGGCATTGTATACCTGGAACAAGTGATGCCATGCATAATATGGAACGTCTGTGGCATAATGCGCAGACACTAGCCTATGCCCGTTAAGCAGAATCTTACGGAACTGATTGAAGTCCCCGTACGTATCCATCTTGGAATAGAAAGTCAACGGCTTTCCGTCTTGCTCGAAGAACGTATCATCCACCGGGGAGTTCACGTACATGTCGTCATTTGCAAGTATAAAATTACCCTTCAAGCCCAGTTCCTTTATAGCACACAATTCAATAGTGCTGCTATTGAAGCAGGGCCGATGCTTCTCGGGTATGAACTCGTCATGATAATGAACTACTATACGGGGGTCATCCCTGTTCAAGAAAGTAGGGAACTGCGAAGGCTGCATAAGCAGCAGGTGTACCTTTCCCAAAGACTTATAGTTCTGTTCGAGTGCCCGCCACCAATACTTGAACAGGCCATGGTCGGAATATCTCCGTCTGAACGGAATAAAAAAGAACTGCCTCGTCTTAGGGTTACGAGGATGAAGATTCTTGGCTTTAAGAAAAATTTCAAGCCATTCATCATCGTCACTACGGACGTAAGGCAGTAAAATATCCATGAAAATACCGTAGAACTAATCACAAATTTTCTTGCAACCGCCCTTGCCACTCACGTTTTCATTGGACGGGGTATTTCCGAACTCAATCTTGACCGTCTTTGTGCCTTGAGGGACCTTGATTACTACTTCATCGACTTTCTGGCTAGCCATTGGAAACCTCACGGTTCTTTCTATTACGACGTTTCGGCTTGGACGCGGATTCGGGGACATCCACAACTTCCTGCGGAACTGTAGCTTCTTCCACTGCGACAGGGACTTCTTCCTGCGGAATCTCTACGGGTTCTTCCACCACGGGTACTTCTGCCACGGCTTCTTCAACTACAGGAGCCACGACAGTTTCTACGGGAGCCTGTCCCTTTTCTTCAACCTGCGGGACAGAATTTTCCTGCGGTGCCACGGTATCCTGCACGGGCTTGGATACGGGCTGCTGGATTCCACGGCGCTTATCAATCAAGTTTCTTAGTGCTGTCAGTTTTTTGTTCATGATTAAATCCTTTTGAATTTTTAGGAGACAGACGGATTTCTATCTCCCGCATCCTTGCATCCATTAAAGATAAGTAATTTTTTTGCACTAAGGCACGTATGGCAAGGAAAATATTAGCCAATATCGACAGTGCCAATAGGATTGACAATATTATTATCGCCGTCTGCATCATTCACCTCGGACTTGAAATTGTTGGAGCTAGCTTGTAACAGGATATCTATCTGCGACTGCATGTCCTGCAAAACGGTTTCCAAGGAAGAAACATGGTCCTTTGCATTAGAAGCCATGAACCGTGCCTTGGTGCTTACCTCCCGTAGGGACTTAACCAACTTCTCCAGTCTCTGAAACTGCTCGGAAGCCCGTCGTACGACTATGATAGTATACACAGACAAGCCTAACAGGGTCATGAATATAGCGCACACTATCAATGTCTGTAACAGCATAGTAGGCCCTCCGATGCTTCTGAACACACAGTCGCCCAGGTGTCCATTGACTATATAGACGGACAGCAAAAAACTGTCTTAACTCGTCACTTGTCTTCCTTTTCTATCTTGCCACGGATATACGCCAAGTCGTTAGACATCCTGTCTATTCTGTCGTAGATACGGGCTAGTTCCCCGGCCCTGTCCTTGTCGGCTTCCTTCAGTCCCTTCTCAAGCTGTTCGATACGCTTAGAATGGTCTTTTATTATGAAGGCCGTCCATGCCAGACATATCGTGGCAGGAACTCCTATGATGCTTGATAAACCTGTAAGTATCTCCAAAGCCTTCTCCATGATTCGTTCTCCGAACAATATAACAAAACCTAAATACAAGTTAACGTTAATTTTAATTTACACACAACGAAGGGCGTTCCTATACGAAAGGACACGCCCTGCATACTCTTCACGGCCAACTTCCCTAAACCCACGGTCCCCGTCTTCGACATAGAAACGCTCACAGGCTATCTCGTTACCTTCGGGGTCAACAACCTTCAGCACATGCACGGTATCGAAACAACCTACTTCGGCATTCACGGAATCAAACTGACGTGCATAGACCTTATAGGGCTTTACACTTGGATAATACGGGAATGTGATAGGTCCGACAATTTCATCTACAATCTGTGAGGCAAGTCCGCTGTTCCAAGTAGTCTCCGTACCGTCGTCTTCAACTTCGACCAATACAGTCCTGTCTAAATCGTTATACTCAACCGAGCCATCGGGCTTGATTTCCTTGAATACGGACGAAGCTCTGTTATGCTGGTAGTGACCAGGTTCTCCCCAGGGACTAGATACATTATTCCATTCATCGTCCGTATCATTGATAGGCGTAAGGGGACGACCGTCAATCAACCTGTTCAAGATTGCTTTCGTGCAACCGATAGAAAATCCGCTGTGCCCATCCTCCATAAGCGAACGAAAAGCCTTCAATGCCGACTTGTAACAGGAAGAACCATAAACGTCTTCTTTCTTAGAAGCTATCTGTACTTCACGCTCCGCCCAATCGGACAAGGATTCGTTCAGACGACGCCTGGGATGTTCCTTTAAATAGATTAGCTTGGACAGTTTCTCGTCCAATCTAGAAACATGTTGGTTGACTTTAGCGATACGCATACACTGACCCTAGGAATCCTTCATGATGCAGATTGATTCGTCATCGGAAAGTGGAATCTCGCCTGCAACGAGTGTCTTCCATGACGACGTGCAGTCCTCGTTGGCCGTAAGAACCTTGTCCTGTGCGCCTTCCCCAATTTCCGGAACATACATGCTGGCGGTAGGCGGCTTGTTCTTTCGCATATACTTGAACCATTTCTGCATATTATTCATAATAACCCACTATCCGAAAAATTGTACGATGAACTCCCCATAAACCCAATAAGGGAATCCCACCAACAGAATATAGCTTATTTTGTGGACAATCCAGTAATCGTGTAACTGCAAAAAGCGCCCCAGAACATATCGGCAGGGAGCCTATCATGCAGCAAGCTTCTTTCTAGCCCTGTACCGCCTGCAAGCCTCTGCCCGTTTGGACAGGTATTCGGAGTCGTCCCTATGCTTTAACTTGTACAATCTACTGTATTCTGCCCGTTTTGCCTTGTATTCGGAGTCGTCCTTATGTGCGTCCTTATATGCCTTGTTCCGTAGGGCTTTCTTTTCCTTGAAATCGGGGTCATCCTTGTGCGCGTCATAGGAACGCTTACGCTTGGCACGTACCTTTTCGGGATTGGCCTGCTCCCATGCCCTTTGTGCGGCAAGATGTTCCTCGCGGTTCTCCCAATAGGCCTTCCGGCTACGTTCCCTTGCAGCCGCACGCCTACGTTCCAACGATTCGGGAGAACGGTTAGGTCGTTTTACATGCTTCGGCTTTACGACTATTGGAGTTTCTAGAAGACGTGCCCGAAGCCTTCCCCAATCAATTCCATCTTCCATGCACCTACCTGTCCGAAAAATACAACGGTGGGATTTCAACGCAAATCTTCTTACCGCTATCGTCTTCCTTCCAATAGATATTCGCCCGCCTAAACGCCTTGCTCATTTGAGAAACAAGCACTTCAGCCTGGGCGGGTGTAATGTCGTTGAAATAGAGAGCAATAGACGTATAACCGTCTTGTTCAAAAAATTTCTTATCCTGAAGCGACAGCCCTAGACTGCGCCAAATACCTTCGGCTCTTGCAAGCAGTTTGTTAGCGTAGGAGTTCATCGTTTTGATTCGTCTGCGGACGGCTTGGGGAACTTATTGTAGTTAACGCAATCAGTAATACCTCTTGCCCTATTCATACAATAAGATTTAGAATTGCACTTATCACAAATGGAAAGTTTATTCTGTACCATAGAGTTATCCCTTATTCTTGGTGTTTGAAATTTTTGCAATATGCAGTATTTGCAGTATTGAGCACAATACGATGCACCTGGTCGGAAAATCCATGACTGTCGCAGCTTAATTCTATAGAATCATACAAGTCTACGTCTAGATTGCCTTTGCAATCTGCAAGGCAATCAAGCCATTCCAACACAAGACCTTCAAGAGAAAAATCTTCATCCGATACAGATTCAGTATTACCCTCAATCTCGTCGGCTGTGGTCTTCAATATGCCATAAAGGTCCTCAGAAAGCTTGAAGCGTTCCTGGTTCTTTTCAAGCGACTGATATATGTTTCCATTTTTGTTGCGGTGACAAGCAGCCTCCCAATCGCAGAACAATTCCACAAGCTGCATAAGGTTCATACCTTCCACACCGTTCTTGAAATGTTCGGGATGATGGTCATTGACTTCGTAATGATGCTGTAAAGCAGGCCCAAGATACTCCAAGGACTTCTTGTATTCATCGGACCCGTATTCGTGCTTCCCAAGATGCTGATGGGTGCCAACGTAATCAAAGCGTTCCTTTTCGGGTTCGTGCAACTTGGACTCGTCGTGGCGTTCTGCACGCTTCATAATGTCGTCGCAGAAATCCGCAGCATAATCAGCCAAAACAGGATTGCCCTTTTCTGCCAAATCCATAAGACGTTCGCAGAATGTCGTGGCATAGTCAACCACCATCTGTCTGTGGGCAAGCGTATCTTGTGTAGAATCAGCCATTAGACCTTACCCTCCTTCTTACTGATTTCCGCTTCAATTACCTTTGCATTCGCACGACGGAGCAAGGAAAGACGAACGGCAAGCGTATCACGGTAGTCCCGCATAGAATTGAACTGCTCACAAAGCAACCCATACTGTTCCTCACCTACCTTTTGAATAAAGGCATCACCCAAGTTCAACGCAGCATTCAAGCGTTCAACCCTGCCCGCAATTTCGTCAAATTCCACTTCAAGAGAAACGATAACTTCGGCAACACTCTTTACGGGGGTCTTCTTGATATTCTTCTTTTTAACCATTGTAGTAATCCTCCATTAAACCTTGGATGTTCCTTCTACGCCACGCTTGACACGGGCATTAGTTCTCTTGCGGAGCCACATAAGGGCTTCTTCAATCTTCGTAATGGCTATTGCATTTTCACGGCACTTGTATTCGGACTTTTGGAAATTCTCAAGACGGCATAAAACCATCCCAAGCAAATCTTCATTAGCAACGCCATTCACACCATTTTCCTTGATGGGGCCTTCCTGAAAGTCCACGATTGCAATAACACGGTTGTGACCCTTGTGTTCGCCTTCGGCGTCGGGTTGTGCAGAGATGACCTTGAAGTGGTGAGGAGCGTTGAACTTGTAATCAGCTTCATGGATAATCATCGTATAATTCTGCGTGAGCAAATCATGCTCAAGAAGTATATATTCTTCACTTGACGCAGTTGTATCCTTCGGAGCAGTCTTGACGGGAACAGCTTTAGCCTTACGTTTAGATTCTGCCTTTTTCGGAGCGACAGCCTTGACTTCTTTCTTCGTAGCAGACTTCACGTCCTTCTTCGGGGCAACCGTCTTGACTTTATGAGCGACTTTGGTTTCGGTTTTCGGAGCAACTTTTTTAGTAGCCATTTTAGTGTTTCCTTTGCTGTAATGCACAGCGGTTCGTTAAAACTTTGCGACGGGAATGCCCGCCAATTCTTGAACAGCGGCACGTATGTTCTTTTCGAAATCATGTCTATATTCGACAGGAACCTGTATAACTTTATCCTTGTATTTCACAAGGTCGTTTATGTCCGTAACAATCTTCGGGGGTTCCGTATTGGAACCGACAAACACGGAGAACGTATCACCGCAGTAAATACCCTTGAACGCATGGACTTCCCATATAGACGGGGAAACATAGTATACACCGTAGCCTTGCTTTCTACGTTCGTCAACCAGGGCATACAAAGGAGAACTTGAAGCCACGGCTACCCACATACGTAACGGAGTAGTCCCTGCACAACCAAACCTGGAAAATCCCCGTCGCCAAGTATACTCGTATAATTCGGATATATTCTTAATCCATAAGTCGCACAGAGGCTTTTCCTGCGGGAAGCAACTATCATCCACAATAGCCCCGAAAAAGGCACGTCCCAACAGATAGGAACGCTTATTCACTCCAAGAGCAAGACCCACGTGGTTGGGGAACATATCAGATTCAAGAGCGTCACCCTTATTCGGCAACAGGATAGACTTGAAATACGGGGACACGTAAATGCAGTCCAAGATACGGTCGGAAAGAAGCGTATTGCTTGCGTCCGCAGTAATGACCGCCAAATCAATCGGTGTAGTAGGCAACAAATTCCATTTCTTGTGCGGGTCCTTTACAAGTGTAAGGATGTAAAGTTCATACAGGAACCCTACCATAGCAGCAAAACTTCTGCCTGCTCCCAAAGCACCCGCAAACAGAACTTCGCTATACTCAGACAGGAAGAACGGAGAACCATCGGAAGCAGCATAGATTTTCTTGAACTGCTCCAACCAATACGGGTAAATACCATCTTCGACGATATTTCCTAGATACTGCGGGTCCTTTATGAACGTTTCAATGTCCACAGGTGTCGCCATCAAATCTTGCTGTTCGATTATATTGCTCATAAATACATTCCTTTAATTTTATGTTGACTTACATAACCGTTGTTGTACTTGACAATCATCTGATTTAGTTTCTGGCTCATATTTAAGTTTGAGCTTCCAATATTTATCCAACAAATCATCATATTTCATTTGAGCATCACATAATGCATCTAAAGTTGCGGATTCTCGGGCATTTGACCGTTCCACTTCTTTTCTCAGTTCTGCATCTGCATAAGGATATTTATTAACTATGCTGCTAACATCTCGTATCTTCAGTTTATTTTTTGGGTCTTGCAAATAAACGATATATTCTAACCCTTCAATACGTTCAAGATACTTCATTGACTGTTCTTGATAGAACTTAATACTATTCTTCAGTTCATTCATAACAATGAAGTGTTCTTGAATCTTTCTAGAATGAACATCCGTTGGTTCAACCTCAAGACCGAGTTCGTATAGAACATCTGTAATCTCTTGCGACCCTTCAGCTTCATCATATCCCCAATACCAATTAATTAAACGTTTCACTACACGCTTTACTTCTGAATCATCCGAATGCAATTCAAGTAACGGATGATTATCTAGTTTCTCGGATTTTAGTTCAGCCGAATTTCCTAATACCGTTTCTTCTTCCATATATTACCAACTTTATGACATTTATGTGTAAAACCATTTGATAATCATAATTAAGTTAGAATCTTTCCCGGCTACACCATGTAGCTATAAGCAGGCCATCTGCATCCTTGTGCTTACGGATAGCATCGGCAAACTGCGGATAAAGCCTGCAACCTATATCCTTTGACGCTTTCTTGAGTTCGACAGAACCCTTTATACCCCGGGGCAACAATTTCTTTTGCCACTGCTTCGAATCACAATAAGCGTGGGGAATACCCATGTCTTCAAGAACGCAGAGAGTCGCTTCTAACGCCCGCATAGCAGACATAGTAGTTGCAAATTGCTTTGGATTCACGCGAGGACGTTCAAGCATGACAAAAGCATCGAACGGCTTATTATCTCCCAAAATCTTCAACAACAATTCACGCAAGGCGGAACGATTGATACGGGTGATATTCTTTACGGTCTTCGTATAGGACTGCTCCTCGAATTTAGGAGTCTCTACGAAACCCGTTTCAATCCCGTCACCCATCCAAGCGATAGAACCGCTAGTACCATTGTCGATTCCAACATATATACAATGTGCCATGACTACGCCAAAGCCTCTCTCAACTTTCTGTACAATATACGCTCTGCGACAAAATCTCCCGAGCAATACTGGCCTATAATGTCCGTCTTCCCTTCACGGAACAACTGCGGAACTTCGGAACCGCACACGGAACCCTTTGGGTCGTCAATGTCCAGCATCAAGCAAGCGGAACGGAGCGACATGGATGCACCACCACCGAAACGCATAAGTTCCATAGTGTCGATATGCGGAATTTCCCATGGCTTCTTCCCACCAAAATTAAGTGCACGGGGTACGAAACCCCATTGAGCCATGAAACGCTTCGCCATGAACGGGATATCGAACCCTTTTATGTTATGACCTACGAGTATTGCGCTGTCGCTGTCAAAGATATCCATCACCGACTTGATAAGTTCCTTTTCTTCTTCAACGCTGCCTGCCGTATATACGGTAGGAGGGTCATCGGTAAGGGCATTACCTATGGCTATGGCACATACCATGCCAAACTCTGCATGCAATGCAGCCATGTCCTCAAGGTCCTGCCCTTCCTTTCCTGGATATTTTTCAGAAGCCCACTGCGGGTACCATGTGTCCATGATTCCTGGGCGGGGAGTGGTTTCGATATCGAATACAAATTTACGAGACACTATAATTACCTCTTTTTTGGATATATAGGCAGACAGCATCAATTTATGACAGGATTACCTGGAAATTTCAGAAACTTATTGGAAAGCAATTTTTCATCTTCCGAAGTCATACCGTCCTGTGACTCTATCGCAATCTCCTTTAACTGCCCGGACAAATCCCTAATGGTCTCGTCGGCAACATCGAGCTTCCTCATAAGGTCGTTAACGGCGTTACACAACTTTCGGTTTTCATCTGCAAGAATGGGCATAGCCGCAGCATTTGCCAACAATTCCGCCACGGCATGCAGGCCCATCTTGCCTTCGGTAAGAAGTCCGTACAGGTGCTTCACGTTTTCATCGAAGGAGGCATCCTCGTCCATTGAATCCCGGAGGATATCAAACGGATTTTTATAACTGTCCGCCATCGGAACTCCTGCGTATAACCTTGAAGCTGTTCCTGTTCTTCTCGTTGAACTCCTGGAAGTCCGTAAATCTCGGCTTGGCAGCACGGGGTATCCCGAGCACTTCCTTGTGCTGACGTATGGATTCCCAAGAACGATTGGGAACTATGTTTCCTGCCAGCAGGGCTGCATCTTCCGCAGCGGTCCAGAACCACTGACAAGTGTTCCGCCTAAGTTCTTTCCAAGGGATTCCATGCTTGTGAGCGTATGACGCCGCCTGCAAGTAGGTACGGCCTTCGGGAACACGACCCTGCCGTACTTCTGCAATTTCTGGCGCGACCCATCGTTTCTTTGGCACATTTCTAGACATGCTCACGTTTCCTTCGCCCACCTTGTAACATGGGCACGATTGCTCGTGGCTGTCTGTGTGTAAATATAATAAAATATCCGTGAGAATGCAAGAGATTATCAGTTACTTCAAATCTTTCTGTGGCAACACGGATTCAGCTTCGGGATTTTTCTGCCTAAACTCCGAAAGCATGTAGCTCATGGATTCGAAGCTGTCCTTGTCATGTGGATTGTGGGTTATGCCGCTGATGCAACGGCCTTCCTTAGTTACCTGCGGTATTTCTATGTTCTCGTCCTTGAACATGTCGAGCAGCTTCATATGGACACGAGTAGCATACCGCAGTTGCAAGGCAGCCCAGTGGAACGAATCGGCGATTCCTTCCCGCTCGGCTATCTTTTCCGCATTGGTAACGAAATCCTCAAGCTTCACGACAAGTGCCGTAGTATATGCCCATATGGCACGCTTCAAGTCCTTGTCAAGCCCGTGCTTCTTGCAGGCATACAGGAACAACGCAGACTGTACCCACTCCATAGACTGAGGTCCGTTCTTCTCACGTATCTGTCGGGCACGTTCCCGTGCCTCCCTGCGTGCCTTGATATAACTTGAACAGCCACGGTTGAACTCACGGGCTTCCGCATACTTCTTGGCACTCATGCGCTTGCCGCACACGTATACGTAGTCATTCCTGGGCATGATACACTATCCGTTCTGTTTTAGCGGGGCGTCCTTCCCACTGCGTGACTTGGCGTCCGAATTGTTCACGTCCACGTTGATAATCTGCGAAGCACCCGCGATACCGTCAAGCAGCGATTCGATGTACGCCACGTACGCCTTGATGTTCACGTAAGGAGCTATCATTTCATTCTTCACGATAGTGTCAAGAACGTTGAATATGTTGCTGATTACCGTAGCGGAAGCATCCGCATATTCGAGCCTGTCAAGTTCGGACGTGTTGATGGCGCAATACTGCTGTATGTTGATATTGCCCGTAACGTCATGACCGTACGAAGCGAGCACATCGGTAACAATACGTTCTATAAACTGTTGCAAGGCGGACTGTCCGGCCTTTACCTTGCGGGCATAACGGGCATAGCGTCTAAGTGCACCGCCTACTTTCTGCTCGTCACGGCCAGTGAATATAAATTCAGCAGGGATAGACTTGATATCGAGAATTAGATTACGGAGATTGCTGATTCTGTCGGGAAGACCCTCTACACTGGCGTTCTCGGCAGCACTCAAGGATGCCGCTATGGCACCGCGCTGACTCTGCTGCGGAACTACACGAAGCTTGGTAGCCTCGGCGGCATACATGCGGATAGTGTCAAGATTGTACGTGTTGATTGTATCGCCACCCGTATTATTGATGGCCTTCTCGTACCATGCAGTAAATTCCTTCAACTGCTCAAGGTCCAGTCCATCGGGAGCCGTCACGGAAACTAAGGAATTTCGCTGAAGGGATGCGTTTATGGACGCGAGGTCCAACTGCTCTAGCATTTCAAGAGCCGTCAGCTTGTCGTATATCTCGAAGCAGAACGGCCTTCCAAGACTTCCATTCTGTGCAATAGTCGCATCACGGGATTGCAACGACACGTTCATGGACGACAACGAGTAGCGGTAGCGGTCCGACTGCATGTCAAGGCACACTATTTCCTTGTTGTCCAGGATATCAATGTGGTTGGTCTGGTCAACGGACAGCTTGTAGTACATCGGTGTTGCGTTCAGACCTTCCAAAGTAATTGTAAAAATCGAACCGGGCTGGTAAGTGTCCTTCAGACCTACGATATGGTTATCCTTGTCACGGATATATTCGACAAAATATTGACCATAGAAAATGGAATCGAACAGAATCTTCGAGATATACTTGTCAAGCTGCGTAGAACGACGGAACGTGTCCACAATCTTGTTGGCAGCATTGGACTTCGGATATCGGTCGTCAATGATAATATCGAACGTCTTGTTCGTACGGGGGTCTATTGCGAGAACGTCATAGGAAAGCGTCTCAATCATAGCTATCACTAGATAGTTGGCCTTCAGAGGTTCGTACTTGTTGACATCCTCCCTGTACCGTATGAACTGCTCGTAAATCTGCGTGAGCAGGTTAAGCTCGGAAGCCCCGTTGGAAGAAATCTGCTGTATTACCTGCCTGTCATGTTCGTTAGACGCTATTAGTTCTTCTACAGAAGTCATGCGACGCCCGATTTGACGCAGCATCGTATAATCTGCAAAATAGTTCAAAAACCGCTGTGATAATGGTCCAAATATATTCAAGAGTCAATCTCCTGTGGCAGTACAATGTAAATATAACAAATTACAGGGTAATTGTCGATAGCGTTGATACAGCAAAAAGGGACCATGCAAATAGCCCCCTTATATGAGAATATACGCACGAATTACATTCGCCTGCCAGTAGCTTTCTTCACATCCTTGATAACGTTGTCCAACGATTCGAGGATGTAATCCATGCTGCTGATAGTATCGTGGTTGATGTCACTTTCCGACGGAAGGAAATCTTCGATGACACGTTTCAGCATGTCGCAGCGGCCAAGGGCATCCTTACGGCGACGGCTAAACGCGGAAGCGGCAGAAGCGTCTTCGTTCTTGGAATTTACTTTTATCTTCAAAGGCATATCGTGTCTCATTGGTGTTTAATGTTAAAAATCTAGGTGGCAGCCATAAGGGAGCAGAGGCCCGTGATGACTGGCTGGAGGAACTTACGCCATTCTTTGTGTTCGGAAGGGGTGGGCATGCGGAGCACCTCCTTAATAATTAAATTCCCGGTTAGTTCCTGCCCCAACGCGGGTCAAATAAAGTTTTCGGTTTACTTTATCGATTTGAACAATGTCAAAGGCCTGCTCGGTAATTGTGCCATAAGTTCGAGTTAACTGACTACTACTATGCTCAACATATCCATCACAAGTTGTTGCAATGATATTTGTTCCTGCACTAGTAGTGATAGAACCATCAACGTGACGATGACCTGATAGAACACCAATAACATTTTCGTTTGTTTGCATTAAATCAAGTTTGTCTACAATAGACTGGAATGTTGAGTCAATAGTTAAACTCTCCGCTACCAGTCCAACATGAGAAATGACTAAAACTTGGTATCCTACAGGCAAAGCATCCAGTGCAGAAATAACATCGTTTTGCACCGCCACGGGAATGGCGGAAGTGTAAGATGCGCCAACAAAAATGTAACGAATTTTAGCCGTTTTGTTGTCAACATAGTAAGCATAATCGTCAATTACATTTATAATGTTTTCGTTTTCCCCGTACACCATCACAAAGGCTTCCGATGCCGAAAGTGTTTCCGGCAACTGCGCCTGGGTTGCCCCTGGGTTGTTAAATTCGTGATTACCAATAACGGGTCGCCAAGCGAATGACTTGAAGTTGGACAACGTATCGCGGAATTTATCGTATTCTGCCTTGGCTTCTGCCTTTGTGTCATACTTTGTAATCGCATCGCCTCCGAAGAAGACATTACGAAGTGAAGTATTGCCAGCCAACCATTCAAGGAGTTGAGGGCTTTTCTTCCAGTTTGTTGCCCAATGCACATCGGTGATGAAGGCGAACAAGTCACCATTTGCACCGCTACAATCCGAATCGTGCGAACTAATTTCATCCACAATATCCTGGATATAATCATCTTCGTAATAGTAGTCAGGTAAGTGTCCAATAGAAGGTGCTACTGCAAAAACGGAAATAGTCATATCACTTTCAGTTAAAGGGTCAGTACCTTTAGGCGCCGCCTGGACTTTAACATAAGCATCATCCGTCAGTTGAATGCAAGGCAGATATTGTAATACTGAAATTTCCTTCATATACCCTTTATCTTTGGTACTATACAACATAGCCCCAAAGGGGTTCGTGAGAGAACTATAAAAAATAACAGAGCCTTTTCCGAGCAAAACAAACCTGTCGGAGCGCATCCTTTTTTCATTTTCATAAGGTTCACCCGAGTTTGCTGCAAGTGTACCACGTTCATAGTTGCATGGGAATGATGTAAACTGCAATGCAGTATCAAGTGCCTTAATTTTTATGCGTTTTTCAACATCGGCAAGGTTTGAAGAAATATCAGTTGCGGAAGTATTCACATACACTGCTGCAATGCAATCGTATGGAATTGTCAGCGGTTCCTTGTTGGTGTTCAAATTACCTATAGCTTCAATATAGGCACCCGTTCGTTCGTTATACAGATAAACTGACAGTGCAGTAATAGAATAATCAGTGCCAAATGTAGATAAGTCTATTGTAACCTTTGAACCTTTACCAAGATGCAACCAACCGAATAATGCGCGAGATTTGTTAAGCGAGTGGTTTAAGCCACCAGTTGCGGCGGTAAGGTATCCGTATTCGCCCTGCTTTACACCGAGTTCAAACGGGGTTTTATACGGCTTAATTACCGTCCCGGAAACATCGTGCTTGACAAGGTTGAACGAGGCCGCAGCGGGCAAAATATCACCGCCAGCGGCATTTAGCCCGATAACCTTCACATAGTAATCGTTATCAAGTTGATAAGACGGCAACCGCCTAAACCCACTAGCCGGAACGCTTTGCAAGTATTCCCTAGTGTCAACGCTATAAAGGATGATTTTATACTCCTGGGAAAGGTTGTAGTTTTGGATGACGGAGCCTTTGCCCATAAGCACGAAATCGGTAGACCTAATCCTTGTAGTGCTGGAACTTGGCGCCCCGTTACTTAAAGTCCCCTGCTCAAATTCACAAGGATACTGGCTGGCGGGCATTTTGGTAGGCGGCACCAATGCAATTTTAATGCGCTTTTCAATGTCGGCAAGGTAGCCGGAAACATTTTCTGCGGTTGTGTTTACTTGAATAATAACAACGCAGTCCCTATCGGAAACCACTGGCAGCAAGTTTGTATTTACATTACCAATAGTAGTGATATAGTCACCTGTCGTTTCATCGTATTCTGCAATTTCCAGCCCTTTAATATCCGGGTTTCCATTGCTCCCAATTTGTTCAATGGAAATTTCCGTACCTTTGCCAACCCTAATAAAGCCAAAAATCGCCCTGGATTGGTTGATGCTATTTGAAACGGATGCAGTTGCGGCGGTAAGGTATCCGTATTCGCCCTGCTTTACACCGAGTTCAAACGGGGTAAACAAAACCTTTGAAAGAATGCTGGCCTTTAAGTTTTGCATACTTGTGGCTTGCTTAATGGAAACAGTTGCATCGCCATAAGTTGTATAACTAAACCTAACCCTAGAAACTCCAGCGGGCACAACATAAGAAACGCTTTTACTTTTAAGGCTGGAGGCTTCATTAACAAGCACAACCCTTGAAATTATGGATTGGGTGTCCCCATAAATACCAACCACAATCAAAACCGGGTGAGGCGTAGCGTATTCAAGGGAAATGTTAAAAATCTCCCCTTCGTTTGTTTCAATAAATTCCGTTACTACCTGCTGGCGCGTTTCGTCTGCCGTTTCAATTACACCCGAAGCATCAAGCCAACCGGAAAAAACGTTATAATTAACATTTTCAATAATGCCAGTTTCGGAATTGAAATTTTCCACAAATTTTGATAGCGGAACCTGCTCAAACTTGCTGGGGTCCCAAGCCCCGCTATGTGCCGCCGTGCAACTATACAGGACGCCTTCGTGCCAATACAAGTGGTTTACTTCGCAGGCCACGCTCGCATCGAACTCCGGCGCGAAATTGTCCAATATCTTGACCAAAATATCTGCTGCAAGCTTCTTGGTGCCTGTGGTCGCAGAATCGACCGCAAAAAACGTCGTAGCCACCCAATCCGCACGAGATGCTTGGGTAGTCAGTTGATTAAATCTTTTAATTGCATCGGCCATAAAAACCTCCATTCCTTTATGAATATAATAAATTTAAATTGCTATACAAGTCTAGATAACGTCGTCGTATACCAATATTTTCATACCCCTAGATTCCACATAACCCAACGGTGTATCTTCATTATCTACCAAAGTATCATTTTCATTATAAATAAACCGACCATTGCTAGAAACCATCCCTAATATTTTAAGTTCGGAAGCGTCCAAAAAACCAAGCTTTTCACCGTCGGATGTGCCAAAAACCACATCCTCGTCATCGACGAGCAGCCCTACGGCGTTAGAACCAAATGCTAAAATCTTACGCATGGCGAGTACCTAGCTAGCGTCTTGTACTTGCGGTGGCCATTCAGAAGTATCCGACGGCATCATGAGAGAAAAAGTATTAAGCATAGAGATAGCATTTGACGTATTACCAAATGACGAGTCTTTCCATTTAACTCTTATCACAATCCTATCGATATCAACTATGTACCTACTCCCCTGCAACATACAATTCCATACAGGTTTATCACTATCACTCAATATATCGCTTATCAAAAGACCCCTGTCATCATAGTCGGAACTGCCAGTATTGCCTATATTGCGTATCAATATTTTAGTAGGTTCAGATTCATTCCCAGCATATACTTCATAAGTGGCCGCTGTCATCCCCGCGTCCACACCGCCACTCATAAGAGCTATCTGAAATACAGATATTACAAGATTTGCGGCGCTTGAATAGAAACTTACAGGTAAAATTTTAACAAAATCCTTGTACCCGTTTGAAACATCGCTGCTGGTAAGAGCCTGTGAAACACCGGAACCTACAGTACCGAACAAATTTGTACTTACAGGGGGTATAACCGAAAACTTAGCCCACCCGTTCACGTTATCGATAGAGATACCGTCACCCGCAATAACAGGCAACACGTCTTCGAGATTGATTTTCTCCAAGTTTATAAGGCCGTCCGGGATATCGTCGGACTCAAGCACACCCCCGCCAACGACACGACCGTATTCATCGACAGTCACTCGGGCATACCCGCCAGGCACCACTACATTATGCAACTTAATGTGGTAAACTTTCTGATTGTTGACAATCTCCGAGGCAATGTCCACGGTATCATTAGGGCTGTCCATGCTGACATCCGCAACCATCCACCCGATTTCGCCATTTTCACCTACTACGCCAAGAACCTTACCTTTAGAACCGCTTGCAGGAATAGGCGCCAAGGCACCGATACCGTCGCTGTTACCTACCTTGACAACCAAATCCGTAGTGTCGATACCTTTGAAAATCTGCAATGCGCCCTGTATGACATCCCCCTGCACGGGATGCAAGGTCGTACGCTCCGTAAGGTTTATCCTTCGGTCGCTGTCTATCTTTATGCCTGTTCCGTCAAAATAATGGATTCCGATAGGTACCAGGTTTTCGCCACCAACAGGGTCGGGGGTCCTGTAATATACAAGACCGTCAGTAGAGCATATACCGATTTCCCTTTCGCTAAGGCTAGCTACCAAGTCAGAATACGTGCCGTAACGGAATAACTGTTTAGCCGGAATATTTGCCATACATAAAATCCTTCATTTCCCCCATAAATATAAATAATTTATGGAAGTAACGGAAACGACTGCAACCATAAGCGGTATCAGTCCAAACACGATAACTATAGCATGCTATCACAAATATTTACAGCATCGGGGTCATCTACAGCCATAGGGTCGAACACGGCATCCCCTATAGCGTTACCGTCCCTGGGGTCCCTCATGGCCATGGCATCCAACGCCATTATGTCAATATCCTGCGCCTGCACATGAACCTTGTCCGCAGGTACAGTATCACCACGGGTAAGGCCAGAACCGTCTATCGGTAGATAGACCAATCCGCTGACCCTGTTAACCCTGTCTCTTTTTAGTACCATGCACTAAATATAAATAAAATCCGGGGCAATCGCTCGATACGGATGCAAGAGGGGCACCCAAGCCACACCCCGATTAGTCTGCCAAAGACAAGAGCCTTCCAACGTCCTTGTCGGTATGGCCATCAAAGTGCTTCGCACGTTCGAGGACCTTACACTTGAACAGGTCCCAATCCTTGTCTTCATAATGGTATGAATAGGGTCCGTCCGGCGTGTCTATGCAGACCACGAACCACCCGCCACCGAAACACGGCTCCCCGTCCTCGTGCCTATGGCTCTTCCAAGCAAGGTCTGGAAACAGGTTCACAAGCGTGGCAAACAAGATACAACGCTGACGATAGAGGCTATTGAATGTGTGGAAGCCGTCGGAGAGTTCCCCGATTTCCACACCGCAGTAGTCCGCTGCTTCCTGCATTACCGCTTTCATTTCTTCTTCCGAAACTGCCATAACTCTACTCCTTAATTCTATTTCCGAGGTAGGCACCAATTTCAACGCTCAAGTCCATACAGGGGATAAACTCCCACCCGTCACGCTTCAAATGGACCAAGGCGAGTTCTTCAACCCGCAAGTTTGTCATACGCTCAATGAGCAGCTTGTATGTGCTCAACTGTGCAGAATAGTGTATGAAGTTGCAGTCGGGCAAGCCTTCCAACGGACCCACGAGCCTGTTCCCGTACGGGTTGTCCTTCTTGATTTCCTTGTTGGTCTTCCAATCCAAAATAGCAATGCAGTCATCGGCACGGTCCCAACACAGGAAGTCAATGGTACCGCACAACGCCCACTCGGGCTTGTAAACGATAAACTCGTTTCGGATAGGTACGAACCGCCTGCACAGACGGTTGTAGGCCTCCTTCCCGTTCTTTCTGACCAATTCATAATCGCCGACGGGTACTTCGGGTTGGTAATGCTTGCGCTTCCACAAGTTCTCCATGTACGAATGGACCTGCGTCCCCATCTTGGCTGCGGTATCCTTGTTCAAGTCCCATTCGGCCTTAACGTCCTCGTAAGTACGGCCATTCTTCCTTGCATACTTTTCGGTAATTTCACGCCATTTTTCTTCTTCGCAGAACTTGAACTTGTTGTCGGCAAACTTTTCACGGACCGTCTCAACGTCGATATTGTTCCTGTCGGCATAAATCTGCGTATATCTTTCCCATTCAAGGATTTCGCCGCATTCCTGCACGAAGGTCGTCACGGACGTATACTTCGTACCCAACGAGTCCGTATAGACGTGGGGTCCCTCGTCAAAATAGATGTCCCTAAATTTCCACAACTCTATGTCTAAATCGCAAACCATGCATAAACTCCGTTAATGAACCATTCCTTCTCGCTTAGAAATCAAGTATTTATCTACCGCATCATACAGTTCTTCACGAGATGGGTTCTTGTCGGGAACAGAAATCCAAGGGATAAGAAAATCATAATAAAACGAATCCATCGCATCAAAATAGACATCCCTGTTCCTTTGAATATCCATATCATAATCAAACGGATGCGGGATTTCCTCGCTATCATAAACTCTGTTTAACACGGCAGAAGCGTTTAACCTGTCTTCGCTAAAATGCTCCCCGTGATTGTCCACGACCAAAGATTCTTCAGTTGCCCCAAACTTATCCCCACTTTTCAATGAAGGCACTTTCAAGGGCTTTACAAATCCGAATAACTCTTTCTTCCAGTGATTTTCAGTTTGAGGCATGTCATATAATAAAAAATAGGAACAATGACAGAAAATATCCTCGTCCAAAAAACCAACCTTTAGAGAATATTTTGGAAGTTTCTCTGCCTGTTCGTTCAATGTAATCTTCAACATAAAACATCCATTGTTAAGAGCTACAGCATAAATATAACAAAATACCTGCAAGAGGTCAATAGTTGGCTACGGTTTTTTCATCTTGAAAAAGTGTTCCATCACGTATTCCTGCCGTTGGTGCATGGTCATCTGTGTAGGCTTCGACTTCTGCATCTGCATGAGCGACGAGGCACCCAATGTCATCGAACCACCGATAGCCTCGTAGGAACTCGAAGCGACGGCATCCGCGATATCCTTTCCTCCCGCAACCTGCTTACCGTCCACCACAATCGTGGCAGGATGGTCAATCTTCTTAGGCAGGTTCTGCAAGTTGATTAGCTCCGTCCTCAATATAGGCGACTTAGCCATCTTAATCAGACTCAACAATATGTTGCTGCTCAACTTCAAGTACGGGTCCTTGGTCTTATCCACGGATGCGTACTTGACATTGAACCCCAGCTTGGCCAACAACTGCATCATGTCCGCACTCTGGTAGCCATCGCATGTAACCAAAGCTATGTTCACGCCTTGGCTGCGCAAATAGGTCAAGAACACACGTACCTTCCAAAACGGTACCTCGCTACCGGGGAGCGCCTTGATACCGAACACAAGTGGGGTTTCAACGGCAGGGCTAATCTTGCTAACCTCCATGCCGCTGACGGCGGAAGTGGTCTTGACGGTAATCTGCTCCGTCACCCTGCTCATTGCGAACCCGAATCGGTCGGAACGCAAGCCACCGTCAAGATGGACGTAATACTTGCCCTTGGGCAGGTTTCCCTTGTAGAAGTCGGCAATCTGGTCGTTGTCGTTCAAGGTCAAATGCAGTTCGTCCGTAGTCATGCAGTTCTCAAGGCACATGGACTTGTCCAACGCTTCAACGTTGTATATCAAGTTCACGCCATTTCGGGTAGCCACGCCAGCCAAGTCCTGCAATGCACCAGGAAGGTTGTTCTCGAAGTCCTTTCGGTATTCAACGGGAACCTGTATGACACGACCCTGGTAGTCGTCAAGCTCGGCATCGCTAGTTATGACCTTCGGCTGCTCGATATCGGACCCGATGAATACGGGGAACGTGGCCCCGCTATAGATTCCCTTGTGTGCCTGTACTTCCCAAATGGCGGGTTCAAAAATTGCCACCTTCGGGTTGTCACGTTCTGCGTCAATGTGGCTTTCGAGGAACGACGTGGATTCGTTACGGGACGAGACGACCCACATACGGCAGGGGACTTCGCCACCCTTGGTCATGAAACGGGAGAACATACGACGACGGATGCTGTTATAGTTCTGCACCGCCTGGTCCGCAACTGCGTTTTGGAAGTTGGCTTCGTCAATGATTGCCCCGATAACTGCCTTACCCAAAGAGTGACGCATACGGGAACCGTAGGCGATGCCGACGTGATGCGGGAACATTTCTTCGTCAATCCTGTCGCCCTTTCCAGGAAGCAGCTTGGAACGGAAATAGGGGGAACAGCCAATCACGTCTATAAGCTGGTCCGCCATGACCGCACCCGCCAAATCCATAGTAGCCGTAATGAGCGTAATCACGATAGGTGTAGTCGGAATCAACTTGAATTTCTTGTGCGGGTCCTTGAGCAGCGTGACCCTGTACAGGTCATACAGCACGCCTATAATTGATACTGTAGTATTGTGCGTAAAAGTAAAACCGTCAACAGCAAACAAATGGTCTGGGCTATCTACAGAAAAACAGACACATTCCTGTTCACCTGCGTCCTCCCAGGACATAATCTTCTTGTAAGGCTCGTTCTGCGGTACGGTATGTTTTGAGGCATGCTTATCTGAACTAAATGGCAGAAGTCTCTCGGGCATTGTAAAGTATAATCGGTACACATGCTGGCACTGTACCCTTATACCATCCTTTGTATAGGCGCCTTCCTTTTCCGCAACTGTAACATTGCCACACAGACTACGTATCAAGAAACACAGGTCGTCACACAACTTCTTACTTACAGTGCTGATTTCATAAGCACCCCGTACAGTATTGCCGTCACCATCGAATATCCCACGAAGAAGTTCAAGTCTATCCTCTACGGAAGCATATAGGTAATTCTCAGGTATATGCTTCGACTCGGAACGAACACATAAGTCCATGTCTTTCAAGTCTTTATGAAACTTAATAGAGTGCCGAATGTAGTACATATACCTGCAACGATACACAAGAGAACAGCCTATTTTCTGTAATCCACGTTCGACCCGTTCCAAAATATCCTTTTCGGCAATAGTTATGGATGTATTTTCTCCAGACAGGCTACCATCGGCAATAAGTTGTCCCAACACATATGGGGGTATAGGTAATTCATAAGACCTACCGAAATCAACAGGGTTTTCCAATACAGGAATATAGAGCTTTCCTTTCCGGCCACCGTTAATACGTCTACCCTTAAACCTGCCAACAATATCGGCAGTAGTCACATCAACCCATTTATGCTTAGGGCTACGTCTACCATACTTGGCCACGGTCCATATATGGTCATCGCTAGTTACTGTGGACGTTCTATCATTGAACGTAAACTTCCACATATGCTTGACACCCTGTGGGAATATGCCTAAGACAGTATGGAACTTGCCATCCGTCCCAAGAACCTTGTCGCCAAGACGAATATCCTTAGCCTGCACATAACCTTTTTCAGTTACGAGGTTAGTGCACAAGTGTATAGCTTTACCTGCTCCTATACACCCGGTTATCGCACATTCTATATATGGAGAATACAAGGGGTTAGGGTAAATCTGTTTCAATTTTTCTACCCAGTAGGGATAGACTCGGCCTTCACCGTAAATTGACCCGATGTAGTGCGGGTCGTTGATGAACGTCTCGATATCCACGGGTACGGATTCGTATCCTTCGGCTATGGCGGCAGCCTTGTAGAGGTCCGCCGTGCTCAATCCCGCAAGTCCGTTTTCAGCCATGTACACAAGTCCTTTCACGCCCGTAGCGAGGGCGAGGATGCGTGGCTGTCTTGTGCCAAATATAACAAATAATCAGTTATATCACAAGGTGATGTATAGGCTAAAATCTAGCATTTAGGGTATTGTTCATACGAATTTTCGTGACTGCTTTAACTCCCGCATACGCTCCACTCGTAGCTATCCCCTTACAACATACATTCTACACAATCTACTCACAAACCACCCCACTCGTTCCCTACTCCGAAGCATTCGTGTCGTTCGTGGGTGCTGGCGCACCCACTCGCTCGTACTCACGCTTCCCGAGCCATGAACTCACCGACCTTAAAGAACTGTAATTCAACCCTTCTTGACAATCACTCCCGTAAGGGAGTGATTAGGCACGATAATGTGAGCGAAGCGAACATTTCGTGCCCAAACCTTTTATCATGGTTTATTCGTGTGACATTTTTATCATCGTATGCATCACTCTAGTGTTACCCTTTACTTTTATGCCCCAGTATCCTATATACTTATTGCAAATTAAAAGGTAACGCTACATACCCTAAAAATAAAATCCACAGTATTTTAACTGTGGATAATATCTTAAATGAATAGTTCTTTGAATTTACACTTAAATTTACGTTCTGCGCCTGTCAGTGCTATTTTATTGTGCATCTTCCATTTGATTTCAGCAACCCTGTCTGTTTTAGAAAGGTTCTTATTTTTAAGAGCCTTTCTATCCCGTAACCGATTTTCCAGGTTATTTTTTTCGGTCGACTTCAAATTAGGGAATCTAGACAGGACTTTTTTAATAATATCATCTTGTTCCGCACGGGTTCGTTTATCTTCTACCCCATAAGCTATAAGCATATCCCAGGCTTTTTTGCGGGTAGCCCGGTCTGTAGCACCTTTTGGTTTGAAATCGGAAAGCTTCGCTATATCCTCCACAGACTTGTCGCAATGTTCGTCTATTAGCGACAAGGCTATATACGATATTATTTCTGCAAGGTTTTCGTGTAATTCTTTAGGACAGGTGGTATTATCCCTAATGTAATAGAACAATGAGTCTTTTATGGCAGTCTCTCGGACGGGTATATCGGCTATTTTTTTAATAAGTATTGTATTTTTTACAGCGGACCATATGATAGCCCATTCATTAACGCGACGGAACTCCAATCGTCGGGTGCCGTGTATACTGCCGTATGGGCATAATTTTTCGTGTAAGTGCCCATTTCTATCCACCCATACATTTGTAGGTAGCCATATCATGCCTGTCTTCGGTGGCGTTTCAATACCATTGGTAAGCCGTACCCAATCCTTGTTTGTAAATGGTATACGGTTTATACCATTAGCATCGTATTCAAATTTCCGTGTAGGTAAAATGGCAGATGTATAGTATTCAACTAATGATTCGTATGCGTATAACCACCTATTTCCATCTAGCATATATGCCTCTAATTGAAATGCCCCCGAACTCTTTTGAGGCTCAAAGTTCGGGGGCACCCATTAGCAAATTTTTTCGGGAGCCTCTAAACATTGGTAGCAGGACGCAGTTCATTTTGCTAATGGCTGCGTTCAGCATAGTTATAATATAGCAACTACCCATCAAAACATCTAACTTGCTTATTCGAAAATGAATTTTAAGACACGGTTTCCCCGTCAACCACATAAGGTGGTTGTACCTAATCCCGAATATGCCGTCATCGGGGATGACGCAGCAACCGCAGTATCTATTAAGATGAAACTGTAACTGCGTCCCTAGCGTTATACTCGGTTATGCAACCTTGCAGCGGGTGAGTACAGTCTGCTTTTCCCCTTGGTATTCGCTGTGTTCCTTCACAGTAGCCTTGATGGAAACGTAGTCGCCTATATCGGCATCCAACCCGGCCCCGGTCTTCCAAACCAGTCTGTTGTGGGAACTGTCCTCGAAGGTGTAGATGCGAATGTCGCCAAACTTGGTCTCGAACCACCCGCTGCGGTGCATGAGCTTGGCCTTAACCTCCAGTTTCTCGCCAACGTTCCCGACAAACCCGCTTTCGAATTTCGGTTCCGGGTAGGCGTAGGTGTGGTTCTTGAGTGCATCTCTGGCCGAGTTCATTTTCCAAGTAAGGCGGCAGTTGAAGGTGTCGGCTTCAAGCAGTTCGTCCCAACGGACAGGGAGGATTTGGAACCGAGTTCCTTCCAGGAGCGTGTTGCCCACCGATGTGACAAGACCCTGTACATATCCATTCCATCGGCAGTTGGCGTGATTCCGTAGCCATTTGAAATCGTCACCGTAGTCGATTGTTCCGTTTTTCGAGATGACAAGGCCTATCGTCTCGCCGTACCCCATCTTCTTTGCTTCTTCGACAGGATTCCATGCGGCTCTGAGGGCTTCTTCCTTGGCCTGCTTCTTGGCGTCCCTTTCGGCCTTCTTGGCGAGGTAGGCTTCGGTGTATTCCTTTTCCGTACGGGTGAGGAATCGGCTACCCCTGCATTGGAAGCAAACTCCTCCATAGACGTGCGAGTAATGCGGAAGTTTTCCCGTCCCGTCGCATTTCCAGCATGGCTCGACAACCTCGTAGTATTTAGTGCCGTTCCTGTCGGTTCTGATGTATGTCCGTTTGAGTTCCATGAGTGTTATCCTCGGTTGAAGTGGTTGTTTTTTCTGATACACCTATAATATAACAAAATGCCTATTGGCTGTCAATAGGCATTGTTAAAATAATTTCTTACGAATTACTTATTTGATGATTTCGGCTTCCTGGACGGTCGGTGCCGACCCGCCACCACGTTTTAGGATTTCAGCCTTGATACGTTCAGCGTCATCTTCGGTAATAGTGGTAGTGTCTTCTTTCTCTACGGGCTTCTCTACATCTACGTTGGACGTGTCAACGTTATGGCCAGACAGGGCTTTCATGAAATCAAGACGTACCCTAAACGATTCGTTTCGTTGCTTCGACAGGTCTATAAGGTCGCGTAACGAGGCATCGTCAAGATTGACCTTTAACGCTATGGCATTGTCGATGGCATCCATGCTGTGCAGAAGTGTCTCCATCCCGGCTATGGAATATTCCGTGATGTTCAGCATCTTACGGTTCAACCGAGACTTGATTGTGTCAAGTTCGTTCTGCGAAATGGTAGGGGTCTGATTTTCCAAGATAGATACCTCATATTTAACGTATCATACCTATAAAATAACAAAATATCTTCTGAAAGTCAATATATGCAAAAACCCCTGCTCTTTCGAGCAGGAGAGGTACTATGATTCAACAAGAAATTCATTCTTCCGTGTATACCTTGACGGTATAGCAGGGACCACCGTAGCTGTCGAAGTCGTTGTAGCTGCGGAACTCGGCTTCGTCCTCACCCGCATCTAAATAATACTTCTTGCCGTAATTCTCCTTGAACTCTTCGAGTATTTCCTGTTCGCGCTCGTCCAGGTCTTCCCCATATTCGTTTCCGAATATGAACGCTTCCCATAGCCATTTCGGAACTATGATGGTATCTACGAACTCCCGCTTGACTTCGGACTGCTTGGATTCTGTCTTCTTGGTCGGGCTGCTGTGCCTGCTCTCGTCGGCATAGATGTTATTGTCCATCTTGGCAATTTTTTTTGCGACTTCGTAGGGAAGCAGTTCACCTTCCACGTAAGCATCTTCTAGCATGTTACTGTATTTGTCGGCTAGTTTGGTGGCACCGTCTTCGCCATAATGGAAGGACACCTGTAGTTCGGAAATAATGTCGCCACGGTATTCGTCCAAGCTGGTGGCTTCGGACTTCTTGGCGCTTTCTGTACGGGTTCCTGGGTAAGCCTTGTTGTACAGTCCGTTGGTTGTCAAGTCATCTTTATTACCATGTCTTACAAATATTTTGTCGAACTCGGAAAGTCGGGTATACCACTTATCCTGCAACTTGGCGTAACCCAGGCAACTGATAAAATCTTTAAGCAGCTTTTCGTCGCCTTGCGGGGAAATGACGTACAGGTTCCAGTCATAGCCATCGCCGAAGCAGGAAACGTCGATGGCCCCGTTTGTCTCCTTGTTGAAGGATTCCACGGTATCCTGCAAATCTCCCATGATGGAGTCGATTATCTTGTCGGGGATGTCATAGCCTATTTGTGCATAGGCGCACGCGAAGCCCTCTTTCATGCTGTTCTTTTCAATCTTGCCGTTGTTTGACGGGTGTTCGGACTTATTGGTTTCAAAGAGTTCGCTTTGTGCATCCTTGAAGAAATCTGTCATTATGGCAGTCAGTTCGTCACTATTGCTGTAGGACTTTTTGTCACCTGTATTCCACTCTGTTGTTTCAAAGTTAAATTCAAACAGGGTAATTGTCTGTTCCACATCGTCAACATACCAAGCACGTTCAAGAACGTGGTTCTTGTTTTCCATATAAACTTCCACGAACATAGCACCTGTGGGTTCTATCTTTACATTGGTACCTGCGGAGTCCGCTGCTTTCTGCACGGCTGCTTTTAATTCTTGATTGTTCATTTCGTGTTGTTTGCCTTCCGTTTTGCTGCGGAGGTCGTCATCGGCATCTTCGGACTTCTTTGTTTCGTCACCGTCCTTGGATTGTGCAAGATAGTCATACAGGGCCTTTGCCACTCGGGACATGACCCAATCTACAAACGGGAACTTGTCGTTAGAATTGTAGGTATCTTCAAAATTGGGGCTTAACTTGTTACGGTAATCCCAGTTTTCAAGAACGTACGGGTAGATTTTTTCGAACTCGTCCTTATAATTGGTGATGAAGGACTCCACAAACGAGCCATTATCGTCGAAGTATAGCTCAGATTCCGTAAAGTCGTTTGCAGCCTTATACAGGATATCTTTTAATGTCTTGGGGTTCCTTGAAAACAGAGAAGACGTAGTAGCCTTAGCGTGGGCCAAGTCAGCCACGACATCTTCTATTGTATCCAATGTGGCTTTTTCGCTACCCTGCTTGAGGATTTTCTTGGTATTGTCTGTAATGTTCGGGAAATTGGTGGCGGCAGCTTCATTCATTGATGGCTCACAGTTACCGCCAAGGCAGCGGGCGGCTTCTACGGCATCCACTTTGCCGGACAGGAACCAATCCTTGACTTTATGGTAGTTACGGCACACCATTCCATCGGCTTTGAAATAACTGTAACCGTAGTAATCCTGTAATGCGGAAATTACTCGGGCAATGTAATCTTTCTTGGCCGTGTTGGAATTGTCCACGTTACGTTTTTCGTCTGCACGGGATTCAGTCTTGCTATACTGCTTCATACGCTTCAAATGCTCCTCCGCATCCGTCTTGTTCGCAAAGGACGCTAAAATCCTGTTGTCTTCATGGGAACGGATAACCCATGGTGCGTTTTCGCCCTTGCTGTTCTTGTGACCCTTTTCGTAGCCCAACTTTTCTTCGGCGGGTTCCTTGGCTTCATTCTGCTTGCAGACAGCCATCCATACCTGCAACTTCATACCCGCAGGTTTGTCTATTACACCGTCGTCAAGGTAAAGTTTGTTTTCAGCAAATGTTCTAAACAGGAATTTACCCGTTTGAAAAACGCTGTTGGTTTCAGTGTCAATCACTTTGTAGGACTTGTCATACCAATCATACTTGAACTCAAACGTGGTGTTATCCTTAACATCCTCGGCAAATTCCGAAAGAACCTTGTCGGCTTCTTTCTTGTTTGCCTGCACGTCATCGGTGTCCGACTTAAAGGAATATGACTTATATCCGGCGAGGTCGTCCTTGGCTTCGTAGGCACCACCTGTAAGTTCGTCGCAGAACTTTATAAGGTCAAGGTTCCCGGCATACGCCAAGGAAAGTCCACCGCTGACTTCGTGATGGTTTGTAGGGTCAACGATTGTAAAGTCGTCATCCCCGGAATAGAAATCATAGGGTTTCCCGTTGATTGTCATTTCGTATTTAACGTAATAATCGTCGGGGTCTGTATTGACAGACAATTCTTTAAGACTTACGGGCAAGCCTTCCGTGAGGTCCTTGATTTGGTCAGCGACCCACGTTGCGTTCTCACGACATACCTTGCTGCGATTATCCATTTCTTTACCCTCGCCCATCATAGCGATTTCTGCGTTCATAACACCTGTTTCTTCTTCGTCAAGAGCAGCCTCAATGCCTGCACGGACATTCGCCGTGTCGTCATCGCTGCTGCGGAGAGCCTGCCCGTAGGCGTGCTCAAATGCCTGCTTGTGGTCGCCAAGCCATTCAGCGACTTCTTCTTTTGTGGAAGCCGTCCAACCATATTCGTCGGCAAGTATCTTGTGAGCGATACCTACGAGATACGGAGAAACCGCAGCACCTTCGGACAGGGCGATACGTTCCATTTCCTGCTTGTTGAACAGACGTTCGGATTTCTTCTCATCCTTTTCGCCCGTGATTTCGCTGCGGATAAATAGAACCTTTTCTTTTAGAGACAGTTCCTTATCGTCAAGGAGTTCTTGCATTTCCTGTGTATGCGAATCAAGATAGTTCTTGACTTCTTCCGCATCCAAGTCAAATTGCTTGGTCAGCTTTTCCGTCAATGTTTCAAGGAAGCCTTTCAATGACATGGCTTCACTGACATTCTTATTAAATTTGCTACCCATAGTTAGGTCTCCTTTAACAGACATCGGTTCTTCGTCTGTGTAATCTTCGTTTTTACCTGCCTGCATGGCGTTGAATCTAGAAAGTTTACGGATATGGTTTTTACCAGCAAAGGATTTAATCCATCCGTTAAGCTGCTTGGTACGCTTATTTCTTGTCAAGGGGTTGTTCCATGTATGTTCCGCACGTACGGACTGTATGTAGCCCGTATTACTTCCCTGTTCATCCTTGAACCTGTCAAGCAGCGATTTTTTCTTTAGGAACGCTTTATGCGGCATCGTGTATCCTTATACTAGACGTTTTCTGTAGATTCCGTGGAAACATCTCCCAGTCGGTCGCTAAGGTTGTCCATGTTCCAATATATGAATCCAATACGGTCGAGCAAATCCTTTGCTCCCATGTCATAAAGACTGTTGTCTTCGGGATATACCGCAAAAGCGGCGTCTACAAAGCTGTTGTTTGTCGGTATGTAATATACGTCCACGGTATCCGAATCCGCACCTTCCGGGCCTTCCATGGTTACAATCTTTGTGTATTCTACGGCGGCATCGTTTCCGCTTTCGTCAGTATAACTGATTTTGTTTAAATCGGTCTGTGGAGCATCCTTGACGGTATACGGGATATTGAGATGTTCAAGGTGCTTTTCAAGTTCCTGTAATTGATTAAGTCCTTCGAAGCTTTCCTTCATTTTAATACTGTGGAAAGATTCTTCATAGATTCCATCTAATGCATCGTTGTACCCAGTCTTATAAGTCAAGAAGGCTGCACGGCTATGGAAAGATTCCTGTGTCTTCATGGGTAAGCATTCACGTCCGTCACGATTACCCTGGGAGTAGTAGGATTCACCTTTCGATTCGGTATCCTTTGCAACAGGGATGTTGAACGGCTCTTTTCTGCGGACGGAACCCAGGTCACGGATTTGTTCCTGCTCACGAAGGCTGTCATATTCCTTTTGGTTGAACGGCTTGTAGTCAAGCACTTCGGTATCGCTACCTAACTGCGAGATTTCTTCCTGGTCTTCAATAACCCAATCCATTGCGTAATTAGACCAACGTGCCTTGACGGAATACGGACCTTTGTGAAGTCCTGGACGACGGTCTTTTACAGTTACAATGTAGGTGCCTTCCTGTTTCGGGAAGCCCTTACCGCCTGCGTAAGAAGATTCCCTTACTTTGATTTTCAAGCTCATATTCAAATCCTTGGTTTTATACACATTCAAAATAACAATTCCTGTCTATACGTGCAACACTAGGTCCAGGAATATAAGCGATTCCTCGTCCTCTTTCTTAGCGTTAGGGTTACGGAGCACCCGTATATTCTTTACGAAATATGACAGGTCCTCGTCCCCGTAATGCACAAGCAACTTGGAATGCAACACAATATCGCCTGGGCAGTAGTCCCTGTGTCCGCTTGTGTTCTTGAGCGTGTACGCAGTATTCTCTTCGTTTAGGAACATTTCCGTGCCACGTATTACAGGCTGTTCCTGCGGGTCCAGGAATGATAGGCGTGCAACGAAATCGGGTTCTTCTCGATATCGGTATTCGTGGTCCTTGTCGTTATATATGGAACCCGTCCTATTTTCTTGGTTGTATGCGCCTTCCATAGGCATGCCGCTGTAGATGGACATGTCCCCACGGTCATGTATAGGGAAATCCGGGGTGCCTTCTGAAATCACGGGCAGGTATACTTCGGTATTGTACCCTACAAGCGTTATCGAATGCTTCAATGCAACGTATGCCTGTGTGTCGGCAAGTCGCGTAATGACATTCAACGAATGCCTGGATTTCAAGAAGTTCATGTCATCTAGGTTCTTCGGCATTGGTTAGTCCTTTACAAGGCGGATAGGTAAACCGACACTAGGAAATTCTCCACTTATTGCACCATATCCGCTAGGTAATAGGAACATCGTTCGATATTCATAGGCAGCATCATATTCTTTAGGGGGATGTCCTACTGTAGTATTGCTCCAAAACAGACATTCTTTACCGACAAGACCATAGCCCATCCAACCACGTTTACCCGTTAATTCTGCTGAAAAACTATAAGTATCTTCGCCACCACATTGTTTTGTTAATAACGCTGTTCCCGCTAGTTCTTCGCCACCACAAGACTTTATAAGATTTTCAAAATCTCTCTGTTCGGGTAATTTCCACCCTTTGATACTTTTTGCGATGCGAGCGGCAGCAGGCAACGTATAATAGTAAGTTCCGTCCTTAACGGTTATTCCATCGCCTCCATCGCCAATGGCGAGGTTTTCAGCCATCCACACCTGGTTGCCAATCTTGACGGTCTTGGGGTTGAACGCTTCGTTAAGTCTTTCGTGTATTCTGATTTTAAGTGCCATGGTATTTTAATCCTCACCAGTTGCTGTCGTCTACATAGCCCGACAATCCTTTCAATTCTTCGTACATGTCGCCTATAACGGAAAGTAGTTTTTCCTTGTCGCTGTCGTCTATGCCGTCTGTATAATCTAGCACGGCATCCATGATTTCATACAGTTCGTCTTCCGTAGGAAGGCTATCCACGGTAATCTTGTGCCATGAAGCGCCTGGGTCTTCGAAGGACCTGCTTGGCGAATTTCTGTATTTTAGAGTAACTTCGGCAAAGTCATCTAGCGCACCCTGTTCTGTTAGCATTTCGGCTATATGGGCAGGCTCGCTTACTTTTGCCATTTCCGCCCAAATCTTAGGGTTCAAGAGAACGGAAGATTTGTCGATGTCGCTGTTAAAATCCCATAGATTCTGCGTGTCGGACATCTCGCAGGGGATAGTCATAGTTTCTGTATACACACTGTCTGCGGATTGTTCATGTAGTTTAATTTTCAGAGGCATTCTGTCCCTCCTGTTCAGTCCGTAATATGCTCCGTTTCCACGACGGTCCAACCTCGTTCGCTTGCTCGGTGCCGGAGCAATAGCTGCACACGGGCTTGTTGGAAATGTAGCGGTATGTTTTCCTACCGCAGAAAATGCATTTGCCCTTTGTTCCGGCGGTATTGCGCCTGCGGTGCAAAGGAGCTAGCCCGTCAATCTGTATGGGCTTCGGCATCTCGGATACAGTAAACAATATGGATATCTCCTAATATTCCAGGATGATGTCTTCGTCGATAATGCCCTTGTTTCCATCCACGGGCATGTAGCTTTCCCCGTCCATGGTGAAATCGCCATTCTGAATCTTGGCGTACAGCAGACCCGATTCACCTTCATTGAGTCGTCTCAACTCGTCGTCTGTCAGTTTGATGGATACGCCTAAACGCCACCACGTTTTAGTTGTATTGCTTTCGTGAAGTTTTATATTCAATGCCATATTGGTCCTCATAGGGTTTTTGATGTTTTTCGGCCTGCCTTGATATCCCGGGCGGTCATATCATAAAGATACTTTGCGGAGTCGTAGTTGTCCCCAAAGTTTACATAGTCTAGAAGATTCCCATTACCATCATAAAGGAACACGATGTAGTGTTCATGCATGGGTTCGAAATCGAATGCAACACAACGGTCGCTACTGTATTCATAACCTATGAATCCCTGTACCTTCTTTTTCAGTTTGTCGGACATGCCGTTTGAATTTTCTTCATGTACTGTGATTTTCATCCTGGATTTCATTTTGCTTTCTCCAATAGATTTAAGATACCCTGCCTGGGCGAGCCACTTGGCGGCGGTAACATATTCTCCATACCGTATGGCTTTTTGCATAGGTTCACAATATAGACCGTCTTTCATACAGTCAGCAACATAGGCATTCGCAGCCTGCTTTATCTCGTCATAAGTATAGGGAAGTTTTTTCGGCTTGTAATCTTTTTCAAGACTGTTAATATCCTGGGCTATTGCGTCAAATTCGTCCGACAACAAGGCATCGTATAAATCTTGTTCTGTTCCACGGACATATATGTTATACGAGCCATCACGAGTTTCGCCATAGTCAGCCGAGATGTTTCTAAAAGTTTTGTTTATCTTTGCTACTATGTTTCTAGCAAAATTAGAATGGTAACATTGCCCGATAAGTTTTTGAATGCTTTCTTCAGTAACCATACTTTCTCCTATGGCATACAGGCTATACATGCGTGAACCCGCAGTGTAGAATTTTCGTCCCCATACCCTAACTCCCGAACCGACGTAAGTGGAACTGTCATTCAATACGACAACCCCCTGTTTTGTATCGTCGTCAATATCCAAAGCCCTTATCGGCTGCTTGAACGTCATGGCGTGCTGCCACATGGTCATCGGGCCGAAAGGCTTCTTGGACCACTGCAACTCGCAGGAGTTCTTCGGGTTCACACGGTAGTGTATGCCGTATTTAGGAACGTATAGTGTCTGCATTAGAACGTAAATCCTGTATAAACTTCTTTGTCGCCCTTGAAGCAACGGCTGTCGCCAATGTCGCTGAATTTGATGGCACAGTATGTCTTGTCATACCTGTCGTATCCGTCAAAGACCCACACCTGTGATTCCTTCGGGTATTCAATCGGTTTAAGGGTGAAGAACTCGTCCTTCTTCAAGTCCTTAATCTTCTTGATGGTGGGTTCCCACGGAGCGTCTTCTTTCTTCTTGCTTTCGCTCAAGGTTTCTGTATAATTCCCGAGAAGCAACTGTTCGACTTCCCTAGGTGCAGCCACTACCTTGATTTCCCTACCAGGATACCAGTCTTTCAAGATTTTTTCAGCTTTGCCCCCGTCAACGTAAAGGATATTGCCCGAATAGGCAGTGTTGAGTTCGCTGCCCCACCCGTCACGAAGATAGTATTCTTCTTCGGATGCTTGTTTTTCGCTGTCAAACGTGACAGCCCATACTTTCATTGAACCGTGGGATTCGTGTAGCTTGATTGCCATTTTGGACATAGGAGCACCTGCTTGTGATTAGTATTTGAAGGAAGTCGGAATGCCCTTCAAGCCGAGTTTGCGTTCAATCAAGTTGCAAAGGCGGTCGTACAGGGTTGCAGCCGTGAGGACAGACCTAGCGGAATCGGAACCAATCACATTGCCTTCAAGGTCGTATAGGGTGACAGTGTATTCACCCGCATCACCGCTCAATTTAACGGCACGGTCGGGTCCATAGTATTCTGCGAAAGCGTTGTACATTGCATCGTCCAACTTCTTGGAGGTGGATGCTTCGTGGACTTTGATGGTCATTTTAGACATAAGATTCCTCTTTGGTTATGGTTATACATTGACTAATATAACTAATTTTCCCGCCTATTGGAAAATCCATTCCTCGAATCGGGCGTTGCTTTCATATTCGAGAGCTTGCAATATTTCAAGGTCGGCAATACGCAAGGCACCGCAGCGAGATTCGACTGCTGTCCTTGCTACCGCATAGAGCGTGTTGATATAGAGTTTTTGCTTGTCCTCGGGAAGCATGGCTAGCATGCCCGAAATGTCGGTCTGTGATTCTGTCATGCCTAAAATATAACAAAATATCTTAACTATGACAATATTGTGAACTACCCACCGCCTAAAGGCGGTGAGCTTCGGGCTTCAACCCAGCGGGCTTGCCTTGTCCAATATAGGACAAGATAGAGGTCTGCCAGTCAGAGCGCATGAACTCCCTCTGTTCCAGAGGTACTAACTTCCTACCTTCCTGTACCATGCGGTTAGCCGAATGAAGGTCTCTGGGCATACACAAACCGCACTCGCACCGGAATGTGCGTTCGTTTTGTGGCATAGGATGTTTCTTGCCACAGTTGATGCACTTCTGCGTAGTGGGTTCCCAGCGATTAACGACATAGACGTTGTCTTGCGATTTCAGTTTCGCCTTGACTCTGCCTAAGCAACTGTGCTGTACCGCCTTGCCATGTCCGTCCTTATGCCATCCTTGGAGATTCTCGTCCTGGATGTATATAAGACCGAACCTAGAATTTAGGTCGGCAACAATCTTGTTTGCCCTGTCGTTCTTTCGGTTTACCAAACGCTGATGCTTCTTCTGTATCTTGTGGATTGTCCGTCTTCGACTATTGGAGCCTTTCTTCTGTCTACTCTGCTTTCGTTGCAGTCTTTTCAAGTGCTCCGGTTCTTTAACCTTGACATCAACTTCCTCGCCCGTTGATAGCGTGAAAGAAGTATGACAACCCATGTCGATACCGACATCTGCGTGAGGTCGGTTGGAATACGGTTTTCTTTCTGTATAGGTCGTGACGGCAAGATAGTATCCGTCAGCCCTATTTAAGAGTTTCGCGTTGGCGAACTCAACATCATCCTTAATCTGGTCGAGACCGTTTACTCGCACCAGACCGTGAATGTTCTGAATCTTTACTTTATGGTCGTTATGGAACTTGTAGGTCGTTCCGTACTGCTTTAAGGACACCGCCCCGATTTCGGATTTGAACTTTAACCGTCCTACCTTAAAACCTTTCTTCTTGAGCTTCGACAAAGCCTTGATTGAAGATTTGATGTCAGTATAGACCGACTGCTTCATCTGTGAGCCGATATGGTCGAGGTTCCTACCATCGAATGTACCATCCGGTAGCTTGACTTCAACTACATTGCCTAGTTCATAGTCGAATATGGACTGCCCCTTAACAGAACCATAATTGAGAATATCGTTGTACAGCCACTTCGCTTCCACGAACAGCATCTTGAAGTCTTCCTTCTGCCGGGCGGACAACTTGTTTTTCTGTACTTTAAGCATATAGACACGGCAGACTTGCGACTTACGCTTCTCGTGCGTAGCCTTCATCGCTTCCTTGATGGAAGCATTCTTTGCAAGTCGCTGTTCTTCGGTCATGCTCATATCATTAAGTTTATAATGCAATCTAGTTATTTTTCTCAAAAATGCAAGGCATTTTATTATTTTTAACTATATTTAATGGTGTATGAGCAAATATGAACGATTTAACCACGCAAAGACCTTCTTGCGGTATCATCTTATCTTCTCGACCAAGTATCGAAGGAAGGTGCTTAATCCTATCCGAGACGACTTGCTTGCAGCTATGAAAGTAGCTCAAGAGAAGAATGGAAACTTCAAGATTGAAATAGACGAGGTAGACCACGACCATATCCATCTACTGGTACGCATTAAACCAAATGAGTCCATTTCTAGTATAGTGCATGACCTCAAACAGCAGTCTACCTATCTAATATGGCAGAAGCATCATGACTACTTGTCTAAGTTCTACTGGTCTGGACAGCATCATCTGTGGACTCGTGGTTATTTTGCTTCGACTATTGGTGGTGTGTCCGAAAAGACACTTGTGGAATACATTAAGAATCAAGGCTAGAATCGGCGGCTCTCATAAGCCACCCTAAAGGGTGGCATCTTTCCCGCCGCCTTTTGTAAACAAAAATTTTAACAATCAGTATTGACTGCCACTAGATAATTAGTTATATTTACAACAGGACACACCAATAATAACGAGGATTAATATCAGATGGGACGTGTAATTTCACCATTTGTCGGGTACAGGCCCGACCTAAAACACCCCTTTGCTGTAGCCAGCAATCACAGCGAAGCATTGTCGGCACTCATGGATGAACGCCTTGAAAAATGTTTCAAGACTACTGGGATACCTGGATTCTTCGGTTTCGTAATAAAGTCTGACGATGGTACGTACCGTTATGCCGACCGGGCAGAAGCATTCACAGTGGCCCGTATTGCTGGCCAACTGTTAAATGATTACAAGGTAAGCTCCCTTGAATCCTATATGTTCAATACAGCTTCAGAAGAATTACCTCGACTCCGAATGCATTCCGAACGGATAAACAGCATGTTTACGGGTATGTCCGTGACAGACGATATCAAGATTGTTTGCTAGCTGTCTATATATAGTAGAACAGGAGTTTTTCATACTGATGGATAAGTTTACAAATATAGGTGATTCCTCCATATTGTTTAACGATAACTGCAAAAATACGGAAGTCCCTCAAGATAATACATCCACCTGCATTGGTGGGGATTCGCATAAGCAAGAACAGGATTTGAGAGAGTTGCTGCAATCTACGCACGCATCGTATATGCGTGCCTGTATGGACGCCGAAAAATACAAAAGGCTGTTCGTTCTAACCTTGTTCCTGTTCGGGATGTCATCCGTGTTGGCGGTAGTCGGAGTATTCATAAATGTTCAAGGCTAACGTTAAAAGAAAGAAGTACACGACCAAGCCTAAGAAGGTTACAAGCGAACAGTATCTTGCTGCCGAACTGCCGAGGGTACTTAACAAGTTCGTGGGAAAGCGATACACGCTCGCATCCGCATCCAAGATGGTACGGGAAATTCAGCAGGTAATAGTAAGTGCTACCTGCATAAAGCCTACTAAGGAATCAAGATTGCGTGAATTGCAAGAACAACTCCATGGCAAGGCCTTCATTGTAAAAGACGAAAGAACCGCAGGTTACTTCATGGTGGAAAATGTGGGCATGGCGGAAAATATTGCTGAAGAAGCCTTGCGTATCGAAGGATTATTTGCTAGATTAGGGAAAGACGGGAAAATATCCGATGTCTGTCCAGTAGAATTGAAATACCCGCTGTCCTCCACGTGTGTACGTGATGGTAAGCTTAGGACTCATATTGATGGACACGACTATAGAACTTTTGCAATCCTATCTGACGAAGATTATGGCAACGTAAAGCAATGTGCTAAGTTTGCCCTGTGTAGGATAAGCAGACGGTTGGATAATCTATAATAAATTTCGCCCCGTCCATTCCTTATCCTCGGTCGTGGTTGTCTAAAGTCTAGGAATGGACGGGGCTTCTCTGTTATAATGGTAGTTTACAAATGAGACTGTATCTAGTTAAACTTACAGACGTAGTTTACGACACGTACGATGCCGCCGTCATCGCCTGCGAATCCAGGCAGAAACTGGAACAACTCCTTACAGACGGTGAGTTCAGTAAGTATAGGAGTAGTCATGTACAATATGACTACAATTTCCAAATTGATAGTTATCAGAAAGTTGGTGAAATTTCAGCGGTCGGCTATACAGACCTGGAAACAGACAAGGAAGCAATAGTTATCCTGGCTTCATTCAACGCAGGATAAAGGAATACCCTTATGAAGACCATCTACAAGATTACTGAAAGCAGCGGTGCCCGTGGAAACAACCTGTTCCGTAAGGAATGGTTCTGCTCCACGAAGAAGTTGGCAGAAGCGTTCAAGGCTGAAAAGGAAAAGTCCGAACAGGTCACGGTAGGCAACGTCCCCAAGGGGAACGGCTACTGCATCACGCCTGTGGAAGTAATGGATAGCGAAGAAGATTTCTACAAGAAGGAACTACGGTAACAGTTATACCTGTTGACGGGGTGTGACAATTTTTGTATATTTGGAAATGAAATGAGCATAGCAGATTACGGACATTCTCTGTTGTGCATAAGGTTAAACCTTTGATGGCTCGTAGGGAAATGAATGTCCGTTTAGTTCTCTATGAGCCGTCTTCTTTTTATGCTAAATGAAACGCAAGCAAAACGTTATTGTTGTGAAGACATTTCATGTATAGTGGGCTATTCAAAAGAGGAATTAGAATCCCAGGGTTTATATTATAACCGACCTGCTAAAGAGTTGGTATTCTTACCTAAAAAGGTTCATAGTAGATTGCATTATACATTGTTACGCCCCGAATCATTAAAATCGGATGCTTGGCGTCAAAAAATAAGTGAATGGCATACAGGAAGACCCCTATCCGAAGAACATCGTAAGAAGATACAGAAATCGTGTCTTGAAACTTATAAGGATAATGACGAATTACGAAGAAAATGTAGTTCCTTCCTAGGGAGAACTCATACGGAAGAAACAAAACAAAAAATGCGGGAATCGGCATTAACTAGAACTCGTGAATGGTATGCTAAAGCTAGTGCAACTACAAGTAAGGTTGAGCAGGAAGAAGTTAGACTATATCGAGAATATCAAAAGAATGGTGGTCAGTTAAAATGGAGTGCTTGGAGACATTTCAATAAATTACAAAAGAGTGGGAAATTATGATTATTTGTTTATCAGCCGACTGGCATCTCCGTGGGGATGCTCCAATCTGTAGAGTAGAACCGGATAATTGGATAGACGAGCAGAAACAATCAGTTGAACAATTATATGATATTGTCAAGGATTATCATTGCGATGAGTTGTGGGTTCTTGGAGATTTATTCCATAGGGCTAGAACATCAACGGAAGCTACGGTCCAAGCTTTAAACTTGCTCCGTGGGTTTGGTACTATTCCCGTTAAAGTGCTTGTAGGCAATCATGATATGCTAGCACATTCATATAGCAATGTGGATAAATCAACTATTGGTACTATTTTTGCATTGGATAATGTGACGGAACTCCGTTCAAGTTCGTGGATTGACATAGTAGATGGGCAAAAGTGCCGTACTGTGTTGAGTGCCTATCCGTTTGGTACAGAACCCGAAGAAATACCGGATTGCGATATATGGGTGCTTCACGATTTGGTGTTCCCAGATAATGATGCTAGACCTATTCCCGATATAGGCGTTATTGCCGAAGATTTAATAAAGCGGACAAATGCTCGTATTGTTGCAACTGGCGACTACCATCACGGCTATGTCAAGACTTTTGGGGATACTAAGGTTGTGACCTGCGGGTGCTTGAACATACAGGCTTCGGATATGGCCGACTACAAGCCTAGATGCTATATACTGGACACGTCCGATTTGTCCGTCAAGGAAGTACCGCTCAAGAAGTTCGGCAAAGTCCATCCTGACCCCAAGCGGGAATCCCGGCAGGAACTTCAGACTTACCTTGAGGGATTGCAGGATTTCGAGGTGCCGCACCTTGACTTCATTGCCAACGTGCAGGCGGCCCTCGAAAAGGAAAAGGACAAGAATGTTCGCAAGGCTACACAGGACATTCTTGATAGCTATGTTCCTGTAGAAAAATAGCTGTAGCTCTATATAATCATCAGAACCTAAAAAGGAAATTTACTTATGCCTAACGTAGATATCGAAAACGTTAAAGCCCGTATCGACCGCCTCAAGAACGAACGTTCAGAAGCCGAGGGCAAGAAGAAGGCCATCGAGGAAACATGGCAGCGTGACTACAACGTTTCCACTCTTGAGGGAGCCGAAGAACTCAAGGACAAGATTGAACAGGAACTTGAAGACAACCGTGCAGCACAGGAAGAATACCTTGCTGCCGCAGACAAGCTCCTTACCGAAGCGGGTGTGTAATGTCGCTTTCCCTGGAAGATTTTCACAAGAAGGTCGTGTCGGGTCGTGCCCAACTTGACATAGCGGAAAAGTCTTTGAAGACCAACCGCAAGAAGTTGGACGACTTGCAGTCCGATTGCGACAACCAAAAGAAAGCCTTGGCTCTCTTGCAGGATGTTGCTTCCAAGACGCAGGACCAACTCAAGGATGCCGTCCAAAAGTCCGTGCAGAACTGCCTGGACCTTTTGTTCCCCGGTTACGAATTTACTGTGAACTTCGTCCCGAAGCGTGGCAAGGTTGACGCTGAATTTCGCATCTGCAAGGGTGTCGCAGAATTGGACCCGTTGGATTCTTCGGGTGGCGGTCTTGTGGATTCCGTGAGTTTCGCCCTGCGTGTCGGCTGCTTGCGTCTTGCGGGCAAGCGTCCGTTCCTGTTGCTTGACGAGCCATTCGGGCACCTGCGTGATGGTGAAGTGGTGAAGCCCCGCAAGGAACTTGGACAAGTCATTTCTACCCTTGTAGACAAGATAGGCGTGCAGGTGCTTATGGTGGGTGACGTGGCAGGAACAGACATCAATGCAGATAAGGAATATTCATTCTAGATTCATTTTTGTTATTTTATTTGCATAACTTTAAGATAAGGAAAACAGAAATGGAAAACGTAGTTAATGAGTATAACGTAACATGGTACGACCGTGAATCCCACGAAAATTTTACAGCCACTTTTGGCAGTTTCAATGGTGCAAAAGAACATGCAAACTTCATAAAGACGAACAACCTTGGTGACGATGTGTTTGTGACTGAAGTTCAAAAGCATATGAAAGTATTACCCGAAAGCGAATGGTTAGATAGCTGAAATAACTTATTAAAAATTGTTTACTTAAACCGAGGAAACCTATTGGCTACACAAAAGAAAGCAACCACCAAAAAAAGTTATGTGAAACGCTTGGAAGAAATCGTAAAGCGTCGCAAAGAAAACCCGCAACCTGTAAAGTCCGAAAAGCGTGAAGAAGACCAATGGGGCTACAAGACTACGAAGTTGGGCAAGTATATGCTTGAACGCCTGCGTAATAAGAAGTCCCAGGGCTTACTTGAAAGTTTGATGGATTGCTCCGAAGAACAGTTCAACTTCCTGGCAGACTTCGCCCGCAGCTTTACGAAACTTTTGGGTTGCACTGAAAAGGTTGAAAAGAAGAAAACCGAAACGAAGTTTACATATTCCTACAAGAAGACCGTCTTGTGTGTCGTCACTATGTCGGACCGTCCGAGGGTACTATTCCCGTGTATGGACGAATATACAGAGGATTTCTCCGTCAAGCGTTACGCGGACAATCCGTTGCTGCCGTTCTTGTGCGCGTTCTTCAACATTGATACGCACATTTATGGTCCTGCACAGGGTCTTTATAATGTCTATTATGCTATGCTCTGGGGCTACTTGATTTGTAACTACCCCGAAACCAGGGAACGCCTTTTGCCGAAGGAACCTGTTAAGTGATTTTAAAAATCTTGCAGTATGGACTAGCGTTCATTCTAGGGGCAGCAGGAATGCTGTTTATTTGCATTAGCAACCAATGAGAGGTTCTATGTCTTACGTTCTCAATTACAAGGGTTTGCCCATTACGGAGTTTGTCAGCGACAAGCCCGTGCAGTTTGAAGACCACAAGACTATGCTTGTGTGGAAAGATGCACCGCCTAATGAAGTTCCCGTCGTCCAATACGTCACAGAAGTTCTGTCGTATGACCCCCGTGTTCCGATTAACCGTGTGCTGACCCGCAGCGGTGCCACTTACGACCATTGTGCCGAAGTCCCCGTTGAAGACGCAGATAGCATTATGGCGACTTGCAGGCAACTCAAAGAATGGTTGCAACTGCACCCCTACACGGTCGTGATTGGCAGGGCGTTAAAGAACGGATTCTTGCAGCCCCATGCCACGAATGCAGAAGATTACGACCCGCCTGTAAGCGTCCTGGACAAGCCCTGCAACGATAACGGGGCTTTTAACGTGTCGGGCATTTTATTTATTACGGGCGTGGACAACCCGTTCACACCCACCGTCAGCAATCTTGTCTATGGTGTGGTGGGTGTCTATGAGCCTAGCACCGAACAGATTAAACAGAATGAAAAAGTGTTCGGCACGACCTATTCTATTGTGATTGTGGAACACCAGGCTATTAGCGAAAAGGCTGTCCGCTACGGCTTTGGGAACTTTGGCAAGAAGTTCTGTGCCGACAATGTGATTGCTAAAATCATTGAAGTCCTGGGTGGCAGCGAAGACAGCAAGAAGTGTATCTACTCCGTCCCTACCGCCTGTGTTTCGGATTTCCCCCGTGTGGATTGCCCCGAATGCGTGGACGACGATAAAATACCTAACTACCTCACGACAGCCTACTACACGGCCCTGCATAGAGTGTTCCCGAACACGATGGTGAACGCTGCCGAATTTCACTGCAAGTCGGGCGTGACTGCCGAAAACGTGAACTTGCTGCATAGCAAGACGGAAAAGGGTATTGCATTGTGCAAGACTACCCTGGAAAAGTATGGCGGAGATTTCAACAAGGCATACGATGAACTGCGTTACAATGGAGGCTATCACGGTGTCAAGGGGTGATACTTTCAAGGAATGTTCCCGCTGCCACAACGGGAGGGGTGTATATACAAACCGTATCGCCTACGGGGGAATCATGACAGCATATAACCAAGATAGTGGGGAAACTACGCAGGAAGCCTTGCAGTTGTGGTCAGATTTCACGCTTTGCGAAGAATGCCAGCGAAAACTTCATTTGTTCTTACAAGACATATAGTCGGATGTTTATATCATGATAACGAAAATTAAATTGCATAACTTCCAATGCCACAAGGACCTTGAGTTGGACATTGGGCGTTCCACCGTATTGCAGGGTGGTTCCAACCACGGAAAGACAGCCGTCCTACGTGCATTCTATTGGGTCCTGTTCAACGAAGCCCCGCACGACTTTGTGTCGTATTGGGCGCAGAAGAAGACGAAGAAGGGCTTCACGTTCAAGGATGATGAATATACCTCGGTCACAATCGTGGTTGACGGCCACGTTGTTGAACGCAAGCGTTCCAACACGTTAAACGGCTATATCGTTGACGATACAATCTACGAAGCACTCCGAACCGACGTGCCCGAAGCGGTAACGAAACTGTTCAATCTTGCTGACGCTTCTGTGCAGAAGCAGTTCGATGCTCCGTTCCTGCTTGCCACTACACCAGGAGAGGCGTCCAAATACTTGAACGAACTTGCGGGTCTTGAATGCGTTGACGATATCCTTACGCTTGCAAAGCGTAAGGTAGCTGAAACGTCCGACCTTGTGACTACTGCAAGGGAGACCGTTGAGAGTCTTGAAAAGTCCGTTGGGTCTTTCAGTTGGGTCAAGGAAGCCGAAGTCCTCTATGAAAAGGCACAGGCTACTCAGCCGAAGATTGAAGAACTTACCCGTAAGTTGGAAGCCATCAACCGAACCATTTCCGACTACAAGGCTATCAAGAACTACCCTGAGATTCCCGAATGGCTTGAGAACGGGGACAGGTCCGCAGTAATCAAGGGCTTGGAAAAGGAACTCGCCATCTGCAATAATTATGTCCGTACCTGCCGTGTCCTCGACCGTGTAAACCCCGCCTTAGAAAAGTTGAACGCCCTGGTGTTCCCGAAACCGCCCAAGCATACCGAAAAGGAACTTGAAGCCCTGTCGGGTTCTATCGTCAAATACGGGAAAGTCGTGTCCAACTATCGCAGGTGCAGGTCCGTATTGAACGCCCTGGACGATTTGCGTGAACCGAAGCCGTCCAAGTGGGAAGGTCGCTTGCGTCCGCTCGTACAGTCTATCCGTAACTATGAAGATGTCGTGGAAATCCTTGGCACTGCAAGAACAGCCCTTGAGAGCATTGACAAGTTGAAAGCTCCGAAGCCGTGCAAGTGGTCCGAAAAGGATTTTGAAACATTGGTTCGCACCATAAGGAATTACAGGGGTGCTGTAGAGGATATTTCCGATTGCAACGACTATCTTGATGATGCCTATAGCGACTTGGAAGGTGTAGCGTGCCCTGTCTGCGGTAGGCCGCTTACACGAAAAGACATCTGTTGCATGTAAGAAAAATATAACATGCTATTTTAACAATACCTATTGACAGGCTGTAGGTATTTTGTTATATTATGGAGGTAAAGGAAAGGCAACCAATTCAACCGAGGATACTAGAATGGAAAAGACCTCAAAGAAACCGATTCTTAAATACGTCACGAACGGCAAGTTGCTCAAGAAGTGGTATATGCACCCGACGAAGCACAACGCTGCGTTCTACGTACAGGCTTCCTACCATATCTTTAAGTTGTGTTGGGAGTTTAGTGCCTGGGCTATCCACAAGAACGGAATTACCGAATGCGACCTGGGCGACTGCACCATTAACGGAACGCCTATCAAGGATTTTGTTGAACCCTGCCGTATGGACGACAAGGAAACCCTGTTGGACGATGTGATTCATATCGCTTGGGCGGTCACTACCCAAAGCGATTTCGTCAAGGAAAACCACATTTAACCGAGGATATTCAAATGAAGATTACACCCGAAATTGCTGAAATCACTAACAAGATTGTCGCACCGTTTTGCGACGTGAACAAGCCCATTATCTTGTTCGTCGCAGACCTTATGCAGACGATGGGGTGGAAGCCCGAACGTTGGACCGAACAGACAGGAGTGGGCGAAATTAGCCATTGGAACTTCTACTTCACTAGAAGCCCCATTCTTCTGCTTCACGTCGGCAATGGAAACCGCCACGGCACCGTCACCTTGGAGGGCTACAATTATGCCTACCAGGTCAAGTTGGTCACGGGCGCTATGGCAGCAGTGGGTCTGTTTGAATAGGGGACGGTAGTGAAATACTATACCTACGTTATCATTGAATGCCACAAGTTCGCAGCCACGCAGAACCTCCCTGCAAGCGTGAAGCGGGAATCCTACACGGTGGAATGTATGGCTGAAAACAGGGCTAAACTCTTTGAGAAGATTTTTCAACAGCGTGACGTTGAACGCATAGAATCTATTACGATTATCAATGAAGAAGACGCTTAAAGGATGTATCATTATGAAGAAAAAACAATATACAACACCCAAAATTGAAGCTATTGAAATGGGTGCATGTACCCTGTTGTCCGACAGCTCCGAACACGGCTACGGTCACGGACGCGAGACTGCTTGCGAACATGGGGCACCTAAGTGGTTTTGTAACGATGATTAATGGGGATTGCTATGGCCTTACCGAATAACTTTACAAAAGTTCTAGAGACGCACTTGGAACTAGCAGCCGAACTGCTAGACCATGCTTCTATCTTGAAGCAGAAAGTGGACTCCATTGAGTCCGACAAGGCGGTTGCCGAACTAAACAACAAGCTTATCCTCATCAAGGCTCGTGAGAAATGGGCTAATGCTGAAGTCCGTGCATATCGGGCATTACGGAATAATGTGAAGACCGCAGAAATGGCTTATGACATCCAAGGTAAACCTGTTGTGGATGTTGTGGTCAATTTTTCTATCCATATTCCTGCGGATTGGGAGCGTATTTGGAAACAGGTGGCTGACAAACTCCATAAGTATCGTAAGAACCTTGTATTGCAGTATGCGTATGGACAAAACCCATCCGAGATTTCGGGAAGTGCTTCTCACATCCAGCAGTATAATTCCAAAGGGCTTACTGCTGTAATTAAAGATGAAGATGAACACAGCCTTAAATACGCACAGGGTATGACCTTTATGGATGGCAGTGTGGCGTTTATGTCCGTAAAAATAGGAAACCATATATGGTTGTCCAAGAATCTTGCCATTGACGATGGTGGTGAGGGTATTTTCCGAAATCCCGAAAACAATGAGTATTATTATACTTGGGATGCCGCAGTCCGTGTCACCCAGGCTATACCCGGGTGGCATTTGCCGTCCGTGGACGAGTGGGACGAAGCGTTCAAGGCTTGCGGTGTAGAGCCGTTTGAAGATACAGGCCAGGTAGATGGCACACGGAAATTGTACGACAGACTAAAAGTTCTTCTCGCAGGTGGCTATAGTGGTAGTTTCCTTGGTATTGGTTCTATTGCTCGTTTTTGGACTATTACAGCAAGTGGTAGTCATGCCTATTACCGCTATTTCGATAAGTGTGATACGACGGGCCAGCTTACGGACTTCAAGTCCTACGGTTACTCGGTTCGTCTTGTTAAAGATGATTTAACGAAAACGGAGAATACTTAAATGGCTAATTCTACTACACTTGTTCCATATTTTTATGATGATAGTGGTATGCCTATAGGCTACCGTATATCTGATGTAGATGCCCTGGTTAAAACCCTTAATGCTGAAAACAGCAGTTTACGTAAGACATTGGATTCAGTAGCGATAATGCCCCCGTTAGCCGTGGCTACATTGCCTAATGTAAAAGACCCCTTGCGCCCGTATGCTATCACTGTTAATGCTGAAATAAACGGTCGTATGACAGCGGATGTCCGTATTGTTTGTAATTACGAAGACGTTCTACGTGTGTATAGTAATAGTTGGCATAAATTCAGTGAAGAACGTCCAGAAAGTTCTGACCATAAGCCACTGGCGTATCTAGTGATACTTGAAGGTTGCAAGGAACCCTGTCTAGGTGAATACGATTTCGTTTCCAAGCGTTTCAGTGTATTTGCGCCTCAAATTGGTAGGATGCTACAGGTTCCCGTTAAGTGGTGGTTCGCTGTACCCTTACCATGATTAAATATTTATTTTTTTAAAAAGGATTTAGACGTATGTTGATTACCAAAAAAGAATCCAAGCAGTTGCGTTATTTCGCCCGTGCCAACTACAAGGCAGATGTCAAGGGCACCACTGCCGAAGACGGCAGCAAGGTAAAGCACAGGGATTTCCCTGTCTTCGGGCTTTCCTATGACGAAAAGAAAGCCGACAAGGGTATGGTTGAAATTACCAATATCCATGTTCTTTACAAGCCGTTCAAGGGCACTACGTTTGAAGAGCTTATGGAAGCTTTGAACAATGTCCTTGGCTCCGATGACGTGGGCGAAAAGGTTGAAGCGGTGGGACAGAATTATGAACCTTGTCTGCTTCACGGTCCCGAATGCACCCAGGAACCCTTATCGTCAGGTCCCCCGATTGTGCAGCGGTTGAAAGAATCCGTAACGGGCAAGGTTCTTGAAGTTATGGCAGCATCCGTCAGTGAACTCACGCACCCCGAAATAAAGGTTGTCAATAGCGAAATCAAGGACTTGTCAAAAGACGGGACGCTTACGGTTGATGTGAAGGCGGTAGCCAACAACCCCGTGGATAAAGTTAACGTGGAAATCAAGCCTGTCGGAGACCACGTTGAAATAACGCCCGTGGCGGAAATACCTGCTGAAATCGTTCCCGAGGCTAACAGCGTGCCTGACGAACCCGTTGACGCTGCTGACTTGCTTAATACTCCCATAAAGGTCTATACGGATACGCACGCCACGGCGGATTCCGATGTGCTTATTTATCCGAAACCTGTGGAAAAACCTACCGAAACCGCATCCGTGTCCGACCCATTCGGGGAACTTACAGGGATGGCTAATCCTACGTGGTCTAGTGGTGGCGAAAATGTAGAATCCCTTAATGCTATTCACGCAGCGGTTACTGTTGAAAAAATCCATAATGATTTTGAAACAGCCGTGCAGGAAGCAAAAGAAACGGGCACCCCCGTAATCACTGCGGAACAACGTAAGAACACCATCCACCTAGACGCTGCTGCGGAAGGGACGAATGACGTGACTACGGTCGTTGACGTACAGAAGCTGAAGAAACTTTCCCGTGCGGAACTCTACGACCTGCAAATGAAGTGCGGGGTTATGCGATTGGCTACCCTCTATGGCGAAGCTCCCTGTACGGGATTGGATATCCTTATGAAAAAATACCCGGATGCGGCTTCCCGCTTAAATAAAGTGTATGCCGCTGACGGGATTAAGACATACACGATTACAGAAGAAGCCATCATGAAAGCATATCCCGATGAATACGCAGCACTCCGCAACTAAAAATTAAAATTTTTCAAGTTACCTCTTGACGGTTAGTAGGTAATTTGTTATATTTAGGGTAGTAAATAACCACTACCTTAACCGAGGATATGACAATGGCTACAAAATACTTCGTCAGGGTTCGCTGCAAGAGCACGAACAAGAGTACCACCATTCCCAGAACATTCCCTTCTATGCGTAAGGCGCAAGCCCACGCCGACAAGTGGAATGCTGTTCCCGACACCATCGCTGAAGTCATTAAAGAAGTCTAACCGAGGATATGACAATGAAACGTCGCCTTACTAAAATCCAAAAAAAAACTAAAATCCGTATTTATGTCGCTCCCGACAAAGCTCCAAGCCTTGATGGGCAGGTCGTCAGCTATCCCGAAAGCTACCTGATGCCCAAGGAAGCAGTCCGTAAGACAAAGAAGATAGTGGACGACTTCCTTGCTACTGGAGAAAAACTGCTTGACGATGAAGATAGTGGATAAGGTAGTTCCGAACCTAGTTGGAGTAGATGTCGGATGCGGAATGCTAGTTCTCAAGGTTGATAAGTCCTTTAAGATGGACTTGTCTAAAATGGATAAGATTTGGCACCAAGAAATTCCGTCTGGGATGAACCATCGTTCCAAGAAGCATAGGTTTTCTGACCAAGTTCCGCTTGAAAATTTGGTTACGCCTGTTAATGCAGAAAAGCTCCGATTGTCGGTGGGTTCCCTTGGTGGTGGAAACCATTTCGGTGAAGTGGATGTGGATGATGATGGCAACTATTACATTGTAATCCATTCGGGGTCACGACATCTTGGTATTGAAGTCTGCAAGTTCCACCAGAACCGAGCGATTGAATATCATCGGGGCAAACGTGACATCGAAACGGACATCATCTTGAGATGTAAAGCTGAAGGCAGGGTCAAGGATATTGAAAAGGAACTCCGTGATTTTCACGAAGCTAAGACCTCGATTCCTAATGAGTTGGCATACCTTGAGGGTTCGTATATGCAAGACTACTTGGCAGATATGCGAATCGCCCAAGATTTCGCCATCAAAAATCGTGAAGCGATGATGCAAGTTGTTATTGATTCTATGGGGATTAAGAACCATCATATCCTTGGCAAATTTTGCACTATACATAACTACATTGACTTAGATGCAATGGTTCTTCGCAAGGGTTCTATTTCATTGCAACACGACCAGTTGGCGATTATCCCGATGAATATGCGAGATGGCTCTTTGATTGTCCGTGGAAAGGGAAACCCCGAATGGAATTTCTCTGGTCCGCATGGGGCTGGTCGTTTGATGTCTCGTTCAAAGGCAAAGGAAACTTTGACGATGGAAGATTTCAAGTCTTCTATGTCCGGCATCTACACGACTTGTGTAAGTACCAAAACCCTAGATGAATCGCCAATGGCTTATAAACCGATGGATGAAATCGTGACGAACATCAAGGATACAGCAGATATTGTACGGACTATCAAGCCCATCTACAACTTTAAGGCAGAAGAATAGTAGGATTATCAACATATGAACTTTGAAGAATTTACTAAATGTATGGTCGAATGTGGGTATTGTCCTGGGCTGTCGTTTCCACAGGTAGTGGACCTGTTGGAACGCACGGGAATGAACACCCGCCTGGTTGAAGTGGACGTTAAGAATGGGGAATACTACGCAAAGAACGTTTACTTTATCCGACATATTGACAAGGCTACCGCTATCCGATGCCTCAAGAGCCACTTGAAGCATTTCGGGGGCTTGTGTGCAGCCCAGGTGTTTCCTATCTTTGAAGCGTTGTTGCACGGCAAGGCAGCAAAGGTCGTCAAATGTCAATGATGATGCCCATAGACGAATTTAAGCAGGCATTTTGTAGTTATAAACCTAACGTGATTGACAAGAGGTTCATTTTGAACAATTTTACCGAAGTAGAACTTTGTGACAAGATTAAGAAAGCAAACCTTTTCCCGAACTATACGCTTCACGAAGAAGTTGGCATTTCGGGGGTGTCCTGCGATATGGTCTATGAAAACGGCAAGCGGGTGTTCACGATTGAAGCGAAGACCGAATTGAACTACAAAGTGTTCGCCCAGGCAAGCCGTTGGCGTAATGTCGCCACAGCGTCATTCATAGCCGTCCCGACCTACGCACTGAAAGATTGGTTATACTCCCCCAAGAGAGTAATCCTGGAAGAATTGGGCTTGGCTCTAATCGTCGTTGACGAAGACGGTGCCCGTTTTGGCAGGAGCTACAATCCTTTTGACAAGGACATTTACGGTGGTTCCGACAGCGGGGTTTACCTGTTCCCTGCGGACCTGGACTATTGGAAAGATTGCTTTGAGCGTATCGGGGAAAACCAGGCACCTGCGGGGAGCAAGATTGGTAAGCGTTCTACGACGTTCACCCGAACCATAGACGCATTGAAACTTGAAGCGAAGACGCATCCTCAATATAATCTTGAGCAATTATTACTGTCTGTGCCTACACATTACAGCAATATGGCTTCTGCGAAACAAGCAATTAAGCGTTATGCTAAAGAAGGTGTTATTGACAAATTTTGGAACGAGAGTCCCTATATAAGTGAATAGGCGTGTGGTGTAGTTGGTATGCTTAATTAACGGGTATGCTAAAGACAACTATTGCTTTTCTTAAAAGATTTATGTATATTTATGAATGGAAGTAGCAGTTCCGACAATGAGTTTCAAAAAATACCCGCAAGGGTATTATCCTGTCGTTACTGCTACTAATGACAGGATTTTTGTTTTATGGTAGTCACAAAAGGCATAGAGTTAAGGCTAGACCCCACAAAAGCACAAGCGGTGTTCTTTAACAAGTGTATCGGTGCCGAGCGTGTAGCCTATAACGCTATGTTAAATACTAAAATTACATTATATCGGGATTACGGGGTTAAGAATTTCAGTCCGAATTGGAGTTCCCTAAAAGACTTTTATCCTTGGATGTCCGAGGTTGATAGCCGATGTTTGAACTATGCTAAAATAGAAGTTGAAACGGCTTTCAAGAATTGGTTTAAGGCTTTGAAGAATGGTGGAAACATAGGTTTCCCTAAATTCAAGAAGAAATCACATTCGGGGACTTACCATAACACCTCAATGCCTAGTAATCCCGACAGGCTGTTCAAGAACAACAAGATATTCATACCTGTAATCAAGTGGGTTAGGTTTAGAAACTACAAGAACCTGGATTTATCCAATATAAAGAAAATCCGAAACATTGTAATAAAGCGGACGAACACAAATAAGTATTTTGTGTCTGTATGCTGCGATGTAGAAGTTCAAGAATACGAACATACAGGTAATTGCGTAGGACTTGACTTGGGTGTTAAAGACTTGATTACTACATCCAACGGTGAGAAGTTTGAGAATAAAAATTTATTGAAGAATGCTGAAAAGAAGATAAAACATTTACAAAGAATTTTATCTAAAAAGAAGAAAGGCAGCAAGAACCGTGAGAAAGCACGGCTTAAACTTGCTACCGCCTATGAGAAACTAGGCAACAGAAGAAAAGACTACCTTCATAAACTGACAACTAGGCTAGTTCGTGAGAACGATGTAATCTGCATAGAAGACTTGAATGTTAGCGGTATGCTTAAAAACCATTCTCTAGCGAAATCAATAGCAGATTGTTCGTTCTCAATGCTACGGTCTATGCTGTCATACAAGTGTGGTTGGTATGGACGCAAACTTATTGTAGTGGATAGGTGGAGTCCTACTAGTAAGCGTTGTAATCATTGCGGACACGTAATGCCTACTATGGACTTGAATATCCGTGAGTGGGTTTGCCCTAAATGTGGAGTTCACCACGATAGGGACATAAACGCAGCCAAGAACATACTTGACGAAGGATTAAGACTTTTAGATGTAGGGCAGGAATTGTCCGAATATAATCTTGGGGAGAACCCAACTATGGATGAACGTCTAGCAATAGACCTAAAAAGTAGTGGTTCTATGAAGCAAGAAATTTGCACGTCTTTGGCGTGTGGATAAATCACGCACAGAAGCATCCCGATTGACAGGTGTAACGGTAAAAATAAGGTAAACCCGATATGATTGACGAAGAACTTAAAGAAAATTGGAAAGCAGCCTACGACCAACTCAAAGAATCCTTGCTTAATGACGAGGCTTTGAAAAAACTCACGTTGACACCTGTAATCAAGTCCCTGGCAGAAAAGACGCACGACCTGTCCGACTGCTTCAATGAACTTGTAGAAACACGCAGGGAAGACGGGAATCTAGTTCCTGTAATCGTTGGATACTTCATGGCCGAAAATGTCGCCAATAACTTGATGGATGCACTTACAGCCGGAGCTGTGGCTAATTTGTCCCCAGGGGCTATGACCTGTATGGTTAAATCCATTCTGTATAACGACCTGGCTTCTCAATTCGCTATGACCCTGTGGGAAAATGCTCAAAAGGGTTGGATAGATGATTTCTTGAAAGATTCTGAATGCACCTAGTTTTTAAGGAATAATGTATATTTAGGGCATGTCCGTATCTAAGCCTACCATGTCGTCAGCCCATAAGCTATGGGCAAACATTACAAGATGGGGCAGGAATGTCCCTGCCTATATCGTAGTACATTTTACAGGCGGATTCGTGGATAACGCTGCGGGAATGCTGGCCACTTATAAATCCTATGCCGAACGGGGTTCCAACGCCCATTACCTTGTAGGACGAGATTCTATATGGGAAATGGTAGACCCCAAGACACATTTCTGTACATACAGTTGCGGTTCCCGTGTAGGGAAGAAGAACGCCTGCGAAGTTCCAGGGTGGGGACCGTCCACGTATAAGGGTCCACTGTCAATGAGCCATGCAGGCGTGGCTGGCCACTCCAACACTATAAACGTGGAAATATGTTCCTGCAAGGAAGGCCGTAAAAGTTGCGACCCTATGGATGACGGTTGGTATTTCAACGATTCAACTTATTTCAATGCCGTAAAGTTGGTGGCATGGCTCTGTGACGAGTTCGGGATTAAGGTTACTAGCATCATAATGCATAACCAAGTGACAGGCAAGCTCTGTCCCGCCATGTGGTGCAACCGCCCTAATGCCGAAGACGGGCTTGAGACATTTAGAAGCAACGTTGCGGCCCTTTTGAATGAGGTGGACGAGGATACTCCCGTTACTTCCCCTAATCCTATGCCGCAGGGGGGCATCGTAAATGTAGCCAGGGGTTCGTTGTTCTACAGCAGGCCCAATGCAGATTCTCCCATAGTGGCGCAGGCAGATTCAGACGTGTCGTTGCCCTATACTGTCACAAGCAACGGTTTCTATTACACGGACAATGGTTGGATTCAGTCCGCTTAAACTATGTATATTAAAGGAGTTGTATTTTGGTTACGCTTAAAAATCTAGCAGACAACTATTCCAAGGTATTTTCCCCCAAGGTAACGCCAAAAGTACGCCATAGTTCGGCAAAGCATAACGGCCATTACGTACTGCTAAAGGGTACGGCCACGGGTTCCAACGGCATGTACCTAATGGAAATCGAATTGCAGAAGGACGAGACGGGAAAGGTCAATTTCCAGAGTCCCGTATCCTATGTCACGTGCACTTGCCCTGCATTCCAATATTATGTACAGGACCCGCTAGCCAAGATAGGTTCTACGTATCCGGGAACGGGTCACGTCAACAAGAAGATTAACAACCCGAAGCAGGTGGCCGCCCCGTGCAAGCACCTGCTGGCCTACATTAATTACCTGATGGCAAAGGGTATCTTGAACCGCGTAAATATGAACGCTCCTGCATTACCCGAAAAGAAATAGTATATGTCCCTGTTCTCCAAGATTGGCTCGTTGTATAAGGAAAAGCCGTCCGATTCCATCATGGACGACAACATCGCCGTCTCTGCGGGCGACAATAACCCGTTTGTGTCCGCTACAGTCATAGGTGCACGGAATGCCTACGACACCCTCCATAGTCTCATGAGTCCACTTATCAAGGGTAAGAAGTCTTCCTTAAAACAGATAGACTCGTGGCTTGACGAATGGTTGGAACGGTTGAAACAGATAGAAGAAGCCTATGCTGAAATTCTTAGCAGGATAAATGACCTCGGTGCCGATTTCACGGGGACGTTCACGTTCGATGTCGCCAAGGAGGCATGGGAACTTGTACAGGATACGCCGATATTGCGCAGATACATGGGAGAAGCGAACTACTGGCTTCTTTACGATACCGTGGGAATCTTGTCCACGCAGGCGGGCAGCTTGGCGGGGGATTTGCTTGCAGGTGTGAAGGAAGCTATAAGGCAGGCTCTTCTAGCGCTCATATCCATGACGGACGGACTCCTGTGCCTTGAATCATATCTAGGGATGATTCAGCAGTATTGGGGGGCGCTGTATTTCAAGATTACTCCGTTACCCCTCCTGGATAGTATAGTTCCCAATGTCACTACGGCATATTGGTACAAGCCCCCTATACCGTCGGAAGCGGGGACCGAACACAAAGTTCTGTTGAACAACAATTCTCCGGGACAAGGCTTTACACCGTTGCCGTTGCCTATGCCGAATCCTACTATGGTGACTAGGCAGGCTTCGTATCTTGGAAAATTTGATTATCAGAATCCCGATACATGGTATCTGAACGGCACCCCGTATTATCTACCCAATACCATGTACCTGTTGGAACGGGCCTTGCAGTATTGGGGAAGTTCTTATACGAACGAATGGCTTCCCGCATTGAACAATTTTTACAATCGCCGTCCTTACGGGGAAGGCGAAAATGTGGATGGCAAGTGGACCGTTACCGAAGAACGCAGCCACCCGCTGCGTGTCGGGCATACGCTGTCGCAGCTTGATACTTCGCTTATGTCTATCAATGGCAGTAACGTTTCGTTGTCTGACAGCGATTCAAGAAGCGTGTCTGAAATATTCGCTGCCGTGATTAGTTCTAAGATGGTTGCAGCCATGGACGAATGGCAGCAGGCCTATGAAAAAGCTTACGGGATATTTACGACTTTTATCCTTGAAGGGTTCCGTGCCTATAACGAGACACCATCGACATTGACAAGATTCTGGGAATTGCAGCAATTACAGCCACAGGTATACGTGCAGTATGACGTATGGCGTTACAGCACAACCGACACGACTGCAATCCAATTCCGACAAAACGTACAGGCCATGACGGATGCATGGAAAGCCATGTTCGTCCACTATGTCACGGATAATAACTTGCCCGCTAATGATGTTTCATTGCATAGGATGTTTGATGCCGTGATGGGCGCACTGGTCGAAGCAGGCCATACCGCCAAGGGATATCCGGGAAGCATGGACGACATCGAGACTTATATGGTCTGCCCGTCGTTTGCAACTACTCCGATAGGTACTCCCGAACAGTTGAGGAATTACGGGATACCTTTCGTGGCATATAAGGTCAACTCCAAGAATAATCGGATTTACCATACATCTTCGGGTAACGATACAGTGCTGGCGGGAGATTACGTAAATGTCGGTTACGCAGTAGATAAGTTTGGAATGGTGATGTTCCCGTCTGACAGTTCGTCGGATGAAGTCATGTATGAAAGGATAACGTCTTTCAACTTTGTGGCATCGACTGTATTTTCCGTAATGACGGACGTATCGGAAGGTCTGAAGGTAGGTACGCTTGACCCGCAACTTTACGAGATTGTAGGGGGGGACAGTGTAAATTCTGACGCTTCCGTATTGGCTCAATATCCCGATACGCTGGCATTGCCACAGGAAGAATCTGTATTGGGTAGACTTCCCGAAGCCCTGCACATGCATCGTTCTAGCATGCTACTGCTTGCCAAGGTACTGTCGAAGAACGACAGCGCTTACTATCTCGGGAACATATTCTTCCCGGACGGCAAGGTTCCCGAATCTGCGGATTCAGCAATAGTCCCCGAGACTTTTGTGACGTGTTACCGCTCATTCAATGAAACTTATTCGGGGGCTAATGAAGAACTGGCGGATATCGTTGGATATTCCATAGACCATGGCAGGGAAACCAAATTCCCGTGTTTCGGTATATACGGGGAACTTCTTTCCATGCAGTCGTGGCATTACAAGGAAATGCCGTACCTGGAATTTACATCCAAGTATTCCAAGGTAAAGTCGGGATATAGTCTCTATTACGAAAAGAATAACCCCGGCCATGTAATATACTACCATTCAAGCTATGTGTCGCAATCCCGTCAGATGCAGATGGCTGTCATACATGAAGCATTGGACAGCACTTCTAAATCCTACGGGCCTAACGATTCCTATACGTTCTATATCTACCCCTGCGAGAGCGTATCCGTTACCAAGCTTTCGGGAAGCCCCAGTCTGGGTTCATTCCTGTCCGTGGATGCCGTAAGCCCAGGTGGGGAAGAATATCATTACATTCCAATGCGGAATCCGATACCCAAGTGTGCAAAGTACGTAGACCCCGAGAAATGGTCCATGATGGACATTATCCATGAACTGTACCTGCTTGCCGTAAACCTGTCGGGTCTGTGCGGAGACAACGGAGAACGTTTGAAAAACTTGCAGGATGACCTGTCGGAGTTCCATATATCCACTCCGCAGTTCATAGGTCAATTACCCGCCAATAACGGGCAGTATTCCCCGTTCCGTTTCGAGATATTCAAGGATTATTCCGACAGGATAGAAGCCGCCGTAAATTCAATCTATGATTTCAGAGCGAAAATAATAGCTGCTACTGAAGCTTTCTAGCCTAATTATGTATTTTTAGAATAAAAGAGGTCTGCTATGCAAAACAATCCTAATAATGAGATACATACCGATTATGCCCCTGGTGGAATATTTAAACCCGTTAACGCTAATCAGTTGGCGAGGTCCGTACATTATGACTTTGTGATTACGCAGGAAAAGCTGGATGCCGTAATAACTGCCCAAGGTCTTACTTCGGGTCCTGTAGATATGGGTGACGTGATTATGGCAAATATGGACGGTACCAACAACTCGTGGCAAGGTACCGTAATCAAGCCGCCATTCAGCATATACATAAACGCAAAGCTCCCTTCGCAATTCTATTTCGTATGGGGCAGCCGTTTGTTAAATGATACCTCATTTATAGATTGCAGCGATTTCCAAGTGGACGGTGAATGGGATGCCACAGTAACCAAGGATATGGTCAACATCTATTCGGCTTATCCGTACCGTTCATGGGACCTCCCCGGTGGGTTTAATTTTTGGTCCAACCCTAATGCGCCAATTATCTTGACGGCGGGTATAAGTAACAAGGGTGTAATCAAGGTCGGGTCTTATAAGTCGGAAATATCCGCACAGCGCAATTATGGAGAACGTGTCGGGGGACAGATTATCCTGCAAGAAAGCTTGGACGGATACAGCCTATACATCGAACTTGCATCCGTATCTGAAAGTTACGTTCCTTTCATTGTATATGCTAATTGGATGACAAGCGGTGGCATGACTACGGAATACCATATCAACGGTGACGACATGTCCTCAGCTACCACGAGCATTCCGGGACTCTACCAACAGATGCGGGAAAGCATATCCTCATGGCAGACCGAACCCGTACTTGTAGTAAATCACAATCAGTCGTCCGCACGTTATCAATTCAGCGGATGGGACGGCTCCAAGATAACGTTCTCGAACGTGTCCGAAGGAAGAAAAGTAAGCATAGATACGGATGGCGCTGTTACGTGGTATAGCCTGTCTTTAGGTGTGGGCACGTTAGGTCCAGTGATTGTGTCTGACTATGACCTTACACCTATTACGGACCCTACGGACCCTGATAACCCCGATTATAACGTATCACCGTTAAATTCCATAATTTCTAACGGATGGGACCGTACACGCGTACTCCATCCCGACTATGCAGGGTTCAAGACAATGGCGCAGGAGACGGGTACCGCAGGCAGGGATTGGTACTATATATCTGCACCTGGAGAACTGTTCAACTTCAAGGAAGCTACTGTCCTTAATTGGTACAAGTGGCATGGACTTAGCGCCGAAGACCGCTCGACCAATACTGTAAAGTGGGTATTTAATCCGCATAATAATCTGTATATATCCTACAATGATTTGAAAGAAGGTGTTGTCTATGAGATAAACATCCATATAGTGCAACTTCCTGTGGCATCCTACGAAATTCCCATAGACGGGATTCCTGTAGCTATGCAGCAAGCTATTCCTGGAATGGCCGTGACTAACCCGGAATCCGAATACGGCTCGCCCAACATACAGATAAAGTTCTATGACAAGGTTACATCGCAACTGTACGCCAATGTCTTATGTTATTGGGGAAGCGATGAACAAGAAATACTAGATGGAAGTCAATCCGTAGTACCGTATATACAGCCTAAGTTCCATAAATGTAGCAATGTTGTTGCTTTTACTGCATATACAAGGCCTGCGGAAACCTTGGCAGATATAGCTACTGCTACTGTCCGATTTGTTAAATTGAACGGCAAGATTTATGTCATGGAATACTAGGCATGCTCTACAGGGTCGTATTATCCCATAATCAAACGGAAAATATCCGAAAGTTTCCAAATGATGAACATACCGTATTCGTGTTTGACGCTCCTACAGCCGAAGACATTAAGGAATGCGAAGCCGTTGGCTGTCGCTACGTCCTTATGCCATCGGCAGGTCACAGGGGTATGAACAGGAACACGGGATTGCAGTTCATCCTACAGACGTTCTCTCCAAGTTCTGACGACTACGTTGAGTTCTTTGACGGAGACCGCTACCCGATGGACTACAACCCCGAAAGTGTCATCAAGTCTATGCAGGACAACCATATAGACTGCATGCTATATTCCTGTGAACACGATTCAAGGCACCAAAAAATATTTGTACCGTTGAGCGGTGCCACGTTGGTAGATACGGGGACACTCTGCAATCCGTTCTATTCCTGCGGGTTCTGTATGCGTGTGGGTGCTATCCAGGACATTGTTGCTTATAACCGTGGATTCCTTTTTGAACCGCGTTTCAACAAGTGGGGCAGCGAAGACCAATTCCTTGGGCTTGAATGCGAACACCTGCACTTACGTGTGGCTATGACTAACGAAACGCTGCTTAACGGTAGCGTAGGAGGCGACTCCGACCAACACCAGGACTATCGGGAATCCTTGCAGACCTACGTTGACTTGATACGTGAACATGACTTCCCGATACGGAACAAGCCCCGTGATTTTGTCGTAATGTAAATCAAATTTAACATAATTGTATTAATAATACCTGTTGACAATCAATAGGTATTTTATTATATTATGGACATACAAACCACTTAATACCGAGGAAATATATTATGGATTTCAAAGAATATACGTCCGAAATGTCCTATGTAGGGACAACGTGCAATTCCTTTGGCGTGCAATCTAAAAGATTTACCAAGACCATACACGGCATTGTAGGTTCATTGCTGTTCGTAGCATTTATGGTATCGGTCAACTGCATCTAGAAGGAGGGTTCCTATTGAACCGGGAAGAAATCAAGAACCGCCTTTACTATGTGGCAGACACTATCAAGATGAACGCGGACAAGTTCGCTGCGGGAGAAACCCTAGAAAATGAAGATTGGGTCAAGGCCGCAAAGGAATTTACAGCTTGTCTAGATTATCTTGTTAAACCTCAAATAGAATCTGTAAGTAATACAGGTGTCGAATCAACATCTACGGTTTCAAAAGATACCCATATCAACAGTGATTTCATAGTGGATATAGCGCTTTCCATGGAAATAGGTGGTCGAAAGTTTACTGTATCGAAGGAATGCCTTGCCAAGTTTATGGCTCTTCCCGAAAAATGCAGGGTACTTTCCGTGGAATATTTTAAACCTATAGTTGATGGAAATATACCGAACAAGGCAGGCACCATATTAAGTATCTGTATGGAATCCGATTATGTCCCACATGTTTGTGTTAAGATAGACACTTGTTCATTGGAATATGGAAAATTTTTAGAAACGGCATTATCTAGGTACACCTTAAAAGCCGTACTTTGTGGAGAATTTAAGGAAAACTGTGATGGAGTTATGGAAATTATTAATATCTCGCATGTGTCCGTGTATATTCCAGGCTATACAATCACAAAAACTGGGGAAACTTGATTATGTCTGTTCGCTATCCTAATTATTTGGAAGTTGTGCCTGTGCCTAAAAACGAGCATTATCAACCGATGTCGTTAGAACTCACCGAAAAAGCAAAGGCAATGATACCCGACAAGTGCCCTTATTGTGAATGTGGTTTACTTGGGATTGGACAGAGTGGCAAGGACTTCGGTGAATGCCCTGCTGAATCCTACAAAGTAGTCCATATATCCCAGGGGGTGTGGATGATAGAATCCACGATAGCCGATGGATATGAAGAACAGTGTGAACCAAAAACAATTTGTTCTTCTGTTAAGATAACTAACTGTCCTAAATGTGGAAGAAATTTAAAATGATTAAGTTCCCTAACTACAGGAGGCTATAAATGACTGAAAAATCTAACGAAACACCATCGCGTAGAAAAGTTGTTCACGTAGATATTCCAGTGAACCTTGAGCATTGCGGTCACAAGTATTGCATTTCTCAAGAGGTCATTGACAAATTTATGGAACTGCCCACAAAGTTACGCCCTGTGTCTATGGGTTGCGAGAATGAGGAACACTTCCCGTCTGTGGATGGAGATGTTCCACAAAAAGTTGGCGAAGTGGCTTCTATCGCTGTGGACTCTGTTCACGGTCTTGTCGCCACTATCGACGTGGATTTGAAATACAAATACGGACAACTTCTGAAAACGCTAATTTACGGTGGGTACGTACTCAAGGCTACCCTATGCGGTGAAGTTAAAGTAGAACCCGATAACGTAATGAATGTCATTAAACTCACGCATATTTCCATAGACGTTCTACCCGCATTCGGAGCGTGCTTAACCACGGAGGCTAGCAATGGGTGAAAATTCCGTAATCTTTAGCGATTTAGACATTAACAATCCAAACCCACGAAAAGTCAAGTGCATCCGCAACGACCGCAATTCGGGATATTGGGGAGACGACAAGCACGAACTGACCGTTGGCGAAATCTACGACATGGAACGTGTGGAAGTCTATGATTGGTATTCCCACGTTTATATCAAGGGAATAGACCACCCGTTCAATTCTGTGCTGTTTGGAGAAAAGGAATGTCCTAAATGCAGGAGAAATTCACTGTGATTAAGTTCCTTGTAATCTATAGTGTAGCTGGAGACTATAACATTAAGTACCGCCTGTTCTCGACGGAATCCCGAGCACGGGCATTTATGGATACTTTGCCAATCCCGACGATACCGGAGCTAGTGCTTCTTCGGGAGGATTCCGAATAATTAGCTTGGATGCTATATAGGTATTAGCATCCTTTAGGATAAATAACTATCAGAGAGGTGTAATATGGAAACCCCATACAAAAACTGGACGGCTAAACAGATTGATGCCGTCATGAACAACAAGATTGCAAAAGGAAAGACCTATGCGCAGTGTGCCTATTTTGCCCGTGCCCACTTGCACAGGGGATTCAGACCTGTAAAGAATAAAATCACTGAAGAACGTGACCTACGTGGTAAGCAATATCTGGAGATGCATAACAATGGCATGTCCTATTCGCAGATTGCGTCAACTGCGGGTGTCACCCGTCAGAGGATACAAAGTACCATACAGCAGTATCTTAACAGTATAAAGGTTGATGCATTGTAAAAAGGCCCATTGCTAAAATGACGCTATGTTGCTATATTAAGAGTAGCCCCTCCGACTTGACGCGTCGTCGGGGCTTAAAACCCCAACAAGCCGGAGGTGGCTCTTATGTTTAATAGTGCAATGGCACGAATGTATTGTTGTGACCCTATTGAGTCTATTCAAGGGTTTAAAGAAGCATCGGAATCTACTGAAAAATACCATATCCATCATAGATTTGAGGAAATGGGATTATCTTTAGCAGATTTAAAAGAATTAGGAATGTATTATAATCGCCCCGCTTGTGAATTAGTATTTATGAATGGTCGGGAACATAATAAGATGCATGCTACACTAATTCCTACAGATAAGTTGGTAAACGGACAGTTTAAGAATGGACATATTCCCGAATTTACAGAAGAACATCGTAGGCATATAAGTGAAGCAAAGAAAGGAGTAAAACAAACTCCAGAGCATACTTTACACGTTAAAGAAGCCTGTGCACCTATAAAGGCTTCTGTAAAATATAGAAATAGGATGAAAGAAATACAGGCTGAACTGTGGACTTCCGAAAACCGGGCAAAGCAATCGGAAACTATTAAACGGGTATGGGAAACATATCCGGGATATCGTGAGAATCTACAAAAGAAGGCAAGTATTCGTATTCATAAGGATTTAGAAGCCTATAAGCAATATAAGGCTAATGGTGGTGAATTGAGTTGGAAGCCATTTAGGTCTATGCTCGCGAAGCAAAGGAAAACTAAATGACAGATTGGAAGCAGCTATTCATGGATTTAAATGTTCCTTGTTGGGATAGTGGTAAAAATGTCGCCCCTGGACATATTAACATTCAATGTCCCTTCTGCAACGACCATAGCAATCACTTGGGATTTTCTATTGCTAAAGGGAATTGCCAATGTTGGCGTTGCAAGGGCGGACATCCCGTCAAGGCTTTGTCCCTTGCTGCCCATATCCCTATGGATACGGCACGTCAGCTTATACAGAAGTATTCAAAGGGCATTAACCCGTTCCTACAAGCGGAACAAACCCGCAAGTCTAGCGTCAAGAGCATCACGCTTCCTGGCGAGCCTATAAAGGATGCACACAGGAAATATTTAAGCGGTCGTGGATTCGACCCCGAAGAATTGGAGTTCTATCATGGCATCCTTGGTACGACGGATATCGGATATTGGCAGGGAATTGATTTTCGTTACCGAGTGATTATACCTGTCTACGATACTGTTGGAAACCTATGTACGTTCCAAGGCCGTGACTATACAGGAAAGCAGGAACTCCGTTACAAGTGCTGCCCTGTGGAAAAGGCGGTAGTCCACCACAAGCACCTTTTGTATGGTGCGGAACTAGCCCGAAACAAGGACCGTATCGTGGTCGTGGAAGGAGTATTCGACCAATGGCGTATGGGACCAGGTACAGTGGCTACGTTCGGGACATCGCTTACCCGAGAACAGGTTAACCTGTTGACCTATTGGAAGGAAGTTATATTCCTGTTCGACCCCGAACCCGAAGCGCAACAGCATGCGGAAGAATATGCCAAGGATATTTCAGCCTGTGGTTGTCGTGTGGATGTGTGCGCTGCTGAATTTGGTTTGGATAGTAAAGGAAACCCACGAGACCCTGGTGACCTTACACCCGACGAAGCCCGTGGAATAATGAAGGAACTTGGCTTTGTGTGTTAAAGACCCTATTGACAATTATGCTATCATATTGTATATTCATAATGTATGAAGACAGTTAGATTGTATATATCCCATACACCACCGTGTTTGTTAGATGATATTCGTTCATTTAGCTGTATGGAGCGTATTGCATTTAATCGTTTTCAAGATGGGTATTCTGAAAAACAAATTACGGAATACTTAAAGTCTAGGTTTGGGGCTAATTGTTGGATTATCCGTTCAGCAATTAAAGAGGCCCATGCACTATTTGATAGAATAGGGTGTAAAAAGGTTTTATTTGGTGGAAAACACAACCTATCTCAATATCTTAAAGGTTTAATTACTAAAGAGCAGTTCAAACAGAAACGGTTGATGCCCCTGTGCAGTATTGGGGAATCCAGCTACTACGGGAATCGCTTGTTTTCATTTGACTTTGAAAATAACACGGTAGGTTATAAACCGAACCGTGGTGTCCGTAAAGAAATCAAGTTCTGCCCTGTAAAGAAAAAACTAGCACAAGAACTAGCAAAGGTGCAGGAACTAGCAAACCAAACGAAAATGCCTGTCACGGTAAAGTTCACTGATAAGCACCTGTTTCTTACCTATGACGAAACACTTATCTATAATGAAGCCTACAAGGGCTTGAAGCGGAACAGGGTTCTTGGTATTGATATGAACCCCAATTACATCGGTGTGTCCGTTATTGAGTTTGACAAGAACAACGAATTTAAGGTTCTTCATAAAGAAGTATTTGATTTAACAGCCCTTACAAAACCTAGCGGTGAATCTTCGCAGCACAAGAAATCAAAGTATTACACGAACAAGTTGAAGCACGAAACTGTTGCCATTGCCCACAGGATTAACAAGTTAGTTGATTATTGGAAATGCTCCAAACTTGCTATTGAAGATTTAAGCATTAAGCCCAAAGACCAAAAGAAGGGTAAGAGTCTTAACAGGCTCTGCAACAACAAGTGGGAACGCTCGCTGTTCGTGAATAAACTCAAAATGCTCGCAGGCATACACCGCTATGAGTTAGTTGAAGTCAATCCTGCCTATTCATCTATCGTGGGCAATTTTGCATACGGGGATGAAAATACACCCGATATGGTAGCGTCCGCTATTGAGATAGCCCGTAGAGCATACAAGAAGTTTGAAAAGGGGTGGTTCTATCCAAAGTTTAACATTGAAACCCAAGACGAGCGATGGAAGCAAACGCTTGGTGGAGTGAAAACTTGGAAGGACTTATTCCGAAAAGTTAAAGAAGCGAAACTCAAATATCGCTTCCTGCTATCCGACTATGTTGGAAATGCAGTCTTTAGAGTTATGTATAAAAGACAAAAATTGGCACGTGCGATTTTTGTGTAATGTTTATACACTCATTTGAAGGAACTAGGGATGGTATAACCATGGCGTTTAATCTTGCACTTAAATCAAAAACTGCCGAGGCATCTTTCAGCATCAATAGGGATGCCCTTACAACTTTTTTAAATGCCGCTAACCGTATTGTACCTAGAAAGACTACAGTACCTATACTTCGTTGTATCCATTTCTATTTTAAGGACAATGACGGGTTTATAGAAGCTACCGATACGGATTTATTTGTAAGATTATCACTGAAGGGCGTTCACGGAAATGGCGTAATTGATATTGCCGTAAATTCAACGGCTCTCACTTCTCTTTTGGAAAAATCCCCCCGTAGCTGCGGAACGTTGTTGGTCGAACGTGAAGGAACTTCCCTGTCGTTCAAGGATGGCATAGTTACTTGCGGAAAGCTTGCGGGTGTCAACGGTTCAGACTGTCCTTCGAACAGGCTTGATGTAGGAAAGGACGTTCCTGTAGCCCTTACAGGATATGATTTAAAATTTATAGACAAGTATATAGCCCCGTTATGTATTACGGATACGCAATATACTGCGCTAGACAGCGTACTGTTTGAAATGAACGGGGCTAACCATGGCTTTGCGGCTACCGACCGCCATGCCCTTGTTTTTACCGATTATATCGACAACGCAAATGTCCGTAGGGCAATGAAGCCAAAGGCTATCAAGGCCATGTCCTCTCTTGAAAACGGGGGTACGCTTTTTCTAGGGGCTACGGCGTTCGAGTTCAATACAGGTATCTATTCGGTGAGTGGCAGATGTACTGGAGGGGCTTATCCAGATTTCCATAAACTTGTTGTCCGTGACGGATTCGACCATGAAAAGAAAGTGGATGTCAAAGTTCTTCGAGAAGACTTGAACAGATTGATAATAGAACTAGGTAAGACTCCCAAGGGTCACTGTCCCGTGTTCATAACATATAGCGGTGATACGGTAAGGGCTGTCCGGATACCTTCGGATTATAATGAGCATCCCTATGGTACATTGGGCGGTATAAAGATGGATGCCTTGAAATTGTCCGTACTCCTGGAACGGTTTGACGACAATTCACAAGTAATGTTCAAATCCGTAGACAACCAGTCATTTCCGACGCAGTGGATTGACAGCAGGGCTACAACCTTGTTTATGCCCATGTCCTAGAAGTTTCCAACATTAACCCGAGGAATATTATGAAACTGTTTGAACTATTGCAAATTTGCAATCATGAGTCATGGAAAGCTATACGTTCCCAGCGTGAGATAGCTTTCAAGTACGGTGATAAATTTCTTACCCCGCATCACGTGGAAATGAGCGGTGATTCCAAGACGCTCATATTGGTGCTGAAGGAGGATACGTCTGCAACCCTTCAAGGTATCCATCCCGCATGGGCTATAGATAAGTCTTCGAAAATATCCCAAAAACAGGCCATAAAGGAATGGTTATTGGCGGGACACAAGATTACCCCGTTGGACGCTCTCGAAATGTTCGGCTGTTTCCGCCTGGGGGCACAAATTTTCAACTTGAAGGCAGAGGGAATGGCTATAACCTGCGTCAAGAAAAAGGACCCTAAGACAGGAAAACGGTATGGGACATATTGGCTCGAAAAGGAAAAACCTACAGTGACTGAACCCGACCTATAGTGCAGAAATTTTGCCTTTTTGCTATATATGTATAGCAATCTGATGGACACGCTTTTTATTAGGACACGCATAAATGCAGTTGTGGCATCCCAACCTTTTACCCGATTTACCCGACCGACTTCTGACTGCCCTGCATAGGGACATATGCAAGATTCGTTCATCCCTTTGGAAGAGTCCGAAGAACATTCGTACATGGTTCTATGCGCTTCCATGGGATTCCTTGATTTGGTACCATAACAGGGTCATACGTGAAATGCAGCGCAGGAAGTGGAAACCTTCTGCGGTATGGTTTGACCCCCTCTATCGTGGCAGGACTCTTCCCAGGGCATCCACGTTGTCCGAAGCCGACCTGTCCCGAAAAAAGCTTGGAGATATCTTCATCAAGACTTGCCCTATACCGCAGGACAAGTTCGAGCAGATGTTACAGAAGTGGAAATCTTCGAAGGGTGCATGATGGCGTTTACGGCTACTACACTCTTACCCAAGTTGAACGAATGGCTGAAGAACGAGGGCGTTTCCGCCCGTGTCGTCGTTCGAGGCAAGGACATTCTAGAAATCCGTATGGAAACTAAGGACCTGTTTTCGGAACAGTTCCCGGCCAGACGTTTTCCTGTTGTCCGAACACATGCAACTATTAGAGAGGATAAACCTAAGACTGTCACGGAACAAAAGACGGAAGTTCCCAAGCGCGGATTTAATCTTGGTTTGGTAGCTCACAAGGACAGCCTGTCCGATGCCGACTTGAGCAGGCTTCACGAACTTACACAATCGTATTCATTCCTGTCCGCTACTAGGTTAAACAGCAAGGTATGGGAATCCACGTGCCGTGAAGTAGTATGGTTGGCTAACGGATTTTTCGTAGATTCCCATAAGTGGGATAAGAAATGGGTTATTAAGACTGAACAGAAAGGTGGAAGTCCTTCCATATTGAAAGGACGGTTCAATAACGTATCTTCCGTCATGGATACGATTCAGAAATGCCTAGACTATGTTGAAAATGCTCACAGGAATGGCGGGTATTGGTACCCTCCTTTAGAAAACGGAAAGATTCCACGTAAGTCGCTAGCCTCGTTTATCTGTTCACAGACTAAGGCGGGTACGGAATGGAGTCCTTTCTGTGAAGTCCTTTGGGAACTTAACAAGGATGTAGCGCTCAAGGCTGCCCTTCCAAAGATGGCCGTCACTGCCGCAGAACAGGCAATCAAGGATTCCGAATACTTGAGAAGTATGCCGTCTACGGCTATGGCAACTTATTGGAACGGTGTCAAGAAATTTGTCGATTGGTACTATGCAAACCGCGACATGTTGATGTCTATAGTGGACAACCGTGTACGTTTGGCAGATATAGGAATGGCGGTTACTTTGGTAAAGGAATGGAATGCATCTGCAAATGGCAAGGTGCTTCCGTTGTCGTTTATCTACCCTGGGAACGAAAGATGGTTCCGTTTCGTACAATGGTGTAAGACGAATAGAAACGTGGCAATACCCGATTATAGGAAGATTGATTATGGGATATGATTTGATGGGTATAATGGGTAGGATGGGTCGTGCAATTACGCCTATAGAGCCTATAGCGGGCGTAAAGTATGTATCCGAATTTACAAAGGTAGATAAGACGGTTGTTGCCCTTACATGGTTTACGCACAACAAGGATGCTTGGAAAGCTATCCTTGAAGCCGTCCGTAAATTGCCGGAACGTTCCTACAACGCAGCGACAAAGAAGTGGGAAGTACCGTGGAATGTCAGTGTAAAGACATGGATGGAAGCTTCGGGATGGAAAGACCCCCCGAAGGAAAAAGACCCCGACGAGAAACGGGAAGACCCCCGTATCAAACAGCAGGCTAAAATTGACGCTACGAAGTTGGACCCCGAAGGCACGCTTATTCCTGGATTACGTCCCTATCAGATTGATTTCTTGAAATTTGCACAGCTACGTCATGGAAGGTTAGCTCTAGGTGACGAGATGGGCTGCGTCTGTGGCGACATGATGGTACAAGTTCGAAAGGACGGGAAAGAACGGAAAATAAGTCTTGAAACCCTTCACAGGGAATTTACCAAGACCAAGGAAAAGTGTGCTTGGGAAATTCAGTGTCTTTTGAGCGATGGGCATACTATTGGGTTTGGGGAAATCGTGGATGTTTTACACAGCGGATTAAAACGGTGTGTCCACGTCACTTTTGAAGATGGCATCTATCTAATCGCTACTCCCGACCACAAGGTTCTTACAGATAACGGGTGGACTGAAATCAAAGATACCTTGAACGCCTATGTGCAGATTGACGGTATGGGCGGTAAGTTTATGTCCAAGGTAGTATCTATCCATTCCGCAGGAATGAGGATGACTTACGATGTCAAAGTCCTTAATTACAGTAATTTTACGGCTAACCATGTCATCGTCCACAACTGCGGTAAGACCGTAGAAGCGTTGTCCTGGATGGTCTATGCGAACGCCTACCCTGCACTTTATGTCGTGAACGCCCCTACGAAGTTGCAGTGGCAGGAAGCGTATAGGAAATGGGTAGGGGCTACAAAGAAGCATTACCCCGACGTTGAAGTGTTGAGCGGCAAGACCCCGCACCCGCTGTCAAAGTATAAGAGCTATATCATAAATTGGGACGTTCTTTCGGATTGGGCGGGGCACTTTGAGTCTACCGAACGCAACGGTGAAACTAATGTGTTCTATGTGTGCGATGGTCCGCTTGCCCAGGTTGGGTTCCGTCTGCTTGTAGGCGACGAAGTGCAGGCTATCGGAAACCCCGATTCTCAAAGAGCTATCGCATTCAAGGAACTCTCAAAGATTATTCCGCATTGTATCGGTATGAGCGGAACGCCTGCTATGTCAAAGCCTATGCAGTTTTGGACGCTGCTGTCTATCGTGGAACCGTCTATGTTCAAGAACTTCTATTTGTTCAAGAACAGGTATTGTGACCCGCAGACTGACAGCTATGGCAGGGTAAAATTCAACGGTGCGTCCAATGTGGAAGAACTTCACGAACTGCTTGTCCGCTGTATGCTCCGCAGGACGAAGAACGAAGTAATGAAAGACCTCCCGCCCAAAGTTATGGAAGTCGTCCCGCTTGAAGTGGACCAGTCCGTTATGGACGATTATTATGAAGAGGAACGCATAGCATTTTCGGATGAAACTGTCACGGGCGAGCGTGAAAACGCCCGAAACAAGGTCGCTCACCTGCTACGAACCGCCTACGCACTCAAAGAGAAGTCTATGTTGCAGTGGATTGAAGACTTCCTGGAATCGGACAAGAAACTGCTGCTGTTTGCGTGGCACCGCTCCGTCGTGGAAGTCCTGTTTGATACGCTCAAGGATTACAACCCCGCGATTATCTATGGTGGTATGGCCGCTACGGAACGTGAAGAAGCCCGTAAGAAATTCATTAACGACCCGAAGTGCCGTGTAATCGTCGCTAATATCCAGGCAGGCGGTGTCGGCATTGACGGCTTCCAGGAAGTCTGCTCCGATGTGGCTTTCGCTGAATTTTCGCACACCCCGAACTTCCACAGGCAGGCAGAAGATAGGTTGCATAGAATGGGTTGTAAGTCATCGGTAACTTCTTACTATCTTGTAGCACCTGGTACAATAGATATGGATGCTATTGAAGTGTTGGATGCTCGTGCAAAAATGCTTGACGGTATTCTTGACGGTAAAGAAACAGCAACTACGGACTTATTAACAGAAATTTTAGAGCGCAGGGGTGCTAAAATGCCGTGATAATGTGTATATTTAATCAAGCCTCCTTCGTCTTGGCTAGCCGTCGGGGGTGTTTTACTCCCACAAGACGTAAGGAGGCTTTTATGTTTAGCATACGTCAAGCAACGGCATATTGCCGTGAATCTATTGAAGGCATAGTTGGCTATAAAGAAGCCCTTAATTCTAATGAACAGTATGACATACACCACAAGTTTGAAGATATGGGCTTATCTAGTTCTGATTTGAAGCAACTAGGTTTATATTATAAGCGACCAGCTTGTGAACTTATTTTTATAAGTAAGCCTAAACACACATCACACCACGATTTAGACCGTTGGCAAGATTCTAATAAGGTATCAGATTTTGCTAATTGGAGTAAGTCTGCGTGGGAATCATTAGAGTTTAGACAGAAACAGAAAGAGGGACTACATAAAGTTCAAGCAACTGCGGAATACCGTGTAAATTTATCTAAAGGTATAAAGAAAGCATTATCCACAGAAAAGGCTAGGGCTGCACGGTCCGCTCTAGTTCAAAAACAATGGAACGATAATCCCGAAAGAAGGAATAGACAAAAAGAAATAACAACGGCACTATGGACTAATACCGAATATAGAAATAAAGTTATTGCGAGGTCTATTGCTGCTAGAAGTTCCGCAGAACACATCCAAAAAATTACAGAAATTAACCGTAAGAAAGCACAGGACCCAAAATATCTTGAAACTCTAAAAATAGCGAGAGATACCCTATCTAGGGCATATAAATTGTATAAAAATGCAGGCGGTCAGTTAAATTGGAATCAATGGCGGACACAGCACAAGGCTGAAAAAAGTCGCTAACGGTCTATATAGCTATCAAGGAAAGTTTCAATGCTCCAACGTAAAAAAGTAGATATTAGTGAAGAACGAAAGATTTTAGCGAATATGGTTATGTCAACGCCACTTTTGGCAAAATGCCGAAAGTCGTGCGACCCCATCCTGTTCGAAAGCAATATGGGCAAGATTGTCGCGTCATGGATATTGACATTCTATGACCGTTATGGGGAAGCTCCGAAAGAAGCAATAAGCGATATTTTTACAAGCAGGGTTTCTGAACTCAAGGAAGCTGACGGTGAGATGGTGCAGGCATTCCTTGACACGGCTTCGGATGAATGGATGCCTACGAACGAGGCGCTTGCTACCGACAGTGCTATAAAATATTTACAAAAGCGCTCCTTGGTACTGCTTACTGAAAAACTAAATCGTGCTATCCAAAGCGGGGATGTGTCGGGCGGGTACCATGCTATCGCAGATTTCACTAAGCCCGATGTTAGGCAGGCACAAGTTGTCAACCTGTTTAGGGACGCTGTTACAATAGCCAATGCGTTCGTGAACGATGAAGAAGAAATCTTCACGATGCCAGGGGTATTGGGTAGTGTTATCGGGCCGTTTATACAGGAAGATTTCGTAGCCGTCATTGGTCCTCCGAAAAGCGGTAAAACCTGGTGGCTCATGACCTTTGCCGTACAGGCCGCATTGCAGGGAAAACATGTCCTGTATGTATCCCTGGAAATGTCCGAAAAGCAGGTGGTGCGCCGCTTTTGGCAGATGCTTACAGGTTCGTCACGCTATGGCGAAGAACTGCATTATCCCGTTATGGTCTATGACGACGAGGGTAATGCTCAACTTGCCGACATAAGCGAACCGTCGCATCGTGTGGACGCAAGTATTGATAGTATCGAAAAGGCACAACGGGCGTTCCGCAAGATTACAAGGAACGACAAGTTCGAACTGAGAACCTTTCCGACAGGCACTTTGTCCGTTAAAGGTCTTGAAGCCGAACTGAAAGATATGGAAGTTTACAGCGGGTGGGCACCCGAAGTAATCTGTGTGGACTATGCCGACATCATGGACTTGGGACCGGGCAGCGACGAACGTGAAAAGATTAACCGCTGTTGGAAAGCCTTGCGTGGTCTCGCAAGCACCCGTAAGTGTATGGTCGCAACCGTGTCGCAGACAGGTCGTGCAACCGTCGGTGGCGAGCAGGACGCAGCCGAAAACCAAGTGTCCGAAGATATCCGTAAGGTCGCCCACGTGACGAAGATGATTACTATAAACCATACGCCTGCGGAAAAGAAGCGTGGCATTACCCGCCTAGCCTGCAACACCACCCGTGATGGTGCCCCCGTACAGGATTCTGTTGTCTGCACCACCTGTCTTGCAATCGGCAGACCCTATATGGAATGCGAATTGCTGTCCCGTGTGGATATGCGGCAGGAAGAACAGTGGGACGGTAGTGACGATGAAGACAGTATGCCCGCAAAGCGGATAGGTAGAAGAACAGGTAGCCGTGGACGCTCCCGTAGATAAAGGAACAATATATGCTTATTAACGAATTGGATTTTAGACAGACCTGCGGGGCGTGCCCCGAACAATACGACGTGTATGATATGTCTAACAAGCAGGTCGGATATGTTCGCCTGCGTTGGGGCACTTGACCGAGGACTATTCCCCGAGAGGGAAACTTGTTTACGAGTTCTCTTTTGAGGACGGGTGGCTTGGAACGTTCCCGGACGAGAACGAACGTGCATATCACTTGGGGCAGATAGCGAACGCACTGACCCGCCAAATCAACATTGACAACGGAGTGCTTAACAATGGCTGACGAACAGAACAAGGGCTTTGACGTTTCCAAGGCGAGTCCTATCGTAGCGGAACGCTTTGACGAGGCTACGTGCCGTGACGAGTTTGAGGGCGACCATATCTGTATCTTGCACGGGCTTGAAAAGGCTATGGTTGGAACTACTGAAGTTATGAGGACCCTTGACAAGCCTCGCACGCTTGAAGACCTCCAAAAGTGGTTGACCGACCACGGCTTTATGACCGACTGCAAAATACAACTTATAGCTGAAAAGGGCACTGACGAACTCACGATAGATTGGATTGAAAGATGGGCTGCTCAGGACGATTACCGCAGTTATCTGTTCAAAAGGGAATTTACCGAGGATGTTCTGTGCACTGTCGCCGTTTATGAACGCAGCCTGTGTATCAAGTGCTTCGCTGACGACTATAACGACGAGAACACCCGGGAACCCCACAAGGACGAATACTCCGAAGAAGAATTGCAGGACCCCAATCTGCTCCGGGAACTCAAATACAAGGACGCAGAGGAATTTTTTGAATACAACACGGTCTGTGCTCTGCCGTCTGCCCATGCAGCAGCCCCGCTTATTCTTGAGGGCTTTGATGTAGATTCTGATAGATGGGATAAATTTAAGCAGGATTGCACATAATATAAAGGAAACAATATGGCATTTTCCATTATTACTTCTGCAATGAACAAGATTGTTAACAATTACAAAGATGTTAATCTTATCTGTGATGACGTTCTTGCGGGCTTAAAGACGCTTGATGACAATTCCGTGGATTTAACAGTTACATCACCCCCATACAATGTCGGCATTGCATACGATTTACATGACGACAATATGGCTACCGAAAAATTTTGGGAATGGCTTAAATGTGTATGGTCCGAAGTTTACCGTGTTACAAAGCCTAACGGTCGTATCTGTGTGGACGGTCCAATTACAGCAAGTAATAAATTTTGGATTCTGGATTGTTATGAAACAATGAAGTCCTGCGGATGGCAGTTTATGACAGCTATAACTTGGTCTAAAACCAACATAACTGCTAGAACTGCCTGGGGTAGCTATGCTTCACCGTCCAGTCCTTATTGCAACAATCCCGAGGAACTTATAGTTGTTGCATATAAGGGTGATAGAACTAACCCTGCGGATGGGCGTGAACCTATTATTACTCCTAAAGAGTTTGTAAACTATACTACAGGGATGTGGACGGATATCCATCCCGAATCTGCTACTAGGTTAGGCCATCCTGCACCGTTCCCAGTAGAACTGCCCAAGCGCTGTATAAAATTATTTACGTATAGGGGGGGGATTGTGCTAGACCCTTTCAATGGAAGCGGTTCCACAGGTGTAGCTGCCATGCAATGCGGATGCAAGTACATAGGTATCGACATATCGCAAGACTATATCGACCTTAGCCGAAAAAGAATCTATGCGGAACTAACTAGAATATAGCTATTTTCCTATATAGCTATAGAAATCATCACGGGGACACATAGTTCCCGAGTAACCCTAAAGGAAAACTACAATGGCAATCCAAATCGAAAAAGCAAAACTTATCGAATCCCTCAAAAAAGTAATGCCCGGTGTCGAAACGGGCAACACCGTTATCGACGGCACCGACCTTCTTCTTTTCACTGGAGCGTCCGTCAGTTCCTACAACAGCGAAATTGCCGTGTCTGCCCCGTGCGATACACAGAATGTTTCGTTCTCCGTCAAGGGCGCTGACTTTTTCAATCTCGTATCCCGTATGTCCGACATCATGCTTTCCCTTGAAATCGTGGATAACAAGGTTAAGCTTAAAGCTGGCCGTACACGAGCATCCATGACTTTGGAAGATTCTTCAAAGATTATGACGCTTATCCGTGACCTCAACGTGGCGTCGCTTGAATACAGCCCGATACCAGAATCATTCATTGATGCCGTGAACATCTGCAACCTTTCGGGTAACGCAGAGAATATCCGTGGTGTTGCCGTTAACGATTACGAGGACGGCTCCTGCGTCTACGAAACCGATTCTACCCGAGTATGCATCAACAAGATTCCCGAGCGCATGGTGCCGTTCTGGGTGGACGATTCCACGTTCAACAACGCCTTCAAGGTTGGAACGCCTACAGGATATTGCGTAAGCGATGCATGGCTGCATTTGAAGTATGCAGACGGTACTGTGTTCTCGGCAAAGCGCAAGGACCATACGGCCTATCCGTTTGAAGCACTCTCTTCTTTCCCGCAAGCTTTCGACAGTGCCAAGGTCGTAGTCAAAGGACGCCTGCCGGGAAACATCGCGGAAGCCGTATCTCGTGTAGCTATATTGGCATCGGGTGCGGATAAGAAAAATGCACGTCTTGTACGGATGACTTTCCGTAAGGAAGAACTTGAACTTTATGCTGAAAAGATGGGCGGAGAAGCGTCTGAAACTATCCCGTGGGAATCCCCACTTGAAGAAGACCCGCAGGATGTGGAAGTGTGGGTAAACACGTCCTTCTTGCTTGAAGCTTCGAATAAGGTTATGGATTTTACTTTCTGCTATATGGACCTTGACCCTACGGCTCCCCCGTCACCCTCTTTGGTATTCCATTCGGGTGAGTTCATGCAGTTCGTGCAAGGTGCCGTGGCTACAAAATAATATTGTCGTGTCCTCGATAAGGGGGATACCGTGACTTCATTGTTTCGGTATCCCTGTTTTTGCCAAGGTGCTATATAACTAACAGTTCAACGTTTACGGAATAAGATTTTATGGGATTTTTCAAGATACCCGCAGCTATTCAAGCGATGTCGGCGAAGCCTAAACTGACAGGTTGCCTAGCCTGCGGATTGGACCAATCGGGAAAGGATTTACCCTTTGCGGGTGAAGGCAAGGACAAGGTTTTAATACTGTGTGACCATCCCCGAGGAACGGAGGGCAACAGCCACGATACCGTGTTCCTGCACAGGATGTACGATTACCTTTGGGATTTACAAGGTAAGCGGGGATTGCCTAGGGATTTCCTGGAATCTGCTTGGATTGGTTATGTAGTCCCGTGCCCGTGCCAAAAGGATACCGACCCCAAGCCAGACTGCTGCAAGGAGCGATTGAACAGGCTCATTAACGAATTGAAGCCTTCCGTTATCATCCCTATGGGTCCCGCTGCTATACAGGCTCTTATCTGGGACCGTATGAGCGGGCGTATCGGCAATACGAAACCGTCCGACCTCTATGGCAAACGCATTCCAGACCGCTTCTATAATTGTTGGATTTGCCCTACATACTCCCCCGAATTTTTGACGTGGCAGAAAGACGACAACTGCCCGTATATGTATTTTTCGCAGCATATCCGATTGGCTTATCAAATCAAAGATACCCCGTTGCCGAAAATCCCTACGGACGTTCGCACCACGGGCGACGCTGAAACCGCTGCCGATTGGATTGAAGAAATTATTGAATGGGCCGAAACGGACCAACTTGACAAGGCTCCCGAGGGCTATCACGACGTTTCGATTGACTATGAAACCACAGGTATTAAACCCCACAGGGAGGGTCATTCTATCAAGGCTGCGTCTGTCGGCTACCGCAAAGACGGGGAATATCACGCTATCGGCTTTTGGTGGGACGGGGACAACGAACGCCTGGTAAATGCATGGTATAAACTCACGCATCACGATAAAATAGGTATGGTCGCACACATGGCGGACTACGAAGCCTGTTGGACCAGGTTTAGAGCGGGGCTGCATAACACCCGTACAGATTGGATTGATAATTGGTCTTGGGACACCTGTTTGGGTGCCCACGTCCTTGACAATTCTCAAAAGGTCGGATTGAAGTTCCACGCCTATTGTGAGTTAGGTGTTATAGGCTACGACAACAAGGCTGACCATTTCATTACGACCCTTATGGAAGGAGAAGACTCCAAGAGTTGCAACGCCTTTAACCTGCTAAAAAAAGGTATGGGTGTCCCAAAGGGAGACATTATTTATTATTGCGGATTGGACTCCATTTATACTTTACCACTTCGAGATATCCAATCTAGGCAAATGCTTGGGCTTGAAAAGCCGTTCCGATTCTTTATGCAGGGTATGGATGCACTCGCACGCGTGCAGTCCGAGGGTCTGCCGATTGATTATGGCAGGATTAACGACTTGCAAAAGGAACTTGAAGACAAGTATAAGGAATCAGAAGAAACCGTCAAGAACACGGACGAAGCGAAGCAGTGGTGCCAAAAACACCCTGGCGAGTCGTTCAACCCGCTTTCCAATAAACAAATTGCCGAAGTCCTTTACAAGATTTGCGGATTGAAACCGCCTTCGGGCAAGGAAGACACTACGGGCGACACCCTGAAAAAATTGGGAACGCCCTTCTGTAAAGCCATTTTAGGTATGCGTCGTTGGGCGAAGATTATGGATTTCCTTGACAGCTACAGACGTGAAGCTGTATGGGACGAAGAAAAGCAAGCCTACCTAATCCGTCCGTTCTTTAACCTGTCAACGGGTGCTGGAGGGGAATCTGACGCAGGTCCCCGAACCTATCGTAGTTCTGCCGACAGCCCTAACTTCCAGAATATCCCGAAAAGGGATAAGGAAATGAAGAAAATCCTGCGAACCTTGTTTGTCGCTCCGAAGGGTTACCGCTTTATGGAAATGGACTATAAATCACTTGAAGTGATGGTGTCCGCCTCATATCACCACGACCCGCAGATGATTCACTACTTGCAGAACCCCGCATCGGATATGCACCGTGATACCGCCTGCGATATGTATATCCGAAAGCCAGAAGAACTGACAAAGGAAGAACGTTCGTCCATCAAGTCGGGATATGTGTTTTCGTCGTTCTATGGTGCATCCTACAAGTCGTGTGCCCGAAATATGTGGAACAACATGCCTAAATACACCAAGGAACATTTGGCAAAGGACCATAAGATTAATACTTACGCCAAATGGGAAGCGCATGTAAAAAAAGGCGACGACATCTTTTGGAACCAACGTTTCAAGGTTTACAATGCGTGGCGTAGGACTGAATGGGACAGTTATCAGAAGATGGGCTACGTGCAATCCTACACAGGTTTCCGCTGCCTGGGACCTATGGGCTACACGCAGGCTACTAACTGCTGCATTCAAGGTTCCGCATTCCATATCCTCTTGAAAGCACTCACCTACGACTTGAAGGATTTCAAGGCACAGGGCTTGCTGTCCTGCATTATCGGACAGATTCACGACGCTATCATTGCCCTGGTTAAAGAGGGCGAAGAAGACAAGGTTGCTAAGATTATCTACGGTAATGGCGTTAAGCGTGTCAGCAAGGAATTTCCGTGGATTTGCGTTCCGCTCGTGATTGAAGCCGACGCTTCTGCCGTGGACGGGTCCTGGGCTAAAATGACAGAAGTGGGCGCCCTGTGCGATGACGGTATGCCCGAAAATTGGCAGGCGAAATTCGAGGAAGCACATTGATTTATTGATAATGACCTATATAACTTTCGAGGAAACATTATGGATACAATAAAAACAACCAAGAAAATAATCATGGACGTTCAAGGCGTTCTTAATGAAGCCGTAGACAAACTGGACCTTATTGAACAGTATGGTGCGGAAACAGTTTCTGTAGACACTGCTATCGCTGCGGTACATACGTGTGCCAAGGGCTACGAGCAGTTTATGGATAACCTTACTATCGAGGCATGCTGCCATATCCTGCTGAAAAAGTATCAAGGGCACGAGCCGTCCTTGGGCGACGTGCTCACATTCAAGACAGCCATTGAACTCATGCTCCACAACGACTACGGCGTTTCTACGTCAAAGTTTGAATAATTACGAATCCGAGGATACACCGTATGATTACAAGCATTAATCCCGAAGACATCCTAACGGAGTTGGATGCCCTTGCTGAAAACTATGATATCCCAGACCACGAAATAAGTACCATGAAGGAAGATATCCAAAAAATGGTGGATGAGTATGAAGAACATATTGAAAACCTAGATGACGATTGCTCGGAATTAGAGGATGAAAAACAAGAACTGGAAGAGAAACTTGAAGAATTTCTACGCTTTGGAACTCTTGAAGATTATACATCCTATATTTTAAGGTCGATTAACGGTTATGAACCTAGCCTAGGGGACGTGCTGTCCCTCAAGGAAGACCTAAAAAATCTATTAATAACCAAGTACAATATTCCCACGGAGAATATATAAGATGTCACTTTACAATGCATATCGCCCAAAGACGCTTGCCGAAATGTACGGAAACGAAGCAGTAGTCAAGGCTGTACGTGAACATTTCGCACAGCCTAACCCGAAGCGTATTTCGCACTGCCATATTATCAGTGGGGAAAGTGGCTGTGGCAAAGCTCAACCCTTATATTCTAAGGTTCTAACTCCTACAGGTTGGAAACGTATGGGCGATATAAAGGTAGGTGATACCGTTATTTCGGGTGATGGTGAACCAACTACCGTACTAGCGGTGTATCCGCAAGGACTGCGACCTGTATATACTATAAGCCTAGATGACAAGACGGCATTCCATGTAGCTGATAACCACCTCAATGTGGTAACGTATAAGAAATATTATAATAAGCATAAGGGTAAAGTTAATCGTACAAGCCATACAGAAGTTCTTACTACAGAGCAACTGATAAACCTTGTGGACAAGGCTAATGGACGTTCTGCTACGACATATATCGGTGGAATACGTATCCCGAACATTAAAGTTAAGGGTAAGGAGAGTACATTGCCTATAAATCCCTACTTGCTAGGTATACTTATTGGCGATGGTACCCTATCTGCATCATTTAGCGTATCCCTTCCAGAAGAAGATGTCTACAATAATGTATTTAACCTGTTGAAGGATGAAGGTTTTACATTACATAAAATATCAGACGACCCTACGAATTATGATTATCATATTGTACGGGATGTCGAAAGCTATCCGCGTTCGCAGGATATGATTAACGACACGGATAATTTGAAAAACAAAATAAAGAAGTTAAATCTGAATGTCAAATCCGTAAACAAGCATATACCACAGGAATACTTGTATGCTTCGGAAAAAGACCGCCTGGAACTCCTTAGAGGCCTTTTTGACAGTGATGGCCATGTAGGAAAAAATGTTTCCAAGAAAGGATACGTAGGCTGTTATTACGAATATACGACAAGCAGCGAAGAACTGTCAAGGGATTTTGAAATTCTCGTACGAAGTTTAGGCATATCGGATACAGTTACTTCTAAGATACCCCAATATCGGGATTCTACGGGAAATATTATAAAATGTCATGTCTGTTATAGGCATCACCTTAAAGTACCTAACAATTTAAGGATAGCTAGTTCAAATAAACATATAAATCGTATTAAAGATAGGCAATGCGGTACATTGTTGAGCCGCCGCATAACAAGTATTACCTATAAGGGTCTAGAAGAATGCCAGTGTATTTATGTGGAAGCAGATTGCCATACATATGTCACTGACAACCATACACTTACACATAATACGACACTCGCACGTATTATCGCCACGGAACTGCTCGGTTCAGACCCCACGTTCGGTATCCACGAAATCAATACAGCCGACAACAGGGGCATTGACACTGTACGTGACATCATTGACCAAATGCGGGGTCTCCCATTGAAAGGCCGTTCCGTATCGTTCGTAGTCGATGAAGCGCATGGCCTGACGGCAGACGCCAAGCGTGCATTTTTGAAACCTACAGAAGACATGCCCGCCCACGTCTATTTCTTCTTCTGTACGACAAACCTTACGCAGTTGCTTAAAGGCGACGAGGGTAAGGCTCTCGGAACCCGTAGCACCCAATGGAAGATGGAACCGCTTAACGCACGCCAGTTAGGAAAGTTAATCCTTAACACCGCCGAGAAAGAAAATTTCAACGTGGATGACACGGTGCTGACTGCTATAATTGAAGCAGCGGAAGGCTCACCACGTGCGGCTCTTGTAGCTCTTGAAAAAATTATGGGTGTTCCCGACGACATTGACGCCCAAATTAAAATCCTTGAAAGTGCCTGCGTAGAGGCTGACCCGAACACCTTGGAGTTTTGCCGAACCGTTTGTGCGAATAAGCCGAATTGGGAAGAAATCAATGCGGTCCTGCGTGAAATGAAGGGTAAGGTGGACGCTGAAACCGTCCGTCGTGGTGTCCTGGGCTACTGCACTTCCATTATGCTCAAAAATGGCAGCGAGCGTATCTGCCGTGTTATGGAGGAATTTGCCATCCCGACCTATGACACGGGATTCCCTGGTCTTGTGCTCGCAGCCTACAGGTCTATGAAGTAAGCTATGAAGAAAAATCAAAATCCGAACAAAGTCGGTGGAGTTGCCATTGAGAATTGCCTGGTTCTAGAAGCATTGGGCTGTGACAAGTTCAAGGTGAAGCTGCCGAACGACCACGAAATGACTTGTCATATTTCGGGAAAAATCCGAAAGAACCATATAAGGATTCTTCCATATGATACGGTCACTATTGAGGTCAGCCCATACGATGTGCTGAATAACGGTAGAATCGTGTATCGTAATAAAAAGTAGCCCACTAGCTATATAAATATTGGACCTATAAATACAAGGAAACCTTATGAACGGAAATTACAATTTTTCCATTGACACGGTTGACCCCGACTTGGAGATTGACTTTATGGACTTGCAGCCCGCAGTGGCTATGCAGTCGTCCCTGTATGGTTATTACAGCGACAAGGCTGTAGATGCCCGCTCCGAACGTGATTCTGCCGTAAATGAACTTGACAAGGTGACTGCTGCGGTAGAACTTGAAATCCGTGAAGACGCAGTCAAAAGTGGTGAAAAACTGACCGAAGCCAAGGTGAATGCCAAGGTGGAACAGGACAAGCGTGTAGTTGAACTCAAAGAAATTGTCGTGGAAAAGAACAGGATTCTGCAACGCCACGAAGCCAAGTGCCGTGCCCTTGACCACAAACGCACGATGCTAGAGATGGCAGTGCGCATGATGCTCTCAAAATCTAACATTATGAGTGAAAAAGGTATTGCCTATGATTGGAACAGTGATGAATCACAACGTAAAGTTCGTGAAGCATTAAATAACAATAAGTAATTTATGATAAACCTCAAATTAGTAAAATCTTACTGTAAGGAACCCATAGAAAATATAAAGGGTTATCATGAAGCAATAACCGATTTTACTAATATGTGGGAATGTCACCATATTTCAGAAATACAGGAAAATATGATACTATCCAAAAATGTATTAAAACAGAAAGGATTGTATTATAATCGACCTGCATCTGAATTAGTGTTTCTTACAAAAAAGGAACACCGTAGACTACATAATCTCGCGGATACATCCAAATATGCAAAATCTTCAAAATCTTTAATCCAATATTATAAAACAGAAAATGGTGTAAATAAGCGTAATCAGTTATCTTTAATGAATAAAACTAGAAAGCATTCCGATGAAACTAAACAAAAGATTAGTAATTCTAATAAAGGTAAACAGGTATCTACGGATTCCAGACAGAAAATGAGTTTAGCCCATAAGGGTATGCCCGGTTTTTGGACAGGTAAAACTATGTCGAATGAATTACGTAAAAAGTTAAGAGAGACTAAACTGCAAATGACTAGATATTACAAGGAATATAAACAAAAGGATGGAGCATTGTCTTGGAAACAATGGCAACGGGATGAATGGTGTAAAATAAAAAATACTATTACCCGTGATAGCAATGGCAGGTAATGCAAAGTTTTCAATATAGAATATGGCAATTTTTATGCTTTGTTTCTATATTGAATTATCGCCCCTGCGGGATTCTCCGTCCCTATGGGGCAAGTGAACAGTGAACAGTAACAAACAGCAAACAGCAAACAGCAAACAGTAAACTAAATAGGAGTTACACTATGGCAGGATATGACCGCAGCCGTATGTCCCTGGGTCGTCGCACCCAACAGCAAACAGATACCCGTGAATCCAACGGTGGCTTGTCCCGCCAGGGATTTATGAACTACGCCACTTGCAAGTTGAAATTCTTCAAGATGGGCGACCCTGGCACGTATCACGACATTAACATTCTTCCCTGGAAGATTTCTTCCAAGAACCACCCCGAAGTCATTCGCACAAAGGACGAACCCGAATTTCTCCGTAATGGCGAACCGAACCCCGCAAAGGTTATGGTGGGCGACCTTGACTACGTGCTTGACGTGATGGTTCATACCCGCATTGGACCCAACAATGGCGATTACCTGTGCTTGAAGAAGAACTTCGGTAAGCCGTGCCCGATTTGCGAACGTGCCGAAGAACTTAACAAGGACAACCGCACGAAAGAAGAAGCAAAGAAACTCTTTGCAAAGCGTAAGTGCGTTTACGTCGTCCAGGAACTTGACGACCAATTCTATGACAAGGGCGAAGACCCGAAGATTTTTGAAGTGTCCCACCCTGTCTTCTCCAAGGATTTGCAGGACCGTGCTACCGCCTGTATGCGTGGCAAGGGCATTGTGAACTTTGCCGACACTTCCATTGAAGAAGGTCGTGTCGTGTCGTTCAACGTGAACGAAGAATCTATGGGTAATGGCAAGAAGTTCAAGAAGGCTGCGAACTTTGAGTTCAACGAACGCAAGGAAGAAATTGACCCTGCCGTTCTCGCCAAGTGCCCGTCGCTTGATTCCATGATGGTTATCAAGACCTACGACCAACTCAAATCCGCGCTCTATGGCGACCCCGACGATGTTGAAGACGATTTTGAAAATCAGCCCGACGAAGCCGAAGAATCCACGCCTGCACGTTTCCGTGACAATGCCCCGTCCGATTATGCGGAAGAACCCCAGTCCCGCCGTCGCCGTCCGACACAGGACGAAGATGAAGCTCCTGCACGTAGGCGTACACAGGCGACAGAAGAAACTACTCGTCGCCGCCCAACTCAAGATTCCGAAGAAAATGACACCCCTCCCCGTAGGCGTGCCGCTGCTGAAGAACCGCAGGACGAAGCCCCCGCCCGTAGACGCCCCGCACAGGAAGAGACTCCCGCCCGATTCGCGGATAACGAGCCGAAGGATGAAGGTCTTAACGAAGCCGACTTTAACACGGACCCCTACACTACTGCACGTCGCAACTCCCGCAAGACTGCCGTGGACCAGGAAACTTCCAATGAAAGAACTACCCGTGCTGAAGTTTCCGAGCCGACTATGCCGTTTGACGAAGCGCAGACAGAAGAAGAGCAGCCCACAAAGTCGGAAGCACCGAAGCGTGAAGTCGCTGATGGCGAATGTCCTAACGGTTACGAGTTCGGTACTGATTGCGAAAACCAACCGTTGTGCAGCAAGTGTCCCGATGCCATTTGGTCCAAGTGTGACAAGTGCAGGCGCTTGAAGTCTCGCAAGAAGTAATAATCATCCGTAAACATACAGGGGGCGTTGGCTCAAGCTGGCGCCCCCTTCTTACAAGGACAAAATTATGGCAAAGAAAAAAGAAACTGCACAGGCAGTACAAACTACTGCTAACGAACCCCGTGTGCGTATGGGTAGCGACCTTCTTGACTTGCTTATAGGTGGTGCGAAAGGCGTATACGGATTGCCGTTTGGAATGATTATCCAGATTTGGGGTGACAGCGGTTGTGGAAAGAGCGCTATCAAGAATGAAATGATTGCTTCCACCTACTGGGCTATGGGCGGTCCGAAAGCCAAGCTCGTATGGGAATCTGACGATGCCGAAACAGGAGATAGCTTCGATACAGGGAACATGTATGGAGTTGAAATACATCCCGACGTACGCAAGATAGGCCCATATAAGTTCGAAGATTCCGAAACTGTAGAAGAAATGGATGGTAAGTTGACCAACATGATTGATTGGATTCCCTCCGACATGTATGGGATATACGCCATAGATTCTATAGATGGCCTGGCCGACAAGTCCAAGAAGGCCAAGGAAGCCAAACGAGCAAAGCAACAGGCATCCGGCGAGGAAGTTAAGGACGAAGGAGATTATGGCGCACAACTTGCAAAGTTCTTGTCACAGGACTTCTTCCGTCTAAAACACAAACCGCTGAAAAAGAAGCATATTGCACTTATCATAGTTTCACAAACCCGTTCTAATATGGGTGCCGTCGGAATGTTCGCCCCTAAGAGAAAAACGGGCAATGGTGACGCATTGGAGTTCTATTGCCATACCCGTTTGAAATTGTCCAGAGTGGCCGATATCAAGCGAGAAGGAACTGTCGTAGGTGCTGTAGTAAAGGCCAAGACAACAAAATCCAAAACGCCTCGCCCATATCGTGAAATCATGTATACGTTCTACTGTGATTACGGTATTGACAATATTGGAAGCAACATAGACTATCTCTTTGACTTGCTTGACGAAAAGGGACATCTTGGTAAGGCTGCTGACCATATTGCATGGAGCGCCAATGCCAAACCTAAGAATCTCACCAACCTCAAGGCATGGCTTGAGCAGCAAGGATGGTCTGGGGAATGTAAGGCCGACAGGAAAGCCGCTGAAGGAAATAACGCATTATCCGTAGATTGGATTATTAACTGGGTAGAAGAAGACCCCGATAGAAAGACTAAATTCGACGAGTATTTTGGCGAAGAATTTACCCGTGACGAACTCATTAAACTCTGTGAGGACAATCCCGAAATGGCGAAGGAACTCACAGAGCGTGTGAGGGCTAAGTGGGAAGCGCATGAAGACGCCATAGCTACCAAGCGTCCCGCCAAATACGGAAATAACTACGGTGGTAATACAGTTGCCGAACCTGCCGAAGAATCGACGGAATCGGCTACTTAAAAAATGGGCTTATATCTATATTATAGTAGTGGGGTGCAGTGCTCCGCTACTTTCATTTTGGGATTTATGGACGCTTTTAAATTTTGGAAAAAATTGAACGCTGTAGTGAAGACACGTACCCCGATGGATTCTGCACGCAAGATGGTGGATAATGGGGAGATTACTAAAGACGAGATATCATGGGCACTTACAGCCTTGGCTACGTTGCCCATGGCCATGATTGATACCTTAAAAGATAGATGTAAGTTGCAATAAATTTTATGCCTGCGAGCTATATAGGAATTAAGGCACTTGGACGAATAGTTGACTGCCCGATTGCAAGCGAGTATTCAATGAAAAGTTTGGGTTCGTCACAAATGGCACGCTAATTGCAAGTGGCGTGTGCTGTCAAAATCGGTAATAGATTCCGAAGCTCGTAGTAGGAAGTTCCCTTTTTCGGCTACTGGTTCGAATCCAGCGAGTGCCCTAAATGCCACAGGAGGCGAAACGAGCCTGGGAGGTTGTGCGATTGCCTAATTGAAAACGCTCCGATACGGCTCCCGTCGGACCCAGGGGCTTCACGGGAATCGCAACCGTGGCTAATGGCAAGTGACCTGTAGGACTCTTGCGGGAGAAGTTCCCCACGGGGCGTTGCACTAGATTGAAGTGCAGAATAGCCCCAACATAAAGAATAGGGTCGCTTTTGTGGTAGGGCAGGTTGATTGCAACGACCTGCCCGCTTTCATTTTATTAAAAATTTTTATTTTTCCTATTGACAGATACTAGATAATTAGTTATATTTAGAGTGTAAAGAGAACAACCACTCACTACAACCGAGGTATAACAATGATTTTCAAGGCTTCTGTCAAGGACGATACGGGTGTTTTACAGCACATTGAACGTGACTACCCGACAAAGGCACAATTTATCCGTGACCTGCGTAATAACGGCTTTAAGGTTGACAATCGCAAGGTTCTCACGAAGAAGTCTTTTGATTATATCATTGAATCCACCAACTGCACGAAATGGGATTGGCGTGAATATACCGACGAACAGATTGCCGACGGCATTGACGGCTTGACAATCTATATGTCCAAGGAACACAAGCCCCGCAACAGGAAAGAATGCTACGAAGTCCGTGTGAACTATATCCACGACGAAAAGCCGTCTGTCTTCAATTATAAGTATATGAAGCAGGTCCGCAGCACTCTCAACACCTACAAGGGAATGTTCATTGTCCGCAGCATTGAAGTGTTCAAGAACGGCAAGCAAATTCCCACCTGGTCCCTTTAATTTTAACCCTTTACCGAGGATAACTCTATGGCAGATACAACCTTTGTCTTTAAGCAAGCAATCGTCACGTTCTATCGCAAGTCTAACAAGCAGAACACACCCCCCGAAGATATGTGGTGTAAGGTTTGCGACAATGAAACGTCGCTGTCCACTGTGTTGGAAATGGAAATAGGCGAATACCTTGACAAGATTTCCGCAGCCAAGAGTGAAATTATGAAACTTATTACGGGGGGCTTGAACCTGTTTAGCCCCTCTCCCGCAGGCGTATCGGGGATGCACTATCAAAACCAATCCATTACGGTAAGTTGCGGGTATAGCGTGGAATTGAAGTATTGGCGAACCCTTAACGGGGTCATTATCCGAATTAACCGAACTGACGGGGATGCCGATATAAACTATTTGACTATCCTTGTGAAGTCCATCTACGAAAAGAAGGAAGACTAATGCCTACTCCCGCTTTCAAAATCACGATTACCCGCATTCCTAACGGGTCCACCGAACCCCGCACCACGGAAGATATTTACCCCGTGGACGACTTTGACACGACTATCCAGGCTGCTTACCGCAGGGCTATCGCCAGGTGGCACCATATTCATAACGTTATCGCCAATCGTGGCGATACGCTTGTCAGCGGGACTTTCGGTCGCATTTAAGGAACTCTTATGGCTACTCCCGACAAAGCATTCATCTATAACCTACACGATACCCTTTTCAACCATTACAACGTCCTGGACGTGTTGGCTACCTATATAGCCCACAAGGAAGACGTTAAAAATATGTTCTGCGACCACTCCATAGATATTATGGATATTCGCCTGGAACCTAACCTGGATTGCGTAGTCGTCCATTACACGCTTGTATCGGACGGCAGGGTTCGTTATAGGACCATCTACCCGATGCAGTGGGAATTGTTCCTGGAACTCACGAAAGACCCTGTAAAGCAGGGGCACAACCCCTGGACCTTGCAGGACTACGGGCACGATTGCCGTCCGTTCCGTGGTAGCGTGAAACGCAGCGGACCGCCCGTCCGTGTCGTTACTCCCGACGAAGCCATCCGAATCCTGCGTGAGCAGAATGCAGCGTTCAACGATGAATATACGGAAAGTAAATAATTTTTAGTCTACATACCTATTGCCGTTCTGTAGGTAATTTGTTATATTTACACTACAACCTAGAAGTTCCATATATCAATCCGAGGAAAATTTACCATTGAAACCGACCGAAGAACTGTATTACCGATATGCAGGGGTAATCACTGGCGTAGTCAATAAATATGCCTATCAATGCCCAGACCTAACCGACGATTTGCAACTACAGGCAGCATTGATTTTCTGTCAAGCCTGCATCACATATGACCCCGACCACCCTAGCCAGGCTTCTTTTGAAACATGGCTGCGCAATAAACTCCAAAGCATTTCCGAACTTGTGAAAGACGCTACAAGAGGTCCGTGCCTTGTCAAGTTTGAAAAATCGGGGAAACACGAAATAGCCGTAAAACGAAAGCGGGTATGGTCAAAAAAAACTATAAATCCAAAATGTGCTGAAAAAATCAACACGCCCGTACAGACAGTAAAAGAAATTTCCGATACTATGCAGCGGAAATCAGAAGACATGCTAGATATTTCGGATGTTACTTGCGGGTATATACTGGAAGATTACGGCAACAACCTTTCTGGCGGTACGGATAAGCATGATTTCCCTAGTGACATGCTTCCCTATATTCATGCCCTGCGGGGTGATTCCTTGCAAGTGTTCAAGGATTTCTGTGAAGGACGCTTGGAAAGGAAACCCCACCATAAACTTACACGGGAGATACAACGAAAGCGAGGCATACTGTCCCCGTCCCATATCTACAACAAATTTTATAAGCAGAAGGGATGGACACGTGAGCGAGTGGAGAATGCATGGAGAGGACTCCATGGAGTATTGAAGAATTATTTGGACGGAAAGCTGCCATCATACGTAAACAACCCATTGAACAGGACTAACAAGGTGTCTAAAAGCGAAGGGGACTGGTCGGAAATGTGCCGTATATTTGAAGCGCGACACAACCTTCCGTATTCCGTATACAGGCATCTTCGTAGAAAAGGTCTTGTACCGAAGCTTGGTGCAGGCGAGGATTATGTAGATTTGTCCAAGTATATGTTTGATACGTTTGCATACTGAAATGTCTAGGGAGGTTCGGCATGATTTATATATTCAACTCAGAGAAGAAGTTTTGGAACTCCTGCACAAGAAGTTTTGAGGAAAAACCGTATGCGATAACATCGCAGGCGGAAGCCGCCATGGAAATGCAAATGACAGCTAGAGCGGATTGTACATGCGACAGTATATATTTCCCGGACGGTATGCAGGAAGAAGCCCTCAAGCACATAAAGGCTTTGGAAAATACTGCCGAACGATTGGAGCTTCTACAGGAAATCAACGATTCCTTATGCCATAAGACTATATAGGGTATAGAGGATTTTTTGATGCCTGATGTTTGCCGCTTAAAAACGATATCACAGCGCTTGCAAGAATACAAGGATATACTTGTATCTGTAGGACCCCCTATAAAAAACCTGGATACCCGAAAACTTTACAGGGCTATATCGGCCATTGAACAAGCTCACAAGCTTCTTCAAAAAAGTATTCACCCTTGTCTATTCCCGGATAGAGAAGGTGCTACCTTACAAACAATTATTTATGATGACGGTTTACCCGGAATAGATTATACTACTCGACCTGGAATGGCCCTATATACAAAGGAAGCTGCTGAACGTATCATAGGATTATTTGGGCATCTATGGAGACCCGTAACCTTTTCGGATATAACAGCGGATAATAAAAAAGTGCTATCGGGTACTTGGGGCATGGATACAGATGAAAATATTGGAATAATCGGTATTGACGGTAAAGTAACTCCTGTAGATTCCGACTTTGCTACTCGACTAATGTTGCTACGTAAATAAGTAAACTTTTTCAAAAACCATTATAAGGAACATCAATCTGAATTATGCTTAATAATGAATTTTCGGAATCACACAGGACTATAAAATGGGTACCTGTAAGTTACGGAACCCCCAGTAAGGAAATATCGAAGGTACTTGCACGCATGTCTGACGGTTTTGTAGAGGAGGCCATGTACAACCGTAGACGCAAGGAATGGACCCGTATGGACGGGACATTGCTTAACGACGTTCAAAGCTGGTCTCTTACGTACGACAGTATCCCCCCAAAAGAACGTATATAACTTCATTACAAGGAAAATTAACATGACTACAAAATCAAATAAAGCGGTTAGACAAAAAAGCATCAACAAGACGCCCCGTGCTAAAAAGGCTGCTTCTTGTGAAGTGGGCAATCTGTGTGTTCACGCCTTGGCTCTCTACACAAACGCCACAATCAAGGAACGCACCGAAGATTCCGTGCTGCTCTACATCCCCTACACGCTTGTGGTCGGTAAGAAGTCGTCGGACTTCTACGTGGAATTTAGAATGCACCCGTCTACGATTGACTTTGACGTTAAGGACAAGACGGTTGCCGAAATCGGTGAACGCATGTTCGGCTTCTGCTTTGACATTGTTCGCAAGGAACCGAACGTGTTGGGCGTTGACGGAAAGCCGTTGTCCACCGTGAAGAAGTTTACCGTCGTCACGAGTTATGGTGACAAGTTCGTTTGGAGCAACGGGGCATACAAGACCGTCAAGGCTACCGTTCCGAAAAAGGCGAAAAAGTAATGGTAGTCAATGCCGAAGATATTAGCAGTTTGCTTGATTCTGTAAAGAAATACAAGACTATACGCGAGGGAGCTAGTGCGTTCCGCTGTGCGTCCGCAAAGGACCCCACGCTAGACAAACGCTCATTTAGTGCAGGCTACGAAGAAGGCATCTACTATGCGATAGATATCCTTTGTGGCACCGAATGGGTGGAGAACCATTTAACAACCGAGGATTAAATGTATAACATTTTGCAGCTATCCGACATTCATTACGGTGCGGATTACGACGGCAAATTTGATACTGCCGACCAATGGGACGCAGTTGTTCGCAGTGCCCAAAAGACACTGCCCACGGGTTACGACGCTATCGTAATTACGGGCGACATTGTTGACGACGACCCGAAAGTTTCCGACGACGTAAAGCGTGAGCGTTACGAAAAGGTCTTCAAGGACGCACTTGAACTTCGCAAGGACGAAAAGTCCCCGCTGCTTGTCACGCCTGGGAACCACGACAACCGTGCAATCCTTACAGAAGTGGCAGACAAGGTTCTTCCCTGTTTGCAGTGGGGCTTAAAGCAGACCGACGGTTTCAATGACGTTGGCGGTCAGTGCTTGTTTGCTACTGTTGGCAGCAAGACGCTTGTTGTCCTGGATTCGGGAACGGTGGACCCTTACAAGGGCATTACCAAACTTGCTGCTCACGTATTGGAAAACAAGTGGAACACGGCAGACACGCTGCTGTTCACGCACAAGCCGTTCCAAAATTCCCGCTTGTATCACCGCTTTATGAAGGATAACCTGCTTCCCGCAGAAGTAGGTGACTTGATAGCACCCTACACCTTTGAATACTTCTGTGGGCATTTCCACCATTTAGCCACTGTGAACGCTACGACCATTAACAGCAGGCTTGACGGGGTAGATGTCAATATGCACGTATGCCCTGGCATTCAGTGTCAAATATGTCCATATACTGAAGAAGTCACGGCTATTGCTATACCAGGCTATCAAATAATATCCTTTGAGAACCACGCAAATGCTGATGTATTTGTAACCCCTACAATACTAGACAACTACAATAAAACTAGCGCTTGACAAATGTCATAGGACATTCTATATTCATGGTATGAAAACGGTCAAACTCCAAATAGTTGGTAGCCCTAACCTGTATGACGACATACGGGTGTATAGCAGTGCTGTTCGTATGGCGTTTAACCGTTACCAGGACGGCTTGTCCGAAAAAGAAGTTTATGCTGCTGTAAGCAAATTCTTTGATTTTAATTGTTGGCTAGTGCAGTCTGCGGTGTATGACGGAAACGCACTGTTCAAGTCTAACGGAAACAAGCGTGTATTGTTCGGTGGGAAGTATAGCCTGGTCCAATACCTTAAGGGTTTGATTACAAAGGAACAGTTTAAGTATGCCCGTATGCTGCCGTTATGCAGTGTAGGGCAGGCTAATAAACGGGGCAACAGACTTGTAGATTTTGATTTGTGCAGAAATCAAGTTATTTATAAACCGTCACGCAAAGAGCATAAAAAAAATCAAATTCTGCCCCGTAAAGAAGAAACTAGCCACCGAGTTAGCCAAGGTTCAAGAACTTGCAGACCAAAAGAAGATGCCCGTGACAGTCAAGTTCACGGATAAGCACTTGTTTTTAACTTACGATGAAAGCCTTATTTACAACGAAGCATACAAGGGTTTGAAGCATAATAGGGTTCTAGGCATAGATATGAACCCCAATTACATCGGTGTGTCCGTTATTGAGTTTGACAAGAACGACGAATTTAAGGTTTTGCACAAAGAGGTGTTTGACCTTACGGCTCTAACGAAGCCTAGCGGTAAGACAAGCAATGATAAGAAATCCAAATACTATACGAACAAGTTGAAGCACGAAACACTTGCTATAGCCCACAAGATTAACAACCTTGTAGATTATTGGAAGTGTTCTAAACTCGCTATTGAAGACTTGTCTATAAAGCCAAAAGACCAAAAGAAGGGCAAGAGCCTTAATAGGCTCTGCAACAACAAGTGGGAACGCTCACTGTTCGTGAACAAGTTAAAAATGCTTGCAGGCATACATATGTATGAGGTTGTAGAAGTAAACCCCGCCTACTCGTCAATCGTGGGCAACTTTGCATACGGGAATGAAAACACACCCGATATGGTGGCAGCAAGCATTGAAATTGCTAGACGAGCATTCAAGAAATTTGAAAAGGGGTGGTTCTACCCCAGGTTTAACATAAGCTACATAAATGAGCAATGGAAGCAAACATTATGTGGTGTGAATACCTGGAAGAATCTATTCCGAAAAGTCAAAGAATCTAAACTGAAATATAGGTTCCTGCTAGTGGATTATGTACACAATGCAGTCTTTAGGCATAACCATTATTCTCAAAAAGTTGTAAAACTTGTGTTTCTATAGTTAGGCTATTTCAAATTGACCCGTATTCCTAAAAGCGTATTGTATGTAATAGGAGTATAACATGAATCCAATAGGTTTAATAGCGGTAACGTCCGTATTGTTGCTTATAGCCGTAGGCATTGTCCTGGGGGTTATATACTATAAGCGGAAACGGGACCGTATCAAGAATTACACCTGTGCCGAAGCACAATTAGTGACGAAGACCGCACAGAAAGTTATGCACAAGAAAGTCCGTGAACACGCCAACAAAATGCTTTACCAGGTCCTAGCTCTCATAGACGATGCTGCGAAAGACCGTAAATGTGAAGTGACGGTTGACACCTCGGCTTTTGAAAACACCTACTTCAAGTATGTGGACGCAAAGAAATACCGTAATGCCGTCAAGGATTCGCTTCGTAGCCGTGGGTTCCGTATCGTTCCCGACACGCACCACAAGGACGAACTAATCCATATATCGTGGCAGACAAGCCACGCAGGGGAACCGCAGTAATGGCTAAATCGTTTATACAGACATACCTGGAAAATCCAAACATACGCCTGTTCAATTTTCAGGACGTGTTGGAGCATTCCAAATACGTCCAGGACGTAGTTTCATACCATACGCAGGACCTTGACGTGAATTGGCTCTGCGTGTTTGAGAATGACGGTCTTCTAATTAACCCGTTCAAGATAACTCTTTACAGGACGGACACCTTGAATGTGTTGGGGGGTCCCCGTGAAAAGGACCCGCATAAGATTACGCTAGAATTTAGCTACACGGACCGTGCGACGGTTGAATTGGGCAAGTCGTGGACGGCAGACGTAGAACACACCGAACCCGTTAAGCACCGCCTAACGCTCAACGAACTAGACGACATTCTTACGGACAAAACCGTGCAGCGGTTGAAAGCCCTGGTATTCACGGAGCTAGGAAAGTTCTATAATTGTGAAACCATTATTAACCAAAGGAATGAAAAAATGAGTGAACCGAATGAAGCCGTTGAGCAGGTCAAGAAAGCCACGGACCCCTCGCACTATAAGGGACTAGAAAAGCTAGGCATTGAGTCTATTGCTATCCTGGAAAACTTTATGGAAATGGATTGCAAGTTGACGCTTACGCAAAAGTTCCTGTGTGCGTCTGCTTTGAAGTATATCCTTCGTGTGGGTCGCAAGGACAGCGTGGAAATTGACTTGCAGAAAGCCGAAAACTATATCCACCGTGCCCGAACGGGCAAGTGGATTCCCCGTGAACTTTTGGGTGAAAAGTAACCGCTAGGGGTGGTTGGGTGCCCCGCATGATTTCACGACCTGCGGGGCATTTTTATTTTTAAAATTTTTCAGTTTACCTATTGACAGGGACTAGGTAAATTGTTATATTTAGGGTGTAAAGAAACAACCACTTTAACCGAGGATAGCTCAATGCCCAAAACCGCCCGTATTCCAAAATGGCTCACCGCCAAAGGTTATGATACCGTTCCGCAGTTCTACAAGGACCTGGGCTTTGAAGCAGCCGACAGCTACTTGCGTATGAAGAAGCGTGGCGGTTCCACGAAGCATTGGACCTTACCGTATGGCGATTACAAGTTCGTGTTCTTTGACTGCATTCATAAGGTGCAGGTCGCAGCACGTATCAAGAGCCTCCGCAGGGCAAATCCTGGCGTGGCGTTCCCGTATGACCCCGTGCTGAATATGTGGTCGTTGAACAAACCCTTGAACTATGCTTTCCGCAGATAATGGAGTATTTATGGCAAAAGAACGAATGACTGAAGCCGACGTGGATATGCTTGAATCCTTTATGGCTATGGCGATAGTAGGCAACGTTGAGAACTTCAACGGTGCCCCGTATATCGCACGGCTCACGGACAAACTGAAAGAAAAGAATATCCCGTTCAAGCTAGGCAAGGTATATAACCACGGTGACGCTGTTACGTTCCCGTGGTCCGACGGTGACGTAATCTGTCACCACGGTTCCTACGGGCATAAGCTAGGTCAGTATGAATTTATGAGGGACGATTTCCTTACTCCCGAAGAAGCTAGTCGTGATAGCGTCAAGGGCAACATTCCCCTGGAAGACGCTGTTAGCCGAATTGAAAAGGCTTACAAGAAATACGAGGACCGTCAAAATGCAAGAAATTCCAAAAAGTGACATTATCTTCCTGGACCGTAAGAAGTTCAAGGGCATCGGCAAGGTCGGACTGTTCAACCAGGGATTAGACCTTACGCAGTCCGCTTTCAAGTTCCGCAACGAGGACGTGTCCCGTAGCCTTATGCTCATAGCCCTGGCACAGTCCTGCCAAACGTTCCTGCGGGCACAGCCCACGGGCGACAAAATGAAGCCCAACTGTTTCCGTATCTTCGGGAACCTGTTCTACTGTCAAACGCAAAGCGGGTTTGACAAAAGCCTGTATGCCGTAGGGCACGGCTACACGAAGAAGGCTTGCAGGGATATGGCTTTCGGCTATCCTACGGCTTATCCGTGCCTGGTGTATCTAACGGACCAAATTTTTGAGCGAAACCGTATTGACGTTCAATGGGTCCCGTTCAATAACCTTAAATGAGGTGCCCCCGTGAATAAAGAACCCTGTATGTATTGCAAGTATAACCCCATAACCCTGGTAGGCAAGAAACTGCTTCGCCACGGGGCTAATATCCAATACGGTAATCTGCGGGTTTACTTTGAGAACGAAACGCTTGAAATGCCGATTAACTTCTGCCCTGTATGCGGTCGTGAAATTCAGCCCGAAGACAGGGTGAAGCGTCCGCACAAGGAATGGGAAATCCCTAAAAATTTTGAAGCGTTCAAGGCATTCTTTGGCGGTAAATTTGGAGTGTAATTATGGTAAGCGACGAAGATTGGCGTAAAGCCCCCGATTGGGACAAGATTACATAATTGAAGCAGCCCTGTGACTGTCCTAGTTCCTGCGAGCGTAAGGTAGTCGGCTGCGGATATGACGGCAGCAGGGCATATTGGTGCCGTAATTGCGGATGCGTATATTGGGTAAAAGAACTACGTCCCGTCCGTATCACACGTCAATTCGGAAGCGACAAAATTCATATAAAGGCTTAACAAGGAATATCAATATGGTAGTAGCAATAGCACCCAATGGCGAGCCTATCTACGAATGCTACAAGTGTAGGGAACGTGGAACAGGTGACAACCTCAAGCGGGTCCAATTCCAGGACCGCCAGGAACTTCGCACGGTTAGAATGTGTGAACGCTGCCGTGACTATTTGAAACGACACGATTTCCCGATGCAAGAAATCACTAGCATTTCGGGAACGTATTAAACCAACAACAAGGAAAACAAAAATGGCAAAGAAAACCGAAAAAGAATTTACCCCGAAGTTTCACGATGGCGACCAGGTAGAAATGGTTGACTGCCTGGAAGCGGAAAACAATAAGGGCAAGGTGTGGTCCTGCCGTGGCGATTCGTTCCAGGCTTGCAGCGGGGACGAAGTTGTGTTCTTGCAGGGCTATCGTGGCTACTTTGACGCTGAATGCTTGCGTAAGGTCTAATCTATGAAATGCGATGGCTGTCCGTTCCACAAGTATGAAGTCGGTCTTGAAGACGCTGACGAATGGTGCGATGTGTTTGGGGATATTTCACTAGACGAAAAGCGTTCACGCAAGGACGAAACAGGGTGCCGATACAATATGCGGACCCTGGCTAAATTCAAGCGTGACAAGGACGAAGCGGACAGCCTCGCTTTAATGCAGTGCCACACTCCAAAGGAATAACTATGGGAAAACGTTCTACAACAATTACCCTAACGCTACGCAGGCAGTGGTTTGATTTAATCAAGAGCGGTGTAAAGTTAGAAGAATATCGTGAAGTCAAGGAAACCTATATCAAGCGTTTCTGCACGGAACAAAACAAGGATTGCCCCTGGCTTAATCCTGCGGGTGCTATCACTTTCATAATCCGAAAAGATTTTGATACGCTTGTGTTTACGTTAGGCTACCCGAAGAAGACCGACACGGAACGCAGATTGGTCTTCAAGAATCCGAAGATTGAAGTCCGCACGGGCAAGCCCGAATGGGGTGCCGTGCCTGGTCAGAACTACTTTGTCATAACCTGGGACAAGGACGAAAAATCAAATGTGTAAGTATTGTGAACATACCGACCCGCAGCCCGAATACAACGACGACCTGGACATTGGTGGCGAGCAGTCTTGCAGTCGTATCTACATTGAGCAGACCGACGACGGGATATATACGCTGAATGCCGACCAGGGTGCTATCTATGCAGTGATTAACTTCTGCCCTGTCTGTGGCAGGAAACTTTCTGCGGGGGCAACCAATGGCGTGTAAGTATTGTGAAGAATTAGACGGGCTTGGGCAAGGTGCTGACATTATTGACGACGATAAAGGTTGGACCGACAAGTTCCATATCCGAAAATTTGACGGGGTATATCGCATAGAATGTTATGCCGACGAAAGTTCCCCTATAAACTTTTGTCCGATGTGCGGACGCAACTTGAATGAGGACGTATGCTGTGGAATAGACTTTACAAATGCGGAAAATGCAAATCTTTAATCGCTTATGACAGCCTTATGAATTGGCAAAACGACTACTGCCCCGTATGTCGGCAATATGTCCGATTGACGTTCAAACAGCAAGTGAACGACGAAGAAATTGAAAACTACCCGAAGTTTGACCCCAACGTTGAATGGGAAGAATCGGCTAAATTACGTGAACGTGAGAAGTCCCAGGATGTGTAGATTTTGTGAAGAATTTAATGGCGATGCCTGTAATCGTGAAGACAGGGCAAAGGTGGATTTGTTCCTGGGCGGGGACAACCGCTATGAACTATTTGTCACGCATTCCATTGACGACGAACACGACTGCTTCTTAACCGTCATAGACAACAAGGACGGCAATTCAGTAGTGTCAACCACGATTAACTTTTGTCCTGTCTGCGGACGTAAACTTTCGGAGGGTGTATGAGCGAAATCTACGAAAATGTAAGTATGGCACTAGGTATCTTGTGCATAGTCATTGTCCTGTGCATCCCGATAGTCAAATCTACCAGGTGGTATCGGGTCCACAAGTTCCACGAAATGCGGGACTCAATCAAGTTGTGTATGGACACCTACGAAATCCGCAGAAGCGACCGCCTGTTCGGTTCCTTTTGGGATTCGGACGCTCCCAATGCGGTTGTAAGTGCTTACGACGCTAGACACGCCCTAAAACGCTACTTTGCAAGATACCGACGCAGGAACAAGGAATATCACGAATACGACGGCAGGACAATGTTTGAAACGACCTATAATTGGGGAGTGTTCCAGGTCAAGAACACCCGCACGGGATTCAAGCGATACTATAAATAATTTTTGAATACCTATTGACAACAACTAGGTATTTTGTTATATTTACGGTAGAACGACAACCACTTCAACCGAGGATAGCCCCGTGAAATACAATTTTAAGTGCTTTGACAAGATTAACGGCAAGGTCAGCGAATGGATTAAGTTCTTCAAGGAATTTAACGCTATGCCCATCAATAAGCAGATTAAATTTGGCAACATTGATTGTTGGGTCTGCGAGGCTGACTCCGAAACCGAAAAGGCGTGGGTGTTCAACTACACGAAACTTTACGAACAGGGCGATAGTTATAAGCGTTTCTACTATGCCCCTAAATCGCAGTGCAAGGTCCTGGAAAACGACTACTACATTGACGAAGACACAAAGGCGTTCCATAAGGGAACTTTCGTCCTGGTCCCGTCCTGGATTCACTGCCACTTTGGATATTAACCATAACCGAGGAAAATCTATGAGTAAATTATTTGACGACACTGACCGCAGCAATATCACTCTTAAAGAATGGGCTGCTGTGAAGTGCATTCTTGAATCCTCACGTGGGGGTATTCTCGCAAGGGAACTGCTTACCTCTATGTCCGAAATGGACGAAACCGCCCCGTCCTATTTCCTGGGGATTATCCCGAAGATTAGCCAAATCCAAACGGCTAAACTTACCACAAAGGTCCACAATATGCGTGGCAGTATGAGTGCCCTGGGACGACGCTTGACTACCGACAAGTTTACGTCGGGCAGCAACAAGGGCACCCCGAAGTTCTACACGCAGAAGTTTGCCGAGGGTCTTGACCTGTGTGCCTGGGAAATGCTTGAGTTTATCCAGGAATTTGCCAACTTCCAGGAATACGCCCACGAAGTTGAACTTGGGACCCGCTCCGAAATCCCGACGGCTAGTCGTATCTGTCAATGTGACGACCTGGCTCTTGCCTACGTGCTGCGTTTCTGCAAGTTCCTGGATGACCTGGAAACAAAGAGCATCGGCAAACTTGTCAGCCCGCAAGTATTTGACTGCAACCCGAACCTGGAAAATATGATTGAATGGCACAGGCAGCACCGCAGCGAATGGGACGACATTTCCCCGAAGAAGGCAAAGGATAAGAAACTTCAAACAAAGGACTAAAATGGTAGTAGGGTTCATTTTTGTAATCGTGGCGTGGCTTATTGTCCTCGTCGCTGAAATCTGCAAGAGCAATGGCTTTTACAGGGGCACGTCCGCTTTCCGTGTTCTCACGATGCTCTATGCCGTGACGTTTATCGTGTATGGCTTTGCGGACCCGACCAGGTTCCTTGCCGTGCTAGGTATGACCCCGTTCAAGGGAATGCTTGCGTTCGGTCTTGCGGGCGGGTATAGCGGAGTTATGTTCTTGATTGAACTTTACCAACCGCACAAGTATTACCCGACCTACCTGGACGTTCCCCGCCAGGTTCTATACAAGGTCGGCAAATATGGCAAATGTATCGTGCTTTCCGAAAAGGAAGCAAAGCAGGCTCACAAGAATGGCGAAACGGTTTACATTCACGCTATGGCACGTGTGACCTACAAGCCCAAGGACGAAACCGAAAAGGAACAGCCACAGCAGGGCGTAGATATGGGCAAGGGATTGGACGCTGAGGGATATGCACTTCACGACCAACAGCGTAAGACCATAGAATCGCTTATAGCGAACCACCCGAACAGGGACGCTATCAAGGACCTATTGACTAAACTGCAAGAGCAGCGAAAGAACGGGGGCAAGTGATGTTTGCGATATTCATTGAATGCACCCTTAAAAACGGGAAAGTCTTTGAGCAGGACGGGGGACCCGTCAAGTTCGTAAACGACGAAGCGGACGCAAAGGCGTTCTGCGGGAACCCCGAAAACGACTACCTGCTGAAAATTTACGACAACGAAAATTACAGGTCCGCTGAATTTGTCTATAAGGAATGGTCCCTGGCTGACTATGCCGAATACAGCAGGCAAATGTTTGAAGCGGTATTCACCAAAATCAATAACGTAGGGAGTAGTATAATCAATGCTGTCAGCGATATTTAGCACCTTGAGCGTGACCGCTAGTGGTATCACGTTTTCCATACTCAAACGCCACGGATGGGCTGCGATTAGTTTTCTGTTCGCATTAGTCCTGGCTGAATGTCTTGCCTGTGTCTATATCCACGACGATTCGTGGTTAGGTATGGCGTTTATCTGTTGGGCGTTGTTCCTATACTACACGCTGCTGAATGAATGGAAAGCCTACAAGTCGCATAGACCTAACAAGATTTATGACGACTTTACGAAAATCCCACAGGGCGTTTATTACTTCAAAATGGCTAACGGAATGTTCAAGACTATTTGCGAAGAAGATGCACAGATATTTTCAAAACAAGGGGCAACCATTATGCAAAATGAATTACAGCCGAAGGCTACCAACAAGAAAAAAGAAGCGTCCCCGTGGGAACTTCCTATGGACGAACGTATCGTGAACGCTATCTGCAATATGATGCGGGACCCCCGCCATACGTTAGGGTATGACCCGCAGACTCCCCTGGGTAAGATTGCCAGGGTCGTGCGGTGTAATTGGTTCTTCCGAAAATCCCAACACCCCTACCCCGAATGGCAGAACTTCTACGATGTGCCTCCGACAAAAGCCGACGCTACGGAGCGTGGCGAAATCCTGGTAAAGTCCGTTCACGGGACATACGAAATTTGCGACATTAACGAAACCCTTGAACGTGACGACGGGTCCGTTGAATTGTTCAATGGCGACGTTTATATCAAACCCCTGCTTTGGAGCAGGATTGTGGAACCCGATACGTGGAATATCACGAAGCAGCCGTCAATCCCGCTTGACGAACTGACAGGGAACCGAACAGACACCCCTAACTTAACAAGGAAAATCCAATGATTAAGAAGATTGAAATTGATTTCCAGGAACGTGAACTAGACGCATCCCAGGAAGTAGCCCTGGAATGCGTCCTCCGCTCAACCATTGAAGTGATACAGAACAAGTGTTTTCTGCACCCGAAAAAGGTTATGGTGGACGGCAACGTTGCCTGGTTGAAAGAAAAGAAATAATTTTTCATTTTCCTATTGACAGCCACTAGGTAATTTGTTATATTTAAGGTAGAAGAAACAACCACTCCAACCGAGGATAGCCGAATGTTCGTAAAGGCAAGCAACAAGCAGTTAGTCACGGATGCAGAAGCCGAAAAGATTGACGCTAACAACCATAAGGTTTGGGACGCTTTTTGGAGCAAGCCCCGCTCCGAAAGAACCGAAGCCGATTGGAACTCCCTGTTCAACATTGAAATTATGGTTAGAGCCTAGCGGGAGGACCTATGTCTATTATCCAATCTGCATTTGACAAGTTCGCTGACGATTTGCGTAAGGAACTCACTAGCGGGAAGATTACGTTTGACCAGGCGTGTAAGCGTTTAGACGGCTTCGGCTATGGCGTGACTGACAGCGGTTGTTGGTATCGCACCTACACGTTAAAGGGTTCCCGTAAGGGCTACTACATTCACCTGTGGGGCACGAATATGAACGACCTTAACAAGCCCGCAAAAATCCGCTTTGACGGCATCGCCTGGGGCGACAAGGAAACCGAATACGCTCATTGGGAGGCTTAATATGGGAAGCAGCATTTATTGGTGTCGGGTTGACGCAGAATCGTTCAAGAAGTATCTTAAAGCCGACGACGCTTTTGACAAACTTGAACAGAAACTTTACGAAAAGTATCAAGCCACGTTTGATGCCGATATGGACCGCTTCAATCGTGAAATGGAAGAAGCCGAAGAAGGTAAGCGGTCTTTCAAATCCGTAAAGGACGAACTACCTATTTACAAGGTGGTGTCCCCTGCTGAATTTGACAAGTGGTTCGCCCTTATGCGTAAGGTCAACTCCCTCAAGGCTACGTCGTGCATTGACAGGCTTCCGCACCTTTACACGGGAAGTTCCCGCAGCAAGGTATTTGCTCAATGGATTCTTAATCGTCGCAGCCGGAACCTTGTGAAGTGCAAGGACGGCAGACGTTGGGAACTTCGCCCAAAGAATGAAGAATGGCGTATCATTCTTACCACTGCGGACATTAACGACCTTATTAAGCGTTTGGAAAGCGTCTGTGGCAAAAACCCTGTTGACGTGCATAAGGCATTCCCGATTTACAAGGATATTATCTTCGGGGATTCCCGAAAGAAGTTCCTGTATAAGCAGGAATGCGAAGACATTCCCAGGTTCGCCCCACGTTTCTTGGAAATGCTGAAATTCACAATCACGCACATTCTTGGGGACGTTGCGGGTCCAGGATATAGGCTCAACCCCCTGGTTATGGATATTTACCCGTGAGGCTGACTATGCGGTATAAAGGTTTCAAAATCCCGAAGTGGCTTGTGGACCTGGGATTCGCAAAAGTCCCGAAGTTTTACAAGGAACTAGGACCCGAAGCGGTTATGGCTTACTTGCACTGCAAGCGACACAAGTTGTCCACGAAGCATTGGACGTTTATGTTCGGTAAGACAAAACTTGTGTTTTGGTCTGTTCCTATTCCTATTGCAACCGTGGACAATTACTTGAAGAAACTGACTGTCTATCTAGCGGACACAGGAAAAGAATTGCCCGACAATCCCCAGGATTGGCAGTTGGAAAAGTGGTCCATTAACAAGCCCTGGCACGGGCTTACATACGAATCTATTAGCAATCAAAGGTAAGATTATGAAAGAATGCGAAACGCAAAATGACGGAACTCCAAGAACTACCCGTATCGGCAATTCCAAATTCTATTTCGGAGTTTGGTATAAGATTACCAATGAACAGGCTTTGGTCCCTGTCGGGCATTGCGGGAATGGTTGGTCTATGGACTATGAAGAAAAGCCGTCCACTTACTATGTAGGTGCATATTCCAGGGAAAAGTTCAATTCTGTAAGATTTGAATTGAGCGTCCACAACCGCAGTGGTTTCTTTGACCAGGAACCGTCTTACCGCTTGTCGGTCCTGTGCTTTGCCGACACCAGGGAATGCGGAGCGGAAACAATCGTGTCCTTAACCGTCAAGGACTTGGACGACATTGACAAGCGGTTTTTCAGTTATGCTGCGGAAGTCCTGGAACATTCGGGTGCCGTCGTGGACGTGGACTTGAATAACGCTGAAATCCACAGGGTTGACTGCTACATTGAAGGCTTGAACAAGTATAAGCAATCCCTTGCACAAATTATCAAGGAGGCATAAATATGGGTGTTGATTTCCAATGGAGCGGTAGTGCTTCTTACCCCCGCTACTATGAAGAAGTTCAAAAGATTGCGACGCAGTGCTTCGGTGCCGTGCTGAATGAACAGTTCGTTAAGGACGAACAGAAAGTTGAAAAGAGCCTGCTCAATCCCGAATATATGTTCGGGTCCGTCCACGAACGTGACGACAAGTTCACGTTCCCCGAAGGCACTCCCGAAGAAGTCGTCAAGTTCTGCCAAAAGCCTGTGGGCAAATTTTACGACGCAAAGAAACTTTGGGAAGCGTTCCAGGTCCATCCCGAAATTGAAGAAATTTCCGACGACATTTGGAACGAAGTAAAAACCTGTGCCCTTTACAACGAATCCTATCACGTATCGTAATATGGCGACGACGGGCATAAAAATCTACAACCTGTTTAGGCAAGACGGTATGGGCTACCGTATGTATCTTGCGTCGTTTTCTACCAGGAAAAAGGCTGAATCCGAAAGACTACGGCTTGTCAAACAGGGTAGGGGGTTTTATAAAAAATCGGAACTAATCATAAGGGTAGGTAAACTTCAATGATTAAGATAATTTTCGTTTTGGTTCTTATGAACACAGAGGGTGGCATTAACACGGACTTGCATTTCCCGACCTTGCAGCAGTGCGAACAGGTGAAGAATACCTTGTCGGGTGTCAAGCCCTGGAAAGGCTCGCAGAAGTTCATAACGGGTGCGTGTGTGGAACAGCAGGTCAAATCCAGGAAACTCAAATGCTCCATTGAGAACAAGACCGACTATACAAACCAATGGAGCAATTCCCGTGCAAAAAATATGGAAGGCTACCCATACCCTGTCGGGTTTACCTGCGTTGAGGAATAACTATGTTCGGTGCAGCAGCAGCCTTGGATTGCCTTATGCGGTCGGCACGTAGCCGTCATAGGCAGGAAATGGAACACAGACGTGCCCAGGAACGGGAACGCAGCCGACGGGAGCAGGAAGAACAGCGTCGTCGCAGGGGCACAATCCTGGAACGAAAGCGGTGCGGGCGACCTTAACAAAAAAAAA
>Ga0310786_10000191_pt1 | contig 104547 bp, 160 predicted proteins | sample AusTroGonzalo_MG_FD_203881 | JGI IMG/M metagenome (GOLD analysis project Ga0310786, IMG submission 203881) | Bovine rumen microbial communities from tropical cattle in Woodstock, Queensland, Australia - Gonzalo_03 (v2) (version 2) | ecosystem: Host-associated > Mammals > Digestive system >... | reverse complement strand
CATATACAATTGATTTAATTCTTCTAAAGAAGAAATTTGTTGTTTTAATAAAGGATTTTCATTACTCAGTTTCTCGTGTTCCACTAAAATTATACTGAGGGTTTTTGTTTGCATACTGTCTAATGTAATCTGTGACGAAATTGGAATCAGATGAAAAAGACTGAGTGATAACAGTATTAATCCTCTCTTGATAATGTTTCTCATTTGTAATAATTTTAATATGAGTAGAATCTATTACAGTTCTTATACTATCTTTTTTGTTATTCAAAGAATCTATTTTAAGTTCAAGTTCAGCAATTTTCTTTAGAAGAGCATCTTCTTTATTAGTTGGAGTAAAATCTGCAACCCAAACATAAAATCCTATGACTACAATAATTAATATAGCCATTAATGCTAAAACAAACTTACTATTCATTCTCCTGTATCGAATTTTTCTGGAAGAGTTTCTCTACATAATTTTATTAATTCTACATAATTTTTATTAAACTCTTTCATAAATTCTTTTAATGTTACATTATCTTCTTCCCACTTTTTAGCTGTTCTATGATGAGCTACTTTACAAAGAGCGTGAGATAGAGTTAATCCATATAGAGGAGGTCCTGGTTCTATTTCAAATTTTCCTGTATCACGTTTCTTAACACGTTTCATAAACGTTAAGTCATAGAATTCTCCACTACCAGAAGGCTCCAGCATAAAATCAGGTTCTACTATTTTCATTAAAAATTTGTTCAATTAAACGTTTAACAGTAGAATTATGTTTACTATTATAAGTCTCGTTCCAACTTCCATTACAATATAATTCAAACAAGTCTTTTGATGTATAGTCCTCTAGTATTTCCGTAATTTCTTTCTTTCTATAATCACATCTATTTAGGTATCTATCACTTACTTTTACAGCATAATGACATCCCCATAAATCATAATGGATTATTTTAAATGGAATATTATGTAATTCTAGTTGTTCAGAAATACAAGCAGCTACATAACAACATCCTCCACTATTTACATTGTATTTGGAATCTAAGTATAAACATAATTCATTTATCTTTTTAAAAAGGATCTTTCTATTCATTTGTTTCTACTTCCAGGTCTAGTATGAAGATGTCCACTTTCTTTATTTTGTCCACCACTAGCTTCCCAAGCCTTAATTCTAGCTTCTAGATTTTTTAGTCTTTTCTTATACTTCATTTTATAAGTCTCTAATAATTCCTAATTTGTTTTCAATATCAGATAAATAATTTGGATTGTGTTGTCTAATTCCATCCAAGTCGAAAAGGATATTGTTATCTACCTTCTGAAGTTCATACAGTAATTTTACAAGGAATTTGTCATATTCATTAAAAATTCTACATAAGAAATTGTGTTTCTTAATATTAGCATTTAATTTCATTTTCATAAATGCTATATTGTTACCAATTTCTTCATCAAAAGCATCAGTCATACAAGGTTGAGATACACCTACTCCAAATACTACAGCAGAATCTTTTCCATATTCAACATGTCCAAGAGAATCAATAATGTCTGTGGAATTATTATAGGCTTTATCCATTCCTTGAAGAACTCTATTACAAATCTTGTAGACATCCTCTACACAGGTCTTGGTAATCTTGTTACCTTCACGCTTTGTTCCAAGCGGGAATCTTACTTCATTTTCATTCATAATACAAAATAGTTTTAAAATTAATATTAATATTATTTATATTTTTCGGCTTAATTTGGAGCCTAAAAATATTATATTTTCTACAATAGTATTCGATTAAGTCAGGAATAAAATTTTGTACAAGTTGAGGTTTTTGTACAATTAAATTTATCACTTTTCCGGAATTTTCATAGTTAATCTCTGTTAAATATTCAGAGACCATTGGAAGTAATTGTTTATCAAATGGAACAGGGATTCCCTTTATCATTGAGTTAAAAATAGATATATATTCACTTTTGTCCATATATAATACCAACAATACAAATAATTGTCATACCTATAACAATTAGTTCGAATATATTAATCTCAAATTTATCACCTATATTCATTTTTCTATCAAATTTAATCTTTTTAAATATTCAATTTCTTTTTCATCGGTAGCTGTTTGAATTTGGTAATTAAGAAGACGTTCTGCCATCATTTGCATATATTCATATTCTTCTAAAATATGTGGTCCAGACATATAGAACTCTTTTGGAATCCAATCTAAAAATTGTTTAAATCGAATAGCAAATGTTTTTGAACCTATAATTCTATCATCTTTAATTGGATTTCCATAAGACCAATGAATTAAAGCTCCATCACCAAGATAACATTTCTTTCCATCAACAATAATTCTTATTTGATTTTTAAGAATTTTATCAACATAAGCCTTGTCTCCAAATTTAGATTCAATATAATCACCTACTTTTAATTGTTCTTTATTCATAATATTGTACTACTTTCATTAGTTGCTAATTTATCACAATAATTATTCCAAACCATATCAGAATTACCTACTTTCTGATGTCCATAAACATGACGATAAGTAATAGGCTCTTTAACAAGTTCTTGAGTTTTAATTACTTGTTTCTTAATTTTAGCAATTAATTCTCTGTTCTTTTTTGGATTCCAATTTTTATTAAATATACATCCTAAAGCATATTCTGAATCAGATACAATTTCTAATGAATCTATATTACCTTTAATAGCTTTTAATCCAGCATATATAGCAATAAGTTCCATTTGGTTATTGGTTACATTTTTATATCCTTTAGAATATTCAAATACTTTCTTTCCATCCTTTATCCAAACTACTCCAATTCCTCCATTTCCATTAGCTCTACAACTACCATCGGTAAATATTGTATATTTCATAGCATAAAAAAAGGCAGCTTATTCGCTGCCTAAAAGTATATCTTCAAGTAACAAAGTATCTGCTATCTTCAGATCTTCATTACTATCGATAAATTTAATAAATAAGTCTTCGTTAACGGAATCAATATCAACTTCCTTAATAGAACTCAATTCCATATAAATAATGTTATTGATTTCATTGTTAATATTGTCTACATATTTCTTAGCATCTTCATCACCGTTATTTGACTTTTCAATATTCTCTTTACATTCGTCTGTTGAAACATATTTATTTACAACATCTTGTTTGAATTCATCAAATTCTGTAGAGACAAGTTTAATCTTTCTGAATAGTTTTAACAAATCATATTTCTCTTTTCCTGATAATTTGTCAAGTTTTAGTCCATCTACTAACTTATTAAAAGTAATAATTTTAGTTAATTCAATTTTCTTCATAAAACATGTTTTAATTTTTATTTAAGTATCTAATCAATCATGAAGATTGGTTCTATAAGATTCGAAATTTTCAGGAATAAACCAACAATTATTTATAGGATCAAAATGACAATCCTCTGGATACTTTGGATTCATCATATAATCCTGAATTTCTGGCCATCCTACTTTTATATATTTCATTTCAATATAAAATTATCATTCCAAGTACTATTATTTTCCATATCTTTCCAAGGCCATTTTTCTTTAGCTTTATCTATATCTAATTCATCATAACCTTTCTTTTCTTTATTATAAGAAGCATAGTATAAATACCAGAGAGCTTGTTCCCAATAATCTAAATCATCACCTAATTTATCGGAAACTTTCCATTCCCAATTAAAGAAGAATCTATTGAACAAAGCAATACTTATAAATGGATTTTCTTCGTGTCTAGGACTTCCCCATTTATCTTTCCATTCAACATCGTGAATTATTATTGATAATAATTTTCCATGATGATTAGCAAACATAAAAGGAGGATATTTTTTGGTAAATGTAAAATAACATTTAAGTGGAACAAATACTCCTTTTATTGCTTTCATTACTTTTCTTCTTTCCCAATTAAAAGATATTATATTAAATAAATTAATAAATATCCAATCTTTGTAAAAGTTATAATTTATCATGAATGTAAATCAATATATTTTCTATCTCCAGTAAAATTAGTAAACCATATTATAGTATGTTTCTTTCCAGTATATTCATCAGTAAAGAAATCTATCCACGGATGGACATACATAACTAATGCACAAATTAATAGTAATAATATTATCCAAGTCATATTATATATAATAAATCAGTTCTGTTTTCAACTTTATCTTTTAATTCTTTATAAGGCATAACATAGTCTCCATTAACAAACTACATTTCATCTAAAGCATAATTCCATTTGATGTATCCTTTCCATCCTGGAATCATACCCCATTTACCTTGTCTTACAAATAGTTTTAATTCGTTTAAAGTCATTTTTGCTTATTATTTTAGGTTAAAGAGTACAACCACTGCGACTCGAACGCAGGACACGTAGATTAAAAATCTACTGCTCTAACCTACTGAGCTATGGTTGCATAGAGAAGATTAATCTTCTCTCAAATTTTCAATTAGTCAATACTATCGAGAGTGATTGTATCAGCTAAAGCAGAATCAACTACTTCAATTGTATCAACTGAGGTAGAATCCACTGATTCTGTACTTACTGTAGCATTTCCAGAACAAGCTGTCATTGCTAACATTAATCCAAATACAAAAATAAGTTTCTTCATTTTTTATAAGTTTAAAATTTAATAACTATCTACTTAAATTCTACATCCATATAGTGGACCATAGATTTCATTTATACCTTTAATATAAGCATGACCTATTTTCTTTAATAAATTTTTAATTTTTTTCATAATTCTATTACAAATTTAAAGTTTATAATTTAATTATCTAATTCATCTTAAATATATCATTTTTCTCTGAAAATCAAATGTGTACGAACACAATTTGATATAGATCAATGATATAAATCAAGTTGATAAAGGATAACAACTTTAAAGGTATGTAATTTAATTATTTATAGATTTGAGGGCCACAGTGTCAGATTCGAACTGACGTCAAAAGAGCCACAATCTTTCGCCTGAACCTCTCGGCTAACTGGGCCATAAAAGTTAGTGATATCCCTGTACTAACTGAAATATTTCCGGGACTTGACGCGTCGCACATATCACTAACTAGCGGGAATGGGAGGAATCGAACCTCCACCGAGTGATTACTTTACCACACTTAGTCACCTAAGCCGGAAGTATTTTCCGTTGTGGTCTGGACTTTATCTTCATCTTCTAAAGAAGATATCTCGTGTAAAGTCTCTACACTAATTATCTTATCAAATGTATACTCTTCCCAATTTACAGCTTTATATTGATTTCTTGAAGGCTTATATGGAATATTAATTCTTACAGAACTTCTTCCTTCAAATTCTTCAATAGGCAATAATAATAAAGTATCAGATTGTAAATTATAAATAGAAAAATAATCAATCTCTTTAGACGAATATTTATGTTTATAATCTACCTTTTTTCTAATAGTAGAGCTTGTCAAATCTACAATAAAACTTCCATCTTCAAAAAGTTCTGAAGTTTTGACTTGTATTTTATTAAGTTTACCATTAAAATCTGCTACTAAATCAGCTTTTTCAATATCTCCAAATGCTTGATATACTGGAATCTACATTTCTACTAATTTAGCAATCGTTTTAATTTCACCAATATTACCTAAACGTTTAGTGTTCATCATAATCATTTTACATTAACATAAAGCGCCTGCGGAGGATCCCGACACCCCAACCCTTTCGTTAACAGCGAAAAGCTCTTCCTTTGAGCTACACAGGCGTAAATTATCTATTATTTAAGTACTCCTACAAGGACTCGAACCTTGATAGCCAGATTAAGAGTCTGGTGCATAATCCCTTCTGCCATAGAAGCATATGACCAGTTATAAATCCACATTTATAAAAGGTCTTTTTCAGCTAGTTTACTTTTCTCCGAGCAAAATGCTAGCAAACAACTCCCCTTGTTGCTTTGTAAGGGTATCAGTCTGGTATATCTTAACGTCTCAGCCATTTCGACGGTGGAGAGCAGTGTACCAGATTTGAACTGGCTCCTGAATCGTGGCAGGATCCTATGCAACCTTTAACACCTACACTGCATTATATTAATATATTAGAGCGGTATACGGGAATCAAACCCGTGCATGCCTTCGGAGTGGAAGTCCGATATGCGCCTTCAGCTACACCAATACCGCAAATGAGAGGACTAGGATTCACCTCTCTGTAACCGTCCGATTGATAAATTATCAATTATGCTATACTATTTCAATAGCGGTCTTTATCCACATAAGTCTACTGACGGATTCAAATATGATCCGGATTTCACTTATCACGATCGTAGGGTTGAAGGGATTCGAACCCCCGGTACACAAATTGACAGTCTGCTTGAAAAATAAACTTGCTGTGTGTACCCACTATTTTTTAATATGTTACTTTCTCACCACCAAGCATGATATACTTATCTTCAAGTTCATCATATTCACTCATAAGGTCATATAATTCTTCCTTGCGTTTATCATACTCTTTAGAGCATTCTTTATGGGTTGCTGGATGGTCACAGCCAAACAACGCATCCCTCATTTTCAATGCTGCATTTGCAATCTCTATTTTTTTATTTGTAAGATTATGCTTGAACTCAGCAGCCTTATCGATGATTTCATGCTCTTTTACACCTTGGTATAAAAACTCTCCTACTCTTATTGAATAAGTTTGTTTTTCTTCATCATAGGATTCTATCTTACCAATAAGGCGTTCAGTTCCTTCATATTGTAGGTCGGTATTACAGTAGTAATCCCATATTTCCCAATTGAAGTCTACCGTTTTCCCAATTTCGTATTTCATTCCGCAAAACTACTGTATAGTAGGACCAGTAGGACTCAAACCTACACGCATATTTCAGCACCAGATCCTAAGTCTGGGGTGTCTATCAATTCCACCATGATCCCACATTATTATTAAACTTTATTATAAATCCATATAGTAAATGAGAGTAATATAAATAATAACCGTAAAACTAATGATAGAGGCCACATCATAGATATAATCACGATTACCATATATCTATCATCTTCATCATCTATTTCTTGAATAAAGCCAAAACATTTCTTTAAAATAATTGGAGTAACAAATATTCCAATTAAATAAATTAATAGTATTATCATTTTTTACACAAATCATTAACATCTAAAGCATAGTCAATACACTGACTCATTCCGACGTAGTTAATAAAAGCTACTAATACTCCATCAATTTGAGCTAGACTAGGCATATTATTTTCATCAATTCCAGTTAAATGTTCATTCTTATAAATGAGACTTTCACACTTTCTAAATTCCTTTGCTCTAGCAGTGAGGAATTCTAACATTTCACCTCTAGTCATAATCTTCTCTATCTTGAAAACCTAATCCATAACCTTCTCTAAATCCTTCAATATATCCATCTATAAAACTTTCTGGAGAACTTACAGGACATCTTTCTAATGCATCTTGAGCCAATTCTTCCGGAATATGCTTATCAGCTAATTTTATTAAATTTTCCATTATTTATTATACCAACAAATATAATCAAAATCTTTTCTATAAACTCCTTTAACAATATCGGAAGGACTTATTCCTATATTAGAAACTTCATCCTTAGTAGCATAACATCCATCTCCATCATAATCAGTAAAGAGAGGACCAATTTTACATCCTTGTTCAAAGTCTTTAAATTTCATTAAACACTCTTTATCAAGTTTACTTTGAGGACTCATAACAGGAGTTTTGACTAATTTATACTCCCTGTTAAGTTTTGTATATTCTTTTAAAACTGGATGATTTTTATACCATTCCCATCCATCTTCTCTTTCAAAAGACTGTTCCCAAATTTCATGAACTTTTTCATCAAGTTCATCTAACTTCTTTTCATACTCTTGTTCAGTCATTACTCTAAATATTTTTTATTCATATTAATAATCATGTTCAAAGTTCCTTGAGCAGTTTTATTACACATACTAATTAAATCTAAAGTTTCTTTAAATTTAGTATCGTTAGATTTTCCTCTACCAAACAAAGTATCTTTAGCTTCATATACAACTGCACTAAAAGCCCTTCTTATAGAAGGAAATAGTTGTAAATAAGGTTCACTAAATTGTAAGAATTCCTCAATTTCATCACTACGAGTTTTTCTCTTTTTAGGAGGATAATAATCTATAATAAAGTCCCAGTCATTATCAATCATTAATTGAGATTTATCGATTTCATCCAAATAATCAATTACTTGAGACTCTATTGAAACTTTTGGAATATCTACTCCTAAAAACTTACAAGCAGGAATTTCTTTAAATTCTGGATGTTCTATAGGAATAGTTTGAGTTCTCTCTTCATGATTACTCAAAACTTTAAAAGTAATTTTAGTTATCATAATTAATCATTTTTTAGCGGAGAGGCTGGGTTCCGACCCCAATCCAACGAATTGAACGTGAAGTTTAGCAGACTACCCCTACTCCTTGCAGGTTGCTCTCTCCAATTAGAGGAGAATGTGGGACTCCAACCCACACGCCGTTTTACCGACTACTGGTAGTTTTCAAGACTACTGCCTTAGCTATTAGGCTTAATTCTCCATTTCTATTATCTTCAATAGGAGTTTATTGTTTAACAGGTATCAACAACTTCCTGTCCTATATCATTAGATAATAGTTTGATGTGGTTTGTGTGACGAGTGAAAACTCACATCTTAAAACACGTGTTGAATTATTTTTCTACTATTTCAAATATAGCTACTAATGGATAATGGTCAGATAATTTAACATCTAAATCAAAATAACATTCTTTTAATTTTAATCCAAATTCGGAATAAATGTTATTGATATAAAATATTCTATCACAATCACTAAAGTTATTAGGAACAGCTTCACTTACACTAAATTCAAATTCATGGTCTAATTCATGAATTAAATGTGTTTTAATATTATTTAAATCCCAATCATATTTGTTATAGCTATTAGTATCACCCATTATGATAATTGGATTATTAAATCCTTGTTTCTTTCTATCTTTAATAAATTCTACTAATTGGTCAAACTGATTACGTCTAGCTTCTAAATCTTTAGTGACATTATTCTTTCCATTATAGAAGTCAGCATCCATATGAATATTATAAACATCTATAGAGATTCCATTAGTTATTATATTATTAAATCTGAATCCCTTAGTAGTTAATAAATCATTAGCATGACTGAAATATCCATTAGATTTATTCCATTTTATAATACTTTCTAATACTATTTGAATGTTCTTTTTAATAAGAAGATTTAATCCATCAGCTTTAAATCTAGGATAAGGAAACCATCTTATATTTTTTAAATTTATTTTACCAATATGAGTAGTATCATTATATATATTCTTTAGAGCAGAGTAAGAATAATACATTTCAGTATGATAGTTAAAATCCTCTTGAAGTGTAATTATATCTGCATCAGAATCTAATAAATAACGACCAATGTCGTAAGGTTTACATTCATTATCATTTATCTTAATTAAATTAGTTTTCTTTACTAATTTATAAATCCAACGAACTGGTTGTAGCCACCAAGGTAAATCCTTTAAATCTAAAGTTTGTGGTAAACAATCAATATTATAAGTTAATACTTTTAATTCTTCCATAGTTTATAATCTTAGTACTCCCGGCAGGATTCGAACCCGCATCTTATGATCCGTAGTCATATATTCTATCCTTTGAACTACGGGAGCAGCACGAACTGAAGGATTCGAACCCCCGACATTTGGTTTTGGAGACCAACGTTCTACCTCTGAACTAAGTCCGCATTTAATAGAATTAAAAAAGTCAAGCGTATTCACATATATTTATATGGACAACTATTGAAAAACTAATTCTATACCCATTAGGAAGTTTTTGCATGCTGGACAGATTGGAGTTGAACCAATATCTATGGATTTTCAGTCCACTGCATAGACCACCTTTGCTACTGCCCAATTTAAACTAATCAATAATGGTCTGCTTTAGTTCCAATTCAAATAATATGTCAAAGCATATACACAGACTTTATCTTTCAGTAGTTTTAGCTCCCATGCCGTCGGAACTTACGTAGAGAGTTCTCTAGGAAAGCTATGATTAGTTTAGTGGGGGCTACGGGAATCGAACCCGTCTTCTATACTCAAACGGTATAGCACACTATTCACCAGTGCTCTCAGCCTCCAGTTAAGAACCTGAATCATCTATGCCTGCTTACTAGTTCTTATGACCTTAGACTGGTACCCTCGTATCTAAGGCAGTTGCTATAGTGGGCCCTGAGAGACTCGAACTCCCCATGAACTTAATCAGCTGATTTACAGTCAGCCCCGATGCCATCTCCGGTCACGAACCCAATTTGCTTTGTTAGGTACAAAGCTAAACCTTGAATCTATCTAGTATTTCTCCCGACTGATTCGTAACGAGATATTTCAGTTATGTTAACCTGAAAAACATACGACAGATAGTATTTTTAGACTCCTCAATCCTCAGTAAACTACTGAACTACAGACAATCTCCCATCGTACAAGATTGTGGACTTACGATTCCCCTAGAAAGACAAAGTTTCTAGCCTTACGTCTGAATAACATTACGTACTATTATTCAGCCACTATTTCAATTATACCAATTCTGTTTGATGTTTCATTTAAACAACCTAATCCTCTATAAGAGATTACCTTTACATTATTCTTAGTAAGATAATCAGTTATAACAGCTGCACGTTTCTCAGAAAGCATATCATTATATTCTTTACTTCCTTCTGGAGATGCATATGCTACAACAGATACTCTACCTTTAATCTCATTAAGAGTTTCTTTAGCTTCTTCACTAAGAACTGAACTATTTTGTGCAAACTGAACTACAAATTGTTTTTGAACTAATTCAGTAATAGTTTTAATAGTTTCAATTGTTTCAGTTCTAACAACTTCAGTTGGTTTCTTAGCTAATTCTTCATTGAGTCTATCAATTTCACCAATCATAGCACCTACATCATATGTCTTAAAATGATGAGTTCCATTAGAAGTTTTAAAATGATAAGCATAAGAAGCAAGTAAAGCAAGTTGTGCATAATTCTTATTAAATTGGATTCTTGCGTGTTCATTATTAATAGCTGTTAAATTCCAATATACTGCAGGACTAATACTTAAAGTATGTTGTTTACCTTTTCCTAAATTAAAATTAAAATCTAATCCAGATTTAAATAACATATCATTAGCACTTTCTTTCCAATAATATAACCAACTTAATCCAGAATTAACTTTAATTTCAAATAAATGAGGAGTTCCTTTGTATTCAGCAAACAAGTTATTTAAATTAATAGTACCATTCAATCCTAAATTAGTACCTTTAACAAATGTTTCAGTCCAACGACCTACATTATTATCATTAACAAATACTTGTCCTTCTAATTCAAATCCCAAAATTGGAGTAAATTCTTTACCTAATTTTACACCAACTAAACTATTTAGTGGAAATACTGAATTAAAATTTAAAGGAGTTGTAACACCTGCTTCTACACCAGCATAAACATTATCTAATAATTTTGCATTCTCAGTTGCAATCTGTGCACTACTAAATAGTACACTCAAACATAAAATAAATGTCATTAAAATTTTCTTCATTATAAATATATTTTAATTAAACTAGAGCCGAAAGTCAGATTCGAACTGACGTGTCCTTACGGATCATGATTACAAGTCAAGTGGAGTCGACCGCTGTCCCATTTCGGCTTAAAAAGGAGCTAACTCGTAGCTCCATAAAAATAAAACGATTTTACATGCTAGTTTCCCAACTAGCTCAAAAAGTGAAAAATCAATTAAGACCACTCACCAAGCATCATCTTAAATTCTAGTAGCACAGACCGGACTCGAACCGACAATCTCAGCATCCCAAATGCCGTGCCTTAACCTATTAGGCCACTGCGCTCTATATAAAGACTCCCTAGTTGGATTAATCTGGAAGATTTTTATAAGCCCATTTATATCCATGAGCCTATTTCCTCTCCCCATGACAACACTTACTAATATTTTTACTTGCAGAATTACTTGTAGTTAATCCTTGTTCTATTAACCACTCTACTACACTATTTAAACAATCAAAAGTCTAAATATAATTTCCAGCCAGATCAAATTGGTCAACCATATTTAAACCATGTCTTAATTTTATTCCGTTTGCTTTTAATACTTTTATTATAGTAGTAATATCACATCCTACTTTTTTCGAAACTTTTGAAGTAGAATACCCTAAATTGTATAATTCAATAATCTCATTATGATCATATATAAGAGTACCATCACCACCTTTGGTTGCATTATAACCAGTATGACCATAGGTTTGAAGCTCTTGAATCCAATATATTTCTCTATCATTCAATTCCTAATTATTTTCTACATATTCAAGTTCTTCTATTTTAAAATTTTCTATACCATACTTATTAAAAGCATCATATAATGGACGTTTATTACAACGTTCTTTTCTACTATCTGAACAATGTTCCTACCATCTTTCATCTATAGTAGTTGTAGTTTTTCCTACATATTTTTTACTATTAATTAAATTAGTAATTACATAAATATATCCCATAATTCATAATTATTAAAATAGAGTGGAAGATGGGATTCAAACCCATATAATACAGTTTTGCAGACTGATACCTAATCATTCAGACACTTCCACTTAAATATCTTTGTGGTCCCGGAGGGGTATGATCCCCCGACCTTTTGATTATGAGTCAACTGCTCTAACCACCTGAGCTACGAGACCTATTAGTTCTGATGCTAGGACTCGGACCTAGGACCACTTGAATATCAGTCAAGGACTCTACCAACTGAGCTACATCAGAATTTGCTAGGACTTCCTCTACCTAGCTTTGCAGATTTTCCCCATGAAGGGATGGTTTAACTATACTAAAGTAATAGTGACTTCTCTCATTAGGCTTTGATTCATTACCGTTCAGAGAACTCGCAGGCTCTGCTTAACCTTACCCGAAAAGGATTATGATATTTTATACAATTCTTTATTATCTAAAGCTCTTCTTATCCACCTCATTAATATCAATGCTTTATCATAATGAGACATAAATGTAGCAGTTTCTCCAACATCATGCTTATTAGACAAATCAATATCAAGTGAATAAATTGTACCATCTTCTACTGTTATATGGTAAACAGCAATACCTCCTGATTTAACACAATCTAAATCAGCTTTTCCTTTTACAATAGTTTTTAAATCATGCATAATATTAAATTTTAGTGCTCATAGAGAGGCTTGAACTCTCAATCTTTGGTTTTGAAGACCATTATTCTACCAATTGAACTATATGAGCAAAAACCCTCTCACTGAGGAGAGGGTAAACAAAGAATTACTTATGATGAAGTTTTTATTAACTTCAGTTTTCTGAACAATTTATCGTTTCCAAATACTGCTAATGCAGTTGTTCTATTATCTAAATCAGGCTCATTAAATTGAGTAAAATCAACATCTAAAAATCTTAATTTATCTTTCCAATACTCTATTTCAGCAGATAAATAAATAAGATAATTATTATTCCATTTCTGATTGGGGTGGCTAAGTAACCATTGAGCTACTGCATGACCCCCTTGAACACATCCATAAATCGGTTCTAAAGTTTTATCAATCAGTACATACAGGCTTCTCTTCTCCATATTGTTCCAGATATTTCTTAACTTTTCTTCTAAATAATTCTCTATTAAAATCATCTTGAAGAGCTTTATAAGAACGTTTAATATCTTCCTCAATATATTCACTAACATTCTCTACATTATGTTTCAGAATATAATAAGCACAATATGCAGGATGCATCCACCAATCACAATAATCTTTCTCTTTCTTTTGAGCTACTTGAATTTTAATATCACTTTGGAATTTTAATACATTAGGTTTCATAATACAATAATTTAATTAAGTTAAAAATAAAATAAATATCTACTTCTCGGCTTAATTAAACATTGTCTGGACCCCTATTACGTGTTCATATACGTTTCATAATCATAAAATTTTAAATTGTTAATAACAAAATATCTCCATCGTAATGGATTACTAATATATTGACTCAAAGTCAAATTCGAAAGTTAAATTTTGTTAATAAACCAAACTTGAATTATAATCACCAGTCCAAGTACTAGCAGCACCAGTAGTCCAATTTTTGAATCCAGGATAAGCTTCATATAATGGTTTATATTCAAGACACCATCTAAATCCTAACGGAACACAGATTTTCTGTGGTGCTTCACCCATTCTAGCACTAAGTTCATACGAAGTTACATTACCAGCAGCATCAGTATTTGATACAATAATAGGAATTTCAATTAAAGAATTGTATTTGTTAGCAGCAACAAATGAATATTCTGGTACAGTAGCTAATCCTGTATTAACCATCTTACCCATTACTTCACCAACATTAACTCCAGCTACTGAAATATCAAGAGTTCCACCTGCTGCATAGAGAGTGATATCTGTCTTACCACTTTCCCATACCTTAGCATAGAAAACTACATCATTAAAATCAAAGTCACCAATAGTACCTAAATCTTCACAGATTATAATACCTTCTTCCTTAACTTTATCAGTAATTCCTTTACCTGGACAAATCTTTATAATCCAATCATTATAAATAAAGTTTCTAGCTTCTTTTTGGTTAGGCCATTGTCCATTAGCTTCATAATCAATTCCTACATAATAATTACCATTAATCTCTTCCATTCTAAACCAATAGTGCATTTTAGAATCTTGAGAACTATGGAAACCAAACCTTTCTGTAGAACTACTAACCATTAATTGAATACTACCATTAGTAGCATTAAAATTAAAGATGTGGTCATCATTACTTATAATTTCATGTGGTTGATAATTATATTCTGGAAGACCATATAAAATTTCTTTGTGTCCAGCTGGATCATATGCACATAAATAATCCATATTACTATGAGCACCATAAACATGTTGTACAAAGAAACAATCCCAATCAACCAATGATTCATAAGACTCTTCACCAACTTCATTAAATACTTCTAATACAGCATTTATTTCATCAGTTGTAATTGCTGGTGGAATGTTATAACCTTTAGCTTCCCATTCATTACTATTGGGATAGGTTGAACGAGTTGTAGATGCTTGTGCAAATCCCCAAGTTTGAGTTGGACTTATCTTACCAAAAGCTTTTTCAAAAGCTTGTTCATACTGTATCTCCTTAAGTTCCTGTTCACTATAGGTAGTTACACTATCATGTGAACAGGAAATAAGTAGTAAACCAAATAAAAATATTAATAGCTTTTTCATATATCAAAGTTATTTCATTATGCTATTATTAGTTGTTGCTGTTATCCACGGAAACATATCTTTCATTCCTTCAGTCCAAGAGAAATTATAATTTCCTGTAGGCTTTTCATATACATATTTAACATACCTAGTTCCAGGATCTACCATTTTCTTTCTACTTACTGTTTTAACTGTTTCTCCCACTTTATTACCTAATTCAACATATGGTCTTTTTCCTAAAGCAGCTCCTGGAGATATATTCAAATCTCCTTCATATATACCCATAGGAACTTCTTCTTTTATAGTAGTATATGCTCTTCCATTATAACCATATCTTGGACTAAATTTAAATTCTCTTGTAAATTTAGGTTTTGGACCATATGTAGCAACATCTAATGCTCCATTTATAAGTCCGCTAGTAATTGGATGTTCGGCAGCCCATTGTTCATCAGCAGAAGCTAATCCTAAACTAAATACTCCTTGATTTTCTCTAGCACCGTTCTAAGGATCCAACATGTTATTTAAAACTTTTCCAACAAATGTTCCAGTATTTCCTTCTCCTCTAGATGCTCTACCAATAGCACCTGCCCATCTTGTTGGAGAAGCTAATCCCATAAAATTAGCGAAAAGTTCTCCACCATCATAAGAAGATCTATATGGAGTTTCAGTTTTCTTAGTCTTCTTTTCTGTATGACCGGTTTCAGAAGTATCAATACTATTTCTATATTTCTTTCTGGCATCTCTTGAGGATTTGGTTTGTAATTTTGGATCTTTATCCCATCCTAAATTATTACCATATATCTTTATCATATCTGCTATATTATTTTTTCCACTTTCAAGATCAGTTTTATATGCTTTTCCTTTATATGCAAAGAACTGGTTTCCAGATTTCTATGCTGCATTATATGCTTCCTTATAAGATAAATGGTTATATTTTTCAGCTTGTTGTCTATCATAAGCAGTAGTTTTAGCATCTTTACCAGAAGCTCTATTACTTTTAACTACTGAACCATCAGAAGCTCCTTTCTAATCCCTGATTACTCCTACAATATTATGAGCTTTTCTATAACCTCTAGCTTCTGCTTCCGTATCAAATTCTTTTCTAAATTTACCATCTGAAGAAGCTAATACAAATCTCTTTATACGAGTACCACCTTCAGCAAATAATATTTTTCTTCCCTATTTAAATCTTTCTATTGGATTTCTAGAAATTAATCCACCTTTCTTTTGATAAGGTATAATAAATCTAGCTAAATCAGTTCCAGCTAGTAAAGATGTATCATCACTTTGTCCATTAAGATATAATCTTAAAGCTTTTCTCTAATCACCTGTATAGTCATAAGCATTGAATCCAGCTCTACGAATTAAATCCCTAATATCAGATCTATTATATGAATTGTTTCTTACATTCTATATTTGTGGTTTAAAATCAGAAGGAACTGTTGGAGGTTCAGTTGTTGGAACATTCATAGGAACAGTTTGAAGCATTTGTCCAGGAGCCTTATTATCAAACCATATTGATCCTTTTTTATTTAGTCTATTTAAAACATAATCAAGGGCTCTTTTAGACTAATCACCCCATTTATTATCAGTTAATATAGAACCATTAATTCCATTAGAAGACATATAATTATTTAATCCCTATTGTAATTCTAATGCAGTTCCATATTTAATTCCATTCTAATCTAATAATGATTTCTACTCATTAGTTAAGTTGAACTCTCCAGCGTTTCCAGCTTTAACTCCCATAAACATAGATAACTATTTTGGAGTAACTGATTTTTTAGTTACTGGAGTATTTGTTTTTATAGTTTTCTATTGTTGAATAGGATTTTTATTACCATTCTAATCAATATATCCTCTCTCTATTATTCTTGAATTATTAATTGAATTTCTGGCATTAGTAGAAGATTTAGATCCATTTAAATTTAATATTGTTCCATTATTTAATGTAACCTATTTAGTAATTGGATTAAAATTACCATTACTATCAAATCTTCCCCAAGTCCATTTTCCATTATGAACAATTCTATTATATTGTCCTAATGATTCTTCTTTGGCTTTAGAAGTATTTATTTTAGGACGTTCAGTAATTTCATAATAAGTTCCTCCTCCATAAAACTTCTAAATCTTCTTTCCCTATTTAAATCTCTAAACAGGATTTTTTGAAACTAATTGACCACCAGTTTTAAAAATATCTATTATTCCTGGATCATAATTATAAATAGCATCATCTAAAGCAGCTGCACTATTTAACATTATAACATCGTCATCATAATTATACTAAGGTAGATTGTATTCTGGATTATCTATTACACGTACATCAACGTCAGTGTTTGTATATGGTTTAGTTTTTACTACTTTTGCAACATTAGAAGTTGTTTTTGGAGACTACATTTCTACATCTATCCAATGTCCATATTTTTTATCATAATATCTGGGAGTTCTAGATCCATCTGCATTTTTAAAAAAGGTAATTCTTTCTCCTTCAGGAACCTATTTTATAGGAACAGAGGATATCCTTATTCCAGATTTATTATATCCTCTCTAAAATAACTTATTTTTTAACATAGTTCCAACTTTTCGTATAGAAGGAACTTTTGTTGGAGTTCTTCCGGGTAATATGGTAGGAACTCCTGTTTGATACTAAGTTTCCGGATCTAAATATCCATTATATCCGTGCTAAATACCTCTAGCTAAATGTTTTATTCCATCCCATATTCCTTCATTATTACTAAATACTTTAGAAAAATGATGAGAGGCTAAATTTCTTTCTCTATTATTATTAGATTCAATTTCTTCTTTAGATTTTATTCCTAAATTTATTCCACCTCTAGGAGTTCCTCCCTAATAATATTGAATTTTAAATCTCTAAATTGGGTTTTTTGAAACTAATTTATTCATAAATTTTTGATTTTTAACGTTAAAAAATTGAACTATCTACTATTAACAAATTAAAATATTCATTAAAGTTGAAAATTCAAAATTTTTTATTATAGTTTAATAGCACCTTCTTTTGATTCCCATCCAGCAGCTTTAGCTGACTCATAGGTATGAATAGAAGTAAATCCAAGTTTTTTAGCCAATTCTGGATCAGTACCTATAGGTGCTCCACCACCACATTCTATATTATACTTTCTAATTTTATCTAAATTCTTAGAAATTATTTCTGGTTCTTTGGACACAAGACAATAATTTTCATATTCGGCCCAGGCCCATCCATATGTTATATTTTCATTAGAATCTAATTCACAAATTGCTAAAGAAGTATAATCTCTTCCACCAAAAGCCTCAGAATAATCATGTTCAACTATTGCAAGATTTCCTTCAACATCTTTAATTAAATATCCAGGATGCCATCGTTCAAAAGTATTATTATAATCTATCATTTCATTGATAGCAGGAATAAAATATTTATTCCATTGTTTATCAGTATAAATGTCACACTCAATATAACATCTAGCAAAGTCTAACATATCATCATTGGAACGGGGATCGTTTCCATAATGAGTCATATTCCATATTTCATATTCTCTATCACAAGAATTTTTCATTCTATTTTGATGAAATTCTCTATGATCTTTATTAATAACATTTCTTTTATTTAAATCCTTTAAATATTCTTTATCTAAAGGATATTCTTTTAATTCTTGTAAAGTCATACTGTTAAGTTTTAAAATGAACTAGAGGTTGTCTCCAGTTCAAATACCCTTACCTTATGCCAGAGAAGGCAGTACTCTCCGCTCAATTTTGTTAAGAGCTGGACCCAATCACTGATCGATTCTCCTATGAAGGAAGGTTGGTCAGACACAACCTTATTTATTATACTTTAGTTTCATCTAGATTAAATCTTTTTATATACCAATCGGTGAAATTTTTGGCAATATTAATAGGAGTTATCTCAATATCAAAAGGACAATTTCCTGTTATAATGTAATAAATTACACCCCATATAAGGGCTGTACCCCACATTATCAGATTTAATAAAAGACAAATGATCCATATTGGACCAACTATAAATACTACTCCAAATCTTTTAATTACGTTCTTCATACTCATTTCTTAATCTATTAATTATTCTTCTATCATTCATCTGAAGTTCTGGTTTATAATCAGAATTCCAAAGAAACCAATCAGTCCAAACTTTGCCTTTAGAGGACCAATATTCATAACGTTTATAAGTCATATTGTTAAGTTTGTATAATTTTAGAAATTATTTTAGATTGATAACATTTGTTATCTGATATTTGATATAACTTCCATTTATTCCACCAATATTTTTTCATATAATTAAGAAAATAAATTTTATTTTCTGTTTGTATTATTACTCTTTTTATTCTCACATCTAATTTCTTTATAGTTCAGCATGTCTTTTGCTCTCTTAATAGTCTCGTCATAGCGTTTTGCTTTTTTTGTTCTATTGATAGTTCTTTCATAATTCATTATTTTGTTTTGCTTTTTCTAATTCCTTCCAAAAATCAGCATTGGCGTCACATCTTATCTCCCAAAAACCAACACTTTGAGAATCTTCTACATGTGTTATGGGATGTGATGGTGCTGTATGTCCTCCCATTTGAATCATAATAAAATCGTCATCATCCACATCTTTGAGTTGTTCTATCAACTCTTTCTTTCTAAAAATATAATACCCCATAATCACAACAAATTTAATTCATGTATATTTAATAATTAGGATCAAAACAACATCTCATATCTGCTTCATAATCAGCTGAATACCCTTCGATATCATCATAATCACCCCAGGTACGTTCTCTGAGTTCTTGATTATTTCTATAAGGACGGTATATATCCTTAATATTCTTAACACACATATCATGTTGTTCTGGTGTTAAGGAAAAATAAGAAACATTTTGTTCTGCCCACAACACATATTTTGGATTTACTTTGATAATCGTATCAACATCTTTTCCTTTATACATTCCAAAAGTAAACTTACCCATAATCACAACATTTTAAGTTCGTGTAATTTTAATATCATTTCGCAGCAAGCATCAACGAAATTTTCGTATGAATTGGTTTCTATAGAATCATAATCTTCGTATCTGTCAGAGTATACAAGCTGATACATATCGTCATCTTTATTCATTGAAAGATACATAGACCCTCCTTCATTATCTACTACCTCATAAGGTAATTGTTCAAGCAATGCTGCAAGACTCCAACAAGGTAGGTCATTGCTTCTTATGTTGTTTTGTCCCGTTATAAATGATTTAGACAAAATACAATCGCCATAACCATTAATTATGCCACCATTATAATCTCTGTAGCACATATCCGCACTTTCAATTGGCAGTATCTTAGCCAACTTCTTTGACTGAGAAATATCTGTAAATGATTTAATTGTTGCCATAGTTATTTAAATTAAATTTTCAAGACAATATTTAATAGCTGCTTCGCATGTCCCTTCGTAAGAAGGAAATCTAGATTTTGCATTATGCTTTTCCAAACGAAATATAGTACAAATGCCAGTGTACATTTTTACGTATTCACTTATTACATAAGAATACTCAAAATGAGCTTTTTTATCGGAACCGCATCCATAGCATTGAATTTCTATGAACAAATTATGCTTTTCCCTCAACCACTTCATAGCCATTTGGAGTGTTGGAGTAAGATAATATCCTTCTGCTTTAAGATTCATACAATACTCAATAGGACAAAGATATGAAGAATCATGCTCTTTATATGCCTTATCACATATAATGTCAAAACCTTTCTCTTTAAGTAGTTTTGCTGTTTCAAATGAAACATAATCTTCTGTAATTGTTGTCATAGTTATTTTTTCTTTTTTCGTGTAGGCCGATATTGAGGAATTGATAATAATTCTTTATCCAAATCAGATAATACATAAAGAGAATTTTTTAATTTCTCTTTTATTATATTTCTATTAAAATCTATAATATCAAATTTATTCCTTTTTCTTTTCATACATACCATCAGGAGCAGTCAAAGCAAGACCTTTTTCTATTAAACCACGATAATCAAAGTGATGAGCATTAAGCCAATCATATGCCTCTGGGCTAAACGCTGTCAGGACATAAGTGTCTGTCTCAACCTTGTGTGACATAATACCACCAACTTTGTAAAATTCAGCACGTTCTTCCTCAGTCATACTTGACATTGGACGAAGGTATGGTTTTACATCATTAATTGGTATATCTTCGTATTCATCCATCCACTCAAATTGTTCTAACAGAAAAGTTGAAAGTTCATCGATGTATCCTGTTGTACCATTTGGGGCTGTCTTTTTCCATTTTGCATAACATTTTACTTTATAAGGTAATCTTGTGCAAAGGTCTTTGAGTAACAGTTCTTTATCTTCTTTTGTCATGGTTATATGTTTTGTTGTTTTAAACGTTGTACATATCTTTTGGTGCTTCAAGAGCAAGGCCTTTATCAATTAAGCCACGAAAATCAAAATGATGCTCATTTAGCCAGTCTACTTTTTGCCAAAACTTCAACCTAGTAAAAACAGTATCATAGTAAACTTCTTCTTCCTCAGTCATTGAAGACATTGGACGGAGATATGGCTTGATTTCTTCTATTCTAAAGAATTCACTTGCTTCATAAAGCATGACTTCATTAGAAGGCCATCCAATCATAGTAATGGTATCGGTTATGAGATTACCATCTTCTTCAAAAGCTACTTTTACTCTATGTGGCAATCTTGCACACAAATCCTTTAGAATAAGTTCTCTATCTTTTTGCGCCATTTTCTTGATTAAATTCATAAATTCCTTTTCTATTGAGCCATTCATAAAAGCCCATAAAATTTTTAGAGCCATTATTTAAAGCATCATTTTTTTCAGAAAGATATAATTGTTTAGCTTCTTTTTCAGTCATAATACATTCCCTCCTTTGCTTTTCTGTAATTTAAAACCAAGCTCAAAGAAACGTTTTGCAATAGCTTTGCCGACAATATTATTTACCAACTTATTATATACAGGGTCTTTCTCAACAAAATCCTTGTATTCTTTTTCCAAGTCCACTTCTTTCACTTCGAGGTTTTCCTCATAACGTGGGTCTTTTGCAAGACCAAGACCACTATATCCACCACTAATACATGCTTGTTCTATCTCCTTTCTCCACAGTTTCTGTTGTTCTTTCGTAAGTTGATTAAACAACTCACTTTTTATGTTGAAAGAATATGTTTCAGCATGTGCTTGAATACCTGTTTTAATAGAATCATATTGAACACACTGTTCATAAGGGTCTTTCACTTCGAGGGTGTTGATAAAGGATAGTATGTTGTTATATGCCACCTTTCTTGCTTCATATACTGTCTTTGCTGATTTTGATGCATCCTTATCCCAAAGTACACTATGACATACAAAAATAAGTCTTTCTATCTCCGCTACTACAGCGTCTTTATCTATATACTGTGTCATATCTTTACTCTCCTTTCATTGCTTCTTTAAGTGCTGTTAAATTAATAATACATTTCTTAGTGCCCTTTCTTGGATGGGTATAGGTGGCATTTTCTTTTAGCCAATCGCATACTCTCTTTATAAGCACATCAGTGCGAGTGTATTCAATTTTAATATTATCGGTATAGTCGTTTACTACCCATTCATCATAGATAATTTTTGTATCTCTATCTGCTGATAAGATAATCTTCTCTGGTGCTTCGTTTGCTTTCATAACTTTATTCTTTTAATAAATCTCTGTACCAATAATCAATTACTACTGACAATCTTCCAGGAACACACCAATCAGGAGTTTCTTCTACATCTCCATATATAATAAAACTTATTACACCACTAATTATAAACATAGGAATACCTATGATAAATAGGAGTATTTCAATTATAAATAATGGCAAATAAAACAATAGCCATAAAGTCCTATAAATATAAATCATAACTATTCCTCCCTTAGTTTCTTTAATTGTTTTATCAGCTCTCTTAAACAATCTTGATACTCAGAGTAGGCGCAATTCTCAGTTGCCGATTCAAGTGCTTCCATCTGCTCATCGCTCGGCTTCCACTGTGACCGAGGGATGAGGGATTTGAGCCAATTGCTATAATTAAATCTCTGTTCAAAATAGTAATTTTCTTGTGCGTCTTGCCACTGTTTTATTATTGAACAGCATTCTGATAGTTTTTCTCTATCTTCCTCACTCCACTCCTGCTTTGATTGTGGAACATACTTGTCTTTGAGGGATTTTAGAAATTCCATTTGGTTATCAGTCAATAATACATCGTCTTTTGTTACTTCAAGTTTGGTAATTATTGCATCATAATAATCTTCATCCTCTTCACTCCAAGCAGGCTTTAGATTCTTTATCATTTCACCCAATTTACCTTGGGCATTCTTAGAGCCAATACCAGTGATGTTGTATTCTTCCGTTTTCTGCTCAATCTTCTTCAACTCTTTCTTCTCAAAGTTAAAGGTATATCCAGCACCAGCCATTGCTTTCATTAAAGTATCACGCTGTTCTTTGGTGGCTGGATGACAAGGAAATTCATGACTTCCTTCGCCATAAAATTCTTCATTTACACCGCAATAGCAATAGGAGTGCCACGTTACTGCATTTTTATCACCTTGATAAATACCTATATTGCCGTACTTATCAACAAGAACATCACCATCCTTTGCATCTTGTAGAGTCCAAAGTCTATAATTATATTTCATAAACTCTATACTATTGTCTTTAATGTCATTAGAATCTAATGAATAATTCCTGCACAATTCATCAGTAATTTCAACAACCTTGCAAATATCTGGATTATGGTGTGGTTTATTATATACAAGCCAATCACCTTCATTAAACTTTGGTTCAACATTATCAGCAGACTTCTGCTCACCTTGCTTTTCTTCTAATTGCTCTATTAATGAGTTATTCTTTTGTATAAGCCCATCAATTCGTTCATGTGCATTATCTAATCCTTTTGATAAAGAATTAACTAATTCACCTTGCTTTTCGAGCCATGCAATCCAAGATTCATAGGGAATTAGTTCTTTATCATCAACCGTAGATAGATATGTTATTATTTCTTTCCTTATCCTCTCATCCTCTGATTCTTTGAGTTCGGGAAAGATTTCATTAGGATAAATTGTCACAAAACCGTTTTCATCTGGTGTACATTCTTTTATTTGCCTTAAAGCCTCTTTGTATTTCTTTTCGTAATCATCCATAACAATTTTGTTTTACTTACAAACTTCTTCTAATATCATAGTTAATTCATTAGAATATTCAGCAAATTTAGGATCGTTTAAGATATCTTTATCTCTATCTCCACTAAAATAAATATCCATTGTTTTATGTATTCTACATGGTTTTGGAAGTAAAACTATAACTTTCGTACTAAGATATACAGCTTCTTCTACACTATGAGTTACATTTAAAATGGTCTTTTCAGTATCATTAACAATCTTTAAAATGATATTCTGAACTTCTCTTTTCATTTTAATGTCAAGAGCACCAGTAGCCTCGTCAAGAAGAATTACTTTAGAATCACAAGCTAATGAACGAGCTATACTTACTCTTTGAAGTTGTCCTCCAGAAAGTTCACTATTCTTAGCATATTTATTGGCATGTTCTTCTAAACCTACAAGTTTAATCCATTCCATTGCTTTTTCTTCAGCATCTTTTTTAGGTACTCCTTTAATAGTCATTGGAAGCATAACATTTTCAAGAATAGTCATCCATTCATAATTACTATATGTTTGAAATACCATTGGAACTGGACCATATTCTTCTATCTTTTTACCATAAATGAATATTTCACCAGACTGCATTTTACTAAGTCCAGTTATAGCTCTAAGTAATTGGCTTTTACCACAACCTGAACCACCCATAATACTAATTAATTCACTCTTATCAGGGTTGTCAGTTATATCAAGATTAAAATCTTCAAATAACCTATATTCATTAGATAATCCTTCATTAAAGATTTGTCTAAGATGTTGAACGGATATAGCAGGAGCTTTAGATTCCTGAATTACAGGAGTCTTAGACTCCATAAATATACTAGTATCAATTGTTCTTTCCATGATGCTTAAATAATACTGGATCCATTACTCTAAATAATGAATCTTGAATAATACCAATAATTACAATTATAAATAAAAGAGCATAAACTTCTGGAATACGAGATTGTCTAGCAAATACTCCAATTAAAGCTCCTACTCCTCCTTCCTTATTAATATTCTCAGCGATAGTTACATATGTATAAGATACAGCTGTAAGATTTCGTATATCATTATATACTCTTTCCATTACATATGGCCAATACACATATCTGAACATATCTCTTTTATTCATTCCAATTGTTAAAGCAGTTTGAAGATAAACGTTATCCTTAAAGTTTAAAGGATTTTGTAAGTCCGTAACTCTTTGTGCTACAGCTGGAAGAATATAAATAAGAATACCTACTGCTAAGAATGTAGCCTTCATATCAAATCCAAGACCTAATGATGCTACAAATAAACCTGTAGTAGCTGGTAATGCTAAGAATCTCAAACCTTCAAGTGGCTTTTGAAACATAGCTCTAGGTACTGGATAAATACCAATTATAAAACCAAGTGGAATTGCTATAGCTAATGCTATAATATATCCAAGTATATTTAATGATACAGTATATCCAATATTACCTAACAGATTATGATTTATAAATAAATTAGGTATTGAACATAACATATCAATTGGATTTGGAAGTATCTTATCAGATACAATATTCATTACAGCAACTAAATACCATAAGAATATTACACATATTCCACCGACAATTCCAGCAATTGTCATTTCTCTTTTAGGAGGAAAACCTCCAAATTTAAATAATTCTTTCATATTGTTCTAGTTTGTTTAAAATAATAGGGTGCCGAAACACCCTACTATTTTAATCAGAAATCAAATTAAAATCAGTTCTACGATAATTTTCATTGTCACCAAGTACACCATCACTTACAGCTTGTTTTGGACCATTACCTACAACAATGAATCTATTCTTATCCATTCCATATTCACTAATAAGATAATTTACAACTGCTTGAGCTCTCTTTTTAGAAAGAACTACATTAGAATCATAATTACCAGTGTTATCAGTATTTCCTTCAACCCTAATTCTAGCATTAGAGAATTGTTGAGCAATATCTACAAATTCTCTATCAATGATAGTACGTGCTTCATTATCAAGAGTATATCCAGCAGTTGGGAAATTAATACTTACTTTCTTATTAGAAATAGCTTGAACAGTTTCCATTTCAGCAGTAGGAGCAGTGAATGATTTAGCCTTAGTACCAGTTGCTTCCTGTTTATTATCAAGATTATTACTTTCTAATAAATCCTCAATAATTTCAGTATAAGCTACTTTATTCCAAGAAAGAGGAGCTTTGCAAAGACCAAGTCCTGAATATACTATAGACATCTTCTTATAAATACGCTCTCCAGTCATTCCGTTATATGTGGAATTAAGACCCATCCAGTTAGCTTCATCAGCTAAAGTAGCATAATTAATTTTAGATGAACTAGCTAATGCAAAATCTACATCAGTTTCAAATGCTTTAGCAAATACAGAAGCTCCTTCCTTAAAAGCTGAATCATTATACTTAATTTCAGAATTAGCCCATAAGATAGCTTCTACAATCTTCTTAGCTAAATCTTTATTACTCTCTAACCATTCCTTCTTAGCTATAAGTCCATCAGTTACTAAAGAATTAGCCTGTTCTGTAGAGGTAAGAATCTTAGATCCGTTAACAGCTTTAACACAGTCCTCATCATCTGGAGCCCATACACATGCTGCATCAACTTGTTTAGCTGTAAATGCATCACGAGCCTCAAGTCCAGAACCTACTTTAACTAATTTAATATCGGATTGAGATAAACCTGATGTTTCAAGTGTATTAATAAGTAATGTATGTGAAGCAGTACCTTCAGCAAATGCTACCTTCTTTCCTTTTAAATCAGCTACAGTTTTAATTGAACTATTAGCTACTAAAGCATCAGCACCAGCACTAAAGTTAAGAAGCATAAAGTAACGCATATCAGTCATGGTACCTGATGCACTCATTTCAACTGGAAGAGCATCCAATGTACAATATGCTATCTGTGCTTCATCATTTTTCAAAGCTGAACGAGAAGCTTCAAAATCATCCATAATAATAATCTTTAACTTTAATCCAAATTTCTTTGAGAAATAAGAATTATCAGTTCCTTCAAGACCTCCATTACCCCATACAATTGGCTCAAAACCACAATAGGTATTTACCATAAGAGTGGCATCATAATCACTATTTCCTCCAATAGAAGGAAGTTTCATATTCATTTTGTTACCAACAAAATACAAAGCAGTACCTACTATACCAAGTATAACTGCTATTACACAAATCTTTCCGAAATTGGTTAATTTGTTAAACATCTTATTAAAATTTTAAAATTAAAAATATTTGTTTTCTTTAATTGGTTGAGGCTTAACCTCTACATAATCAGTATATACTCCAGTCGGAAGAGTTTTAAATGACTCAAATCCATTATTATCAAAATTAGCTATAATTTCATCTACTTTAGTAGCATTAGCCATAGATGAAATATCATAGTTAATAAGGATATCATTAGATCCATCAAGAAGACGATTCATCTCAGCAATACTATCGTTAATTGTATTTGAGATTGTATTGAGAGCCATTTGCTCCTCCATAGACTTAGTAAGCCAAGAACTGCTGAATATAGAAGTAAGAGACTGGACAGCACTTCTCATCTTCTTTGCCTGTTCATACTCATCCTTCTTATGTTCAACTGTACTCTCAGCTACTCTAATCTTTGTAGTTGCTGCTATTTCCAGCTTCTCAAGAATATCTATGTATTTTTCAGTCTTCTTAATCCTTTCTTCCTGAGATTTAATCTGATCATTAAGCATACTGACATTATTCTGAGCAATAGTTAATTGCCCATGATATGCCATTCTAGCTTTATCATCAAGATTAGATTTAGTAAGATATTCTTTAATGGTCTTGACTTTATCGACATTCTCTTGGAAATCACTCTTATATTCTTCCTGCTTATTTTTCATTCCAGCTAAAATAGAACCAATATCAGTAATTCTTTGTTTAACAGTATTAAGTTTCTTTTTCATCTCAGATATACTGTTTTCAAGAATAGCTATTGGATCAATTTCTACAATTAAACCAGTAATCTTTCTACATATTTGTAGATAAATAAGTTTGAGAATTTTCCTCATTTCTGGACTAAATACTACATAAAGTACACATCCTAGTGCCATCATGAGAAGGACTAAAGTGAAAATGTTTTGTGTAAAAGCTATTAAGTAAGGAAGAGCTTTATAAAGTCCATAAAGTAGTGAGCCTCCCATTACCCATAATCCTACTTTAGCAAGAGTACCTCCTGGTTGTTTCCAGAGGTTAGCAACTTTCTGAGTTGTTTGTAAACTGTTCTCCATTATATATCTAAATTAGTTACTTTTTGTTTATCCGAATTTAAAGTGTTAATTACAGATTGAACACTATTCTTAAATGTATTTTCTTTAGTAGTAAGAGTATTAGTATCGGTAGTTACTTCTACTTCTAATTTGAGAATTTCACTATTAATTGAATCATACTGCTTCTTCAATTCATCAATCTGACTTAAAATTTCAGCAGCACTCTTCTTCTTTTGTTCAATACTCTTAACTTTACTTCCAACTTTATTTTCACGAATTTCCTGACATTCCTTAAGACCTTTTTCTTTCTCCTCATTAACAATACCTATATAGGTATCAATAGAAGATAGAATAATTTCTTTAGTAAATGATGGATAAGAACGTTTAAGAACATTAAATGCTCCTTTCATCTGCATAGTTTCATCTGGAGTAATTTCAACTAATCCAGCAGCAGCATTTTTAAACTCGATATAATCAGGTCCAGGTAAATTCTTAGCTACAATCATATCCCAGATTTTACCCTCGATTTCTTTATCAACAATTCCAGTATTAGTTGGAGTTGCTTCCTGAACATGAACAGAGTGAGTGGGCATAATACTCTCAGCACTAGGTGCTACTTCTTGAGCAACAACAGGTTGTTGAGGCTGTTGTTGTTCTTCCTTGATGAATAGATCTTTGAATCCCATATTATTTTTTACCTTTTAATATTAATGGTTCATACTCTTTTATACTAGTAATTTCTGTAGTATATGGAGTAGATGTAACTCCATACATTACAACTATATTATCCCTCCAAGGATCGTAAGGTCTCGGAGTAATTGGAGAAGGATTTGGAATAGATGGAGGAACATCTAAAATACCTAAATCCCTTTCTAATATTTTTTCAGCAACTTTTTCTGCTATCTTATTAGTTAATTCCTCTATATCTATTTTACTAACTATTCTTTCTGCTATTCTACTTTCTATTCTACTCATTTTAAAATAATTCTATTATTGAATCATAACCTCCGTAATATTCTTTACATAAAGCTATTGCTTCTTCTTTAGAGTTTTTAGTGAAATGAAAAGCATTCATATCTGCTCTCAATTTTACACTAATATCCCATTTTACATTGGCTTTTTGATCTAATTGTTTGGTAATCCAAACAGAAGGATACTTTTTCATACACTTTAAAAATAAAAAAATTAAGGGAGAATCCGATATAATACCGAATTCTCCCTCTAACAAACTTAAAACGTTTAAATCGACAGCGTAGTTCCACTCAGATTTGAACTGAGGATCTTGTCCTTGTAAGGGACACATGTTAAACCACTACACCATGGAACTAAAGTAGGAGATACTAAAACAAATCAATGTCAGGATCGAACTGACTACACTCGGCTTAAAAGGCTGATGCTCTAACCAAATGAGCTAATTAAATTGTAGTTACAATTTTGTAAGTATCTCTTAGTCTTATATAATGAAAACTAATAAAAAAGGTACTATTAATTACAATAGATAAAGTTCAACATACGACGCCATCTCTGGCATTTAATATAAAAGAAATTGTAAATTTATTTTGTAAGTACCTTAAATTGTGGACCTAGTGGGAATCGAACCCACGTCCGCACCGTCTATCCTATAAGGATTGTACAAGCTTTTCAATTTTTTAAAGGAGTTATTCTTCTCCAGGGGATGACTGGATAGTCATCGATTCCACCAGTGTATATTTACTAGTCAGTCAACTAGAAGGCCCAACACTGCCTTGTTTAAAGACTTCAGATGATTCTTTTTTTATTGTGATGCAAGTCACTTCCAGTAACTTTCTGACGACTAAGTAAGTTACCAACTTAGGCAGCTGCACGATAGCTTCTTGTGCTATTCATGGCTACAATTTTAGCAGTTTTATTGCCAGTTAATTTCTTTGATGTCTCTCCATCAGTCTCTGCTTGTCCTTATTACTTTCAACAGCCGTCTAATCCTGTTAAGCCCAAATTATACTGAGTTTTACCAGACTCAGTATGTTACTACCAACTTCATCGGTGATCAGTCGATCTACTAAGGTAGCCTGATAGTTTTTATTCATACCACTGAAAAACTAACAAATACAACATGGCCTCTACGCCTACTTTGGAGAGTCGTCGACATTCTTATAAAGAAAGAATATTAGAACCTAGTCCGATTTTACATCAAGAACTATTGATGGGTAGCGGGACCTGGGGGACTCGAACCCCAAATACCTTCACAGTGACAGTGTGATATGCTAGCCAATTACACCACAAATCCCGAATGGAGGATTAACTAGAATTTCCTCCTATATAATCAATATGCATAAATATGAGAGAAAAGAAAAGGCCGTGAGCAAAGTAGAATTTAATTTTTACTACTATCTAGTATTATAGTTATAGTACTCCCAGTAGGGATCTAACCTACGACCTAAGCCTTAGAAGGACCTTGCTCTATACACTGAGCTATGGGAGCATTTGAAGATACTAAAACAAATCCTAAAAACTTTATACACAAAATCCTAAAATATACGACAGAAATAAAAAAGTTATTTGTAAGTATCTTTTTGGAATCAACAACAAATGTAATTACTTTTGTGGAGCTGGAGGGATTCGAACCCTAAATTCCTCCTTGCAAAGGAGGTATGTTAGCCAATTACATCACCAGTCCCAAATAAACCCTATCCTCTTAGAATTTATATAGTCATTATCTAATACCTTCGGGTTTCTACTTCCTTTCGGACGAACTTTTTCCCACAATAGTCTGGATAGGTAAGTTTCACCTTTGACTTTTAGTTCCTTTGGTCAACTAAAAACCCCTGATAATATCTTTTACAACCCATATCAAAAGGTTGGACTAGTACTGCCTAGGAGGCTTGAACTCCTATTCTTCTGCGTGAAAGGCAGACGTGTTAACCAGTTCCACTAAGGCAGCATTTAAAGATACTTGTAATCAATTTATCAATCACACTACTACTTTTAAATGTTATAATTATATTTGTAAAATTGTAAGTATCTTTATAAGTAATTATGCAAGGAATTTATCTTTAAATTTCCAACAAATGAAAATAACTGATATCCATGATAACAGTGCTACAATAGCCAATATTCCACATTGTTGGTTCTTTGATTTATCTTTATACAATAGAATACATCCAAGTATAAATGCCACAAACACTCCAATAATATAAAATTTAATCATAGTCCCGAAAAAGAGAATCGAACTCTTCTCTCAGCATTATGAATGCTGCGCTTTGGGCCACTAAGCTATTTCGGAATTGTCCCACCGGACACTTTCTAAAGGATAACACGGCATATGACTCATCACGAGCTTCCGCAATTATTAATTAATATAACGTGTTACGGGGGTGAGAATCGAACTCACACAAGCATATACTGTCTCAAGGTTATGAGCCTTGCATCTTACCGTTAGACTACCCCGTGATCTATATATTTATTTATATCTAATATTCCGTTATCATATTCCCAATGATGATTTGGACATAAGCCTATTAAATTATCAGCATCATCAATTTCATCGATTGTAGCATCATTATTAAAATCAGAAACAGCCTTTATGTGAGCAATTTCGATATGTTTATCATATCCACAAACTATACATTTATGTTCTTTATTATTTTCATAATATCTTTTTTCAGCTAATTTTCTTATGGCTGTTCTATAACTCTGATAATTTTTTCTATCTTCTAATAATTCTTCTTTTGTTTTATTTAAGAAAGGAGATTTTTGTAATGTAATAGTTAATCCTAAAGATTTACATCTATTTTTAATATTAATTTTAACATTACTGGAAGGCATAGATGAATAACCTAAACCTTCCCCTATTTCTTTCCATCCAGATGATGATTTTATTATTTTGATAAATTCTTCGTCAGAAATTTTATCTACTTTAGATTTCCCTGTATGGCTAAAGTTTTCACTGGATTGTATTTTTCTTCTAACTTCTAATTCTATTCCTAATCTTAATGCCGCTTTTTTGATTGCATTTCCAGTTACACCATAAATTCTACCTATGGCTTCATACGACATCTTTTCTTCTTTAATTAATTTTTCTAATTCTTCTTTTTCGTATTTCATATTAATTCTTTATTTGAACTAATATAAAAGTACGAATTATTCGAACCAACTCAAATTAATTAACATAAATTAACGTTTACAAAATGGATACCAATATCTAAATTCATCGTTAAAAGGATATTTAACTTCTACTAAATCAGATTCTTTTAACTTTCTTCCTAATGCTTTCTCCATACATTTATAACATATAAAAGTATTTCTAGTATTATTTAATTTATAATAGTTTAATACTTTTTCATAGATAGAATCTATAAGCATTGGAGATATAGAACTGGAATAATTCCACTTTTCTTTACAAACTTTACACTTACATTTCATAGTTGGGGCACCGAGATTCGAACTCAGAACAACAGCTCCAAAAACTGTTGTGTTACCATTACACCATGTCCCAAAATGCCACTCTTAACGGAGTGGCTCGTATCAAATCATGGAATTTTTTAGCAATAGTCTCACGACTAATGTACCCCGAGCGGGACTTGAACCCGCACAAGCTTCTGCTCATCAGATTTTCTTACTACTCTATGTTACCATAGCCAAACAGCGTAATAAGCCTTTATACGAACAGTCTAAATAGACTCTACGAGAGGGCACCTCGTATCTCTGTTTGTTGTAGTCTGGCCATTAGATATCCTTATATTTCCAAATATCTAATAGGGAGTTAAAAACTCCAATACATTATTACCATATTGAAATTCTTGCAAGATTGGTAGTGGGTAAGGTTATCACATATCATAACCCACAGTTTCGCTGAGTTGTTACCTAGCCCCTTCCTATACCAAATTTCAACTTAGGCATTCTTATCAGATACATCTGAATAGAATGTGAGGGTATTCAATGTATTTCCCTCATATCTCCTATATACTCTCTACACATTTATGAGAAGAAAGCCTTTTAGTTCACCATTTTACATCCTAAGATGAGGCTAAGACTTTTTTATGTGAATGAAACTTCTCAATTTAGCACGGTATAATCCTTACACATTATTGGTTAGTGTGCTAATGCCCTTGTGTTATAGCGATTGTCTGAGGATATAGATATAATCTATACTGTACTATCAAGTACTACAAGGATTTCCACCGTTTTAGGGAGATTCTACTATGGGATTTCTCGCCATAGCACTCAAATTAATAAGTCTGACGTGTCTACCTATTCCACCATCAGGGCATTTTAGGATACTTTAATCGAACTATTCATTACTATTATCAATACATATTCAATTGCTTGTAAGTATCCTAAGTAATTTCGAAATAAATAAATAAACAATAATTAAAATGTTCTCACAACACTTTAATCCTTTACAATAACAAAATAAACTAAAAACTTTTAAGCAAATCCATAAACGTGTCAGGAGGAGTAGATTCGAACTACTATCACGTGCACCACAAGCAATTGTTAGATGATGTTGTAAGTATCATTAATATACTATAACGATACGTGTGTTTACCATTACACCACCTCCTGAAATAAGATACTAAATTTATTTATAAAGAATCTTGAGTTCTTCGCGTATACCATTTCGCCACAATCCCTAATCGCGGAATAGACTGGATTCGAACCAGCATATAGTAATGGTTTTGTAAGTATCTTAAAAGATTTTAATGGTTAAGAATTCTTAGTGATATTAGCTTTTAAATTTGCTATTTCCTTTTTCATTCTTTCACATTCTTCGTTGAATGTTCTACCCTTATGGAAGATCGTTCTTCCATTTCTAGTTGAAGTCCAAGGTTTCTTGTCTTCACCAGCAGCTTTAAAATTTTCATAAGCTGCTTCCAACCTTTTGAGTGCTGCTTTTTCACGCACTACTAATAAACCTTTTGATTTTCCCATAATTTTATTTATTTAATTCTAATTTATTATCAAATTCAAATAATTTTTCTTCCCAATATTTAACAGAAGCTTTAGCAGACTTTAATTCTTTATTTATATTTTCTGTAGCTTTATCATAAAGCTTATTTTGAATAATTTCCCATATATAATCTGGAACTTCTGAATATTCAATAAAATGATAATATGGACTATCTATATGTTCTTTATATAAATAAGTATTTTTTAAATCAGGATCATTAAAATAATATGATTCTAAATATTCTCCATCTCTATCACAATCATAACAATATTCTATACCTATTGTTGTTCCATGTGTTTTAAAATCTTTATTTAAATGTTCAGTTAAATATATACGAGGATAAAGACAATCATAATGTGATTTTGTAAACCGACCATCATTATTGAAAAAATTAGCAAAGAATAAACCGACTTTTTTTTCAACTATATCTACATCTCTAGTTGAATTTGGACAATATTTTAATAATGTCTTAATATTTTTAATTCTATCTTTTAGTTTCATAATAAATAAAATTTAGTTGAGGGGCTTATTTATTTAATTTTAATTTAATACTCATTTCTATGCAATCCTGACAGAATAGAGTTAAGAGGGAGACGGTTTATCCAAACTGAATCACCGACAACATGGTCCAATCTATTTATTTAAAGTGAGAGTCTTGGTGCTCACTATTAGTTGAGGGGCTGGGAGTCGAACCCAGGCTAGGAACGTATTATGTTCTTATTTTTAGCAAAAGATAGTGTTGTACATATCAATAATGATACGAAATGCATTATTTTTATGCTGTGCTACCGTTACACTACCCCTCATAAAAAGGTTACTAAATTCTTTCTTCAAATTACAAGTTTGATGCTGTACCAATTCAGCTAATCTGCCAAAAACGGGGCAAATGATGGACTCGAACCAACAATGAATAGTATTTTTGTAAGTAACCTATAGAGTAGGGGATAGAGGATTTGAACCTCTGTCACAGGCTTGGATTGCGTTTAAAAGAATGTTTTGATATGGTAAGTATCTCATTGATTTAGAGATAACAAAAGAAGATACTAGTTTTCTATCAAATTTTTCTGTATTCTAAACCACTAAACTAATCCCCTAATATTATCACAGATTTCCACTCTATGATGTTGTACAATGTTATCTAGAAATATGTACCTCCACCCATTACTCTTTGAAGGGTTTCTCAAGTCAAATCAACTATATGATTATCAGAATGTTCCACTTTTTAACGTGATTAAAAACATACAAAACACGGGAATCTTTATTTTACATCGACACATATTCCATCGATGGGAAGCGGCGGAGAGGGGAGTCGAACCCCTTATTCAAATGTGACAAATTTGCGTTAATTAAATTGAGATTGTAAGTAACTAAACAGATACTAGTTTCCGTTTAACTACTCCGCCAAATGCCCGTCTTTCCGGGCTGTCATTTAAAATTCTGAGTATGGTCATTTACCAATGACATGAAGTCTCACGACTTGATAGTGGGGGAGGTTGGAATCGAACCAACGAACTTTTGTTCTTCAATACAAATGCTATACCTTGATTTTAATTAAGATATTGTAAGTAACTTGAGTTACTAGTAAAAACTTTTAACTTAGCTACTCCCCCAAATTAAAAAGATGAATTCCATATTCACTTATCGCGAATAACCATGCATGGTGAAAAACTCAATGGAATCATCTTTATAGTGCGGCGAGGGTGGGACTCGAACCCACGATACTTTGTTTAACAGACAAATACTTTTACCTAAAAATTTATTTTATGATATTGTAAGTAACTATAGCTACTAGAAATTTTAACTAAGTTACCTCGCCAGTTAATCCAAACCCTCTAGAGAATAACAAACAATTACATCGGGATAGAACCCCATTCTACCATTCAGGAACTCGACTGAACACCTACGTTTGTTCCAAGCCTATTCCACGGCTCCTTCAATTAATTCATTATAGTTTGGATTAGTGGGGAGTGAAAGAATCGAACTTCCACTTCTGGATTGTCCCAGAAATTGTAAAATATGAGTTTATAAGTATCATAGTAATAATACTAAATACAATCGGGCTTAACCAATGCCCAAACTCCCCAAATGAAATCCTCTTGATAAACCTTCTAGTCCTAGTTATATCAAGTAAGATTTCCCAATTTTTTAATATGTTTTTTGTATTTGGAAACATGTGAGGTTTTGTTCCTCTAACCGCAAAGGTGTTGCAACCTTACCCAAATTAGATCTAAAGTGACTAGTCATCGGTATGGGATTCGAACCCATGATTTTTAGAATGAAAATCTAACGTCCTGACCAACTAGACGAACCGACAATATAGGATACTCTAAACAACATTGTTGGACTTGAACCAGCTACACTCTGATTAAAAATCGGATGCTCTAACTAGATGAGCTAATGTAATTATGTTATTGTAAGTACCTAAACCTATATAAAAAACAAACAGCGTTCAAATAAAAGATACTATGGTTGTAAATACAAGAATCGAACTTGTTACTTCAAAATTAGCCATTTTGTGTTCTACCTAGTGAACTAATTTACATTTACACTTTTGTAAGTATCTTATATTAATTAGAACGAAACAGTTATTCGTCTTTATTTACTTTCTTTTGAACTTCATGGGCTCTTGCTAATCCCTTAGAAATTCTATCTAAAGGTTTTGAGCCAGCATGTTTTCCATTTAACATAAGAGATTTAGCTTCTCTTATCATCTGGACACATCTATTAGTTCTAGCATTTACCCTATCTGGAGTTTCATTATAATCTCCAAATGGAGTTTTCTTTATCCAACGTTCTTTAATTTTTGCCATTTTTAGTTGAATCAGATTTTTCCTTTATACCAATACTATCTACCCATTTATCAAGAGCTATTATGCATTTATCTGGAAGCTGTCTAGCAGTTGGATTAGATTTAATATAGTCTACAGTACCACCAATTCCATAAATAAGTAATGCTTCCTTAGTACTTGGAATAAATATAGTTAATAAAAAAGAAATAGTAGTTATTGGAATACTATATTTTAATATATCTCTAAAAGTATTTCTATAACCAAGATCTTCTTCTGCATTAGAAATACATCCTTTTGATTTATCGTGAATATATTGTCCGTTAGTTACATAATAGCCAACTGTTACAACAACAGAAAGAATAGTTCCAATGATTAAAAACGGTAATATTGCTGTGTTAATTGAATCAAATCTTGTAATCCAATAAATTTCATTCATGTGATATTAAATATATTTTTTATTTATAAACTTAAAAGTTAAAAAGTGTTAAAACTAGGAAAGAGAATAAATCTCCCTCCTAGTTACCCATATATCTGAAAGTAAACGTTAGAGAGTGTTCTCTCTAACAGGTTGATATCGATTAGAACGATATATACTTAACAGAGGAGTAAACACATCAAATACATCCATATCCTTGAAGTTAGTTAAGAACTGTTCAATCATAGCAGGATTGGACGGGATATATATCATGTTATTAATACCTGAGAATCTGTCAGCTTTAAGACTTTCAGGCTTATACCATGAATCCTTATCACAAATATCCATTGCTACAATGTATGGACGGAATCCGAAATAGTTCTCACACTTACGGAAGAAGTCATTGATAGATGCTTCTGGAGAAGATAATGAATTCCACTCTCCATCACTTATAATTGTCCATACAGGATAATTACGAAGTGAATCGAGAACTTCTGGATACTGGTTACAAACATTCTTCAATCCATCAGGGATATGAGAAATATTAGTACCACCACCTTCAAAGGCTGAGTATAAGAAAGAAGCAATTCTATTATAGTTATCAAAGAAACTAAGAGTTGGATCAACAAATGGCTGAGCCTTAGTCTTAGCTACTTGACTTCTGAGAATGCTGTTTCTAGTGTGAGCCTGAGCATCTATATAAGAATGCCAATGAGAATATGAATTGAACATACCAACCAGGTTACGTCCATCATCATCTGGATTCTTAACAAGACATACAGCTGCTATGAATGATGCAAATCTGAATGGAGCACCTGACATTGAACCAGAATCATCAATAATAACAAGTGAATTATATGGTAAATTCACCTTATTAATGAATGATTCTAACTTCAACTTATCGATATTTCCTCTACAGATGTCATCATAAAGCTGCTTGAAGTTGGTAGCACCAGTTGTTACTTTAGCTTCCTTCTTCACTTTCTCAAGCTTAACCTTGTCTTCAGCTGAAGCTTGACCTTGTCTGACCTTCTCTTCCAAGATACGTTGTTCTTGCTGCTTCTGTTCCTTATAGGTTTCCCATTCCTTTACCCAAGGTTGGAACTTAGCCCATTTAGGAGCTTCACCCTTAGTATCTCCAGGCTTAACTGGCTCATGAATTTCCTTAGAATAAAGAATACGATTCTTTACACGGAAACGAGCCTGAGCTGGGAGCTTACCAAACCAATCAAGGAATTCCTGCTTATCAAACTCGTTGATCTTTCCAGTAGTGAAGAGAACAGATTCCAGTTCACCATTGTACTGCTTTCTCCAGTCACGATAACCTTTCAAGAATTTAATATCCCAACCCATCATTTTAGAAAGTCTTTCAATGAATTCATACTTGAATTCCATAATACGTTTAGTATCAGTAAGCATCCTCTTGTGACCTTGGCGTTTTGATGTACGAGGAATTGTCAAGAACTTAGCCAACAGAAGTTTGTTAAATGGATTGGTTCCATTAACAATCTTGTAAGTATAATCTAACAAAGCCTCAACATAGTCAGGATCCTCAAAAGCACTATAGATTTTCAATACCTTAGCACCCTTAGTCTGAACTCTGTTCTTGAACAATACGTCAAAACATGAATATTCATTGAACAGTTGAGCATTCAAGAACTTAACGAATTGTTCTTTGTTGTTTCTCCATAACCACATCGTAATGGAGTAGAAAGCATCACGATTGGCATTGCCACCACCATCAGTTTTCTTACCTTTAAAGATGTTGTGTTGACGGTTAGTGATATCACCAATACTAAACAGAATTGAGAAGAACAGTTCTCTCATTTCCTTAGTATTCTTTACTTCGTTCCAAGCATTATTCAGAAGACTTTCTGAAATGACGGAATCAGTTGAAGCTTGCTGAAGCTTCAAACAATTACGAAGTCCATAAAATGGATTTTCGTTGTTACTATTTAATTTTACTTCTACCATTTTTGTTTCTTTTTATTTGTAAGTAACTAAATCTACCTAAAATTCCCACACGGAGAGGCTTTGTCCTATGTGGTACTTCACGAAATTATAGAATTTACTGACTTAATAACCTCTCACACTACAATACGTTTTAGATAGAAAACTTATAGACACAGCCTATAAGGCAAAAGATAATCATTGAAAATCTTCAGCTGAATCGAGACCAGCAAGTTTAGCCTCAAGCTCCTTGATTTTATCCTCTGGAGTCTTAGTAGATTCTTTGAGTTCCTCAAGTTTCTTTGTAAGCTCTTCCTTGGTACGACGATTCTCTTCAATCTCCAGCTTCCAGCGGCGCCAACCTACAATTAGATTAACAAGCTCTCTCTGAAGTTTGATCTTTTCCAACTCTTCTGAATTGGTCTCAATCCATTCATCACGATCCTCAATGTTACGGAGTTTCGTAGTGAGAGCAGCTTTGATATTATTCAAAGTGTTGATGCTTGTGGTATGTAACAACTCAACAATATTGAGAGGCTGACCCATCTTTGTGTTAATCACTAGGTTATTCATAGCTGCTGAAGCTACAAGATTCACCAATCTGGTGAAATTGTCTTTTGTGAAATTAATCTTCATAATTTGTTGTTGTTTAATGTTATTTCAAATTGTTATTATCTTGTTTATTACCATGAAGTCTCAGAAAGACCTCAATCACATCTGTACTCTTGACATGACACTTACGAGCAATATCAACAATACTTCTTTCAATGTAAAGTTCAATTTCCATAAACTTTTACATACAAAATTCCACCATTTGCCCATTTAAAGTTAACAGCTTCAGCATAGCTATTAAATGGATAAATCTTATTGTTTAATATTACTCTATACATAACTCCTCCAATTCTGGAATGATTGCAAAGTCAACAAGTATTTCAAGTTCAGCTACTATACTATCATCTAAAATACTAATATATCCTTTAACAAGACGATTTTGACAATATACAGTAACTTCTTCACCAATAGGGAACAATTGTCTACGGGTTGGAAAAATTACACATGGTAACTCCAACCCGTTTTTAGTAATGAGAATACCTTTTGTCATAGTATTGAGTATTCATCATCAGTATTATTCAAGCTCTCATACTCATCTATATATTCTAGAGCATTACTTCTAATACCATTAATATTAGACCGTAAGACAGCTTTATAATGTTCGACAATCAGATCATAAATCTTTCTATCCCTTGAAATTCCGAATCCATTTGGACCCATTATTTCATCAGAATACTTTTCCCATTCTGGAATATTGTGAGTGTTCAGTCCCCAAATACCTCCAATATAAACCTCTTCAGGTTTCATTGTTTCAATATTTTGAGTTCTAAACATACCCCATTCACACGGAGCTAGATTCTTATTTCTGAATCCAATATTCCATGCAGTCTTATGAACATTAAGTAATGTCATAAGATCTTTAGCATTTACAATAACATCATAAATACTGGGATACTCAGCCAACATCTTTTTAAGTGTTCGATACTTCTCTTCTTGTTCTTCAAGAACATCACTATAGAAGAATCGGTTAAACCAATTGTTCTTTTTCATATTGCTTGTTGTTTGTTTTTAATTGATGTTAATACATTTAAAGTATGCTCAATCAAATCTGGATCATATAAATCTGATTGATCAACGAGATAGTCTTCGGCTTCTGGAATAGTTCCAGTAGCTACAGCATTTGCAACCAATGAAATTAGGTTACACACATTCTTCTTTTCGTTCGGTTTCATTTTTTTGGAGTTAAACAACTAATTCCACTTTTTGATTTCTTCCATTCCCAATCAAAATCGGCATTGTTAGGAAATTTAGGTTTCCAATAATTAGAAACTTCTCCGCCACACCATAAATTTGTTGTGGTAACTTCTCTTCCGTCTTTAAAACGGATTACGAATTTATCCCCACCAAATCCACGGAATGGATCTTCAGAGTCTTCATCACCAATAGTATAAAAAGTACCATCAATGATTGCTACATCAGGTTGACCTACAAGAGGTAACCTTTCACGCCATAGAGAGCATTCAAAACACTCTCCATGTTTTTTCATGGAACGTTCATCTGAAACAAACTTTCCAATTTCTTGACCACAAGTTGGACATACCATAGTTTTAAATTTGTTTATTTGTTTGTTAATAGTAGGATAGGTCAGTTTCGCTCTGACCAACCGTTCACACATACATTCAGAACGAATCCACTGTTGTGTTACACTAAGCTTTTTATCCTATAACAATATTGGAGTATCTCAGTGAAGAGGTCTTTCGCCCTAGACTTATAAATGGGACGACTACAAAACGCTATAATGCACTATCCGGACATACCGGTCCAATATTAAAGTGTAGCTCTTTTTGTGACAGGCGAAGGATTCGAACCTTCATCTTCTTTCATAGAGATAATGTTGTAGTAGTAGCTACCAACTAATGTTGACCATTACACCAGCCTGCCTATTCTAGGAGCGACCTAGAACAACCTTATAATCAATATTTAAAATCTACTACTTTCTAAAATTAATTATAAGATTTTTAGTAAATAGGAGTGGATTCGAACCACTAATCTCCTGGAAAAATCCAGGGCTTTAAAGCCAAACGGCTACCACTTAAGCTACCTATTTATTGTACTCAGAGTTGGATTTACACCAACGACCTTTCACCTCCCGGGAACGCTCTTATATTATCTGAGCTATCTGAGTTAATTAAAATAAGACCAGGATTTGAACCTTTCTAATCCAGAGCCTCCTCTGTTTCGTACCAATTTTATCTTATTCTAATGGTACACTTTAGTAGTACCCACTGATTCCGTAATTAAAGGCCGGTTTTCTTTCCCATATTAATATTTTTCTTTAATCCCATTTCTATTCCTTTATTAAAGACCTCTTCTGGAGAAACATCGAAAGGATTACGTCCAAATATTGGATGTTTAGCCCCCATAGACTTCGTTAATTATATCACAGGTTTCTCTATCATAATAACCTGCAAAATAACCAAGATTTGACTTTGCAATTTCTATGGATTTATCCCAGCTATAGTGATTAACCATAGATATATGATTCACATATTCATAGAAAAAGTCTTTTGCTTCTCCATTGGGGTCTTTTTTAGCTAATTTTAAAGCTAAATTAAAGACTTCCCCTATTGTATTATATTCTTTACCTCTATAATTCATAGTGTTTAAGTTTATTTAATTAAAAATGAGACTGAAAAGTAATTATTGAAACAAGTCTCTACTATTCTTACAAACTTTAGAGGAACGTGAATAGTTGTTTACCAAAAAGTTAGTTCTCCAGTTTTATTCGTCGACGCATCCTTATATCTGGATTTCACCACAGACTCATCTCACTAACCGGTTGTGCATGAGAACTTAGGAGTGCACTAGTATGCCCTGGGCTTTTTAGGGTAGTTTGTGCTAACTTTTTATTATTTTTTAACAACAATGGGACCTTTATTACGAGAACCTATTAGGTAATGTTCATATCCATCACATTTAATGGATATACCTAGACAATTGTTATTACCATCATATACATGACGATATTTGTCTATTGTTACTTCTTTATCTACAAAATAGTATTTCATATTGTTTTTGTTTGTTTATAATAGGGTATTCCTTGTTTCAACATGTATTCTTTGTCTAACGATTTATATACACGAATCATACTTAGTCCAGTATCAGATCTCATTAGAAAAAATCCTTTAGAATATCTTCTCATGATGTTTTAAGTTTGTTAAAATTGAACAGCAAAAAGCGGCGCGCCGAAAAATCTGTTCTCTCCATTAGAGGCTAACAGTGTACACCTGAAAGCTGGAGTTTTTTAAACCCTTCGCATTTTTAGTTCCACCCAGGATTTAAAAGGAACACCTATAGGTCGGATTGGTTACCGTTTGGATTACATTCGTCACACCCAAGCTCTCCATCGTCTTCATTATGAATAATAGAGAGCATATGTTCTTCTTTGAATTTCTCAATTATTCCTCTTTTATGAGACTTCATATACTCTTCAATATTCGTAACAAATATTCTGGTTTCTTTAAAAAGATACGACAAGATAAATCATCATTCTTCTTATTTTTGAGCTTTTCTTCAATAGCTTCTGTAAGAGACTTTTTCATTCTACTTGTATTTCTATTACTAGAGCGCCACTATTTGTATGGAAAGGACTAAACATATAAGAAAGTTGAGTTAACTTAAAATGATCAGAAATGGTTAATCCATCTTTACTTTTAAGTCTAACTTTTACTTTATGATCAAGAATATCTTTTAAAAGACCTCTTGCTCCATCCACCTTTTTAAGAAATTCTTCATTTGTCATACTATATCCCATTCCTCTAGTGCTTGCTCAGGAGATAATCCTGAAGCCAATTCCTGACGGATTTCGGCTTCAAGATTATATTTCCTGGAAATCTCGATAGCTTCTCTTGGTGTCATACAATCTCGTATTTAAGATACTTTTTATATAACACAGGATTCTCAGCCTTGAACCTTTCTAAGTTAAAGCCGACTATCCTACGTACTTGATAGCCCTGAGATTGAAGAAGTTCAATGGCACTTTCTTCGGCAGAAAGAGTTCTCGATTCTTCTTTCTTCTTTTCAATCTTTTTACGATTATTTTCATTATAATTCTCATATAATGAACTAATCTGAGATTTATGAATTGGTTCAGAAGACATCGAATATAACTTCGATTTGCCTATTTTTTCACTTGGGACAAATTTGGCAATGAACATTGGGGCAATTGACTTGTTCATTCCAATTTTGTACAACTCATCAAGAAGTTCCTGACGAGTATAAGTTCTACTCTGATGTTCCATGCGGAACTTGTTGAAGACCTGAGTCAGAGCAATCAGATCCATTCTTTTGCCTCTCATTTCAAATTGTTTTTTGTTTGTTAATAAATAAAGATTAAAACACTATAGGTTAATAATAACCATGATAATGCAAATGTTAGTACCCAAAATATATCTTGAGTACGTTCAGAGAAGTTAATTTTTTCATCATTTTAAAATTCTGTTCCATTATAATTTTCAGCTATCCGTACGTTAGCATAATACTCACGTATAGCTTGTTCTAATGAGAGAGTAGGATACTTCATTAATAAGTATTGAAGTCCTTTCTGAGTTCTTAAGAAATCATTACATTTGGTATTAATTTCTTCATAAACCTGTTGAATAGGTTTTTCTAATTCCAATCTAAATTTATCTAAACTTCCTATCTCTACCTTTAATGCTTCATCACTGGTTAGAATATCAATGTTGCACAAATCACCTTTGTATTCAGCAACAAGGCTAAACAAATCTGTCTTGTCAGTGTTTGGCAGTAAGGTTACGTCACCACCACCGTTAACAATCTCACAAGGGGTAATGATGATTTTCTTCCCTGCCTCCATTATGCCATCATAGTTATCACCTGTGACGATGGTGTAATCATTGCCAACGTTATTTTCAATGTGTTTAACGGCTTTCTCCTTTGAAAGGAAGCCCACCTCACATTGTGCCGTTTCTACATCAATAATGATAAAATTCTTTGCCATAATGTTATTGTTTTAATTGTTAGACACCACAAAATTACTAGAAAAGATTGGAATAACAATAGATTATCCAAATTTTAACATTTTTAAATTGTTTATAATTTCATATTGTAGTTTAAAATGTCTCCGTACCCGATTGTACGGAGACCAAACAAACCTAACAATTTCGGGCCTTCATTTTATTTATACTCGGAGGTTGCCCCTAGATTGAAATTATTTTAAAAACAATCTAGACCTGCCCATTAATTGGCAGTAATCATCAGTGAAATTCACCGAGTTATTTGTAAACAGTTAAAAAGTATCTAAAAATTCTCTCGCACACTTATTGAGAGATTTATGCCTAGCATTCTATGACCAGAGCTAAACTCTTGAGGGTATCTAGGTCAATAAAAATTTTATCCAGTCACGTATTCTGAATCGAGCTTAGTATTGCGACCCTTTAAATTGGTAACTAAGTCTACTTACGTCAATTATGTGTGCCAGCACACAATGATACGGATTTAGAATTACTGGCATAATTCCTCCTCATTGATATATATTTCAAGGGAATTTACTCCTTGCCACGATGTATATATCTCACTTACTATTATCCACATAAACCGGTGGTTGAATATGCTTAAGTATATTACTTTATTTTACTTCGGATATACCTCGAAGAACTCAGCTCTAGAACTGAGTTAATCCAGCATTAGTTATTTATACTCTCTATCTGGAAGGAGTCCTTCCCGACGTCACCCGTTCTCGTCTGTTAATGGGTTATTTAGAAAGAATTTGTAAGGAATAGTCTTATCACCCTACTATACACCTTCAAACGTTGTAGTGCTTTGTAATGTTCACCGATTTACTGAGGTATCAACATTCACGTTTCCTCACCAACATATTTATTTATACTCTCTACATTGGACCTTATTAAGAGTTTCTGTAAATTCATTTTCATATTGTTATCTGTTTGTTAAAAAAGTCCGACAACTGTTACATTGCCGGACCAACATCCTACAACTTTTGTTTAAAAAATTCCATCGGGAAAATGGAGGATTGATCATCATCCCCGTAACAAAAGTCTTTTAGGTAGACAATTATTACTTGCTCGTTTATATATACATTATGTATTTTATCGAGACTCGCCTTCAGTTATAACGGCTGTGGCACCTTCACCGACCCACCGCGCGAAGTGGGATTTAAAAGTATCTTTTTCTATCAAGGACAGCACCACCTGTTTCCCTCTCCACACACAAACTTTGGTGTCATCTGTGTCTTGATACTTTTGTATTATCACCAAGATGCGTACCTACAAAGACCTTGATTATATAATCCTTTCAAGAACTCAGCAGTTTTATCTTGTTGTTCTTTAGTTTGATAAGTTATTGGCCAAGTCCAACAACCAAAAAATGCTGAAATTCTAGGTTGTGGTTCACACCCTACAATATTTTTGCAGATATGTTCATAATGATCTTGTTGACGACCCATACCTGTAAATGGATCACAATCAATCTCGATCGTGGTCTTATAAGGAAATGTATGTTCCATATTGCTACTTTTTTATTTGTTTATTTTAAAAATGCTGTCTTTCCAGCTGCCAGAGAGGTTTAGTTTGGGGGACCTAGGCGATATCTTATTACACATTTGGTACTCTCATAAGACATATTTTATTAAAACAAAGAAAAATCTTCACGAAATTTGAGTTGAATATTCCCACTCTTACCAAGTGTAAATACATATCGAGCATTTGGATCATTCTTGATCCAAACCTCAATCATAATCCTTTTCTCGAACGATGAATATTCTATTCTAGCTTGAGAGAGATTTTCTTTCTTCCAATCCATTATTTTGAAAATCTTGTTAAGGATTTCTTTAGAATTGGATGCTACTAATTCACTCCTTTTCTTTTCTAAATCAGAAATCTGATTATTAATAGAAACTATTTCATTTAAAAATTCCATATTGTTAATTTGTTTTGTTTGTGCTCCCTACTTTGGATAAGCTGAGGGAGCATAACACCTTTATTTTCTTAATGGATTTCTGGTATCATCAAAGTAACCCATCAAATCAATACGTCCAGTAGACTGAGTCCAATGGCATCCTGTCCAAGGTTCTACCTCCATTAAGAGATTTCTTTCTTTATCGTAGAATCTAACTACTCTAGTAGAAAAAGAATTTTCATCCTGATTAATTTCTACTGTAATAGTTTTCTTCAAACGATGAGAAAAGAATGACCATTCTGTTAAGGAACCAAAAGAAACTGCATGACCATTCTCCATAGCATAGAAGCTACAAGAAGATGCTAAACCATCAATTTCCATTGTTCCTTTAAGAGCAGTCTTTGCTACATAACGAAGAACTTTTCTACAGAGAGAAGCTTTCATATAACTTGGAATTTCAGACATATAGTCTATATTCAAAGCGGTATATCCAGCTACTATACTTACGCCCATGTGAGCAGTAGGACTATCCTTCATCTGCTCTAAGTCAACCAGAATGGCGTTAAACTGATCAACTGTCATTTTTTCTTTCATATTGCTTGTTTGTTTGTTTGTTTGGACATATTTTTCTATGTTTCGTCCCATCTTATCGGAGTACATTTTTTAGGTATTTATTTCGGATTTTCACGGTTCAAATTGAAAGTTATAATTATATTTTTAAAAAATCTAAAAATATGTAAATGGTTAAAATTTTTAAATGTTGTTCAAACTCATTCTTCAAATACAGCCGTGTCGAAGTTTTTTCGGAATGAAGTTGATTGAGTTTGTTTGGATAATGTGGGTTGAATGGCTGTACCCGAGAGCATATGTCTAACACTAAAATTTTTACCTGATTATGCGCTCAATCGATTACTTTATACACATTGATGCTGTTATAGTGAAAGAGTGGGTTTGTAGAAAAAGAGCTTGTCGAACTTCACAGTCCAACAAGCTTATATTCACAATTTAACCCTTAATTATTCACAATCTTCTTTTGGGTAAAAATACTTTCGTATTATGACCTTCTTGATATTTCCTTTAACAACTCTTAAATCAACATTAAAAAATCCTACTTTTGGTGGCAAAAAGTCTATCTCGTCCGAGTTCTCGATTGGAAAAAAGAGGAAGGGGCCGAGTTTTAGAACCCATTTTGAACCCTTCCCTTTCTTTACTACACCTTTAAGTGTGTACATGATGTAACAACATCGAAGAGGGTATTAACCCTCCTTGAAAATGTTAATGTTGGTATTACGAAGACCAACAACACCACGAGACTCGTTTCCGTACTCATCTTTCATAGTACCTACACGAGATGTCTGGAACGGACCGGCGACATCGATAACCTCGAAGTGCTTACCAGCAATCTCCTCAGCAATAGCCTTAGCTGTGGGAAGATTCTTAATCTTCTCATAGACAGCCTTACCTTCAGGATAATCACCTGCACAGTGAGAAATCACAGCACCTGTAGCATTACGTTTGGAAGCATAGCCCTCAGCAGTCTCCTCAAACTCAATTACACGTTTACGCATACTTGAGAGATAAAGAACCTTTGAGCCACCACCATCCATGTCAACGACAATGGCAGGAACCTTAGCTGTACCCAGACGTGCTACAAACACAGCCTCAGCAATATCATCCTTAGAAGGAACAGTGAACTTGTCACCCTTCTGGAAGATAGCCTCATCGGGATCAGCATTACTAATGTTACCTAACTCGTTCAGAGCATTCACACCTGTGATAGTGCCCTCGACTGCTGCATGACGTTCAATAAGAGCCTTAGCAGACAGACTTAAACCTTGACCTTTAGCCATAGTTTTGAAAAATTAAATGTTGATAAATTCTTATACTCTATAAATAATACACTGCTGCAGAGTAAGACTCACAGTGATAGTTTCAGTACTCCTATACATTATAGTATATTACATACTTACTCCTAAGATGCTAAGCGCTTATACACTTGGCTACATTTTAGGAAAGGGTTAATCCCTCGGAGATAAACTCCGAAGGATTGTAAAGAATTTTCCACCCTATCGGGGCATCACTAATAGAGTGGAAAATGTAAAGATTTATTCAGCCTTGATAACGGTTGTAATTTCCGTTTCACTGTTCCACCCCTCACGGAAATAGTAGTCACGAACCACCTTAACGGAAGGCTTGGTTTTGACAAACTTTATAATATCCTCATAGGTGGTAAATTTACCAAAAACGGCAGGAAACTCAACCTTTTCCCCACCACTTGCTAAACGAGCCTTAGAGATAAAGAAACCAAATGGAATGTAAACCTTTGGATTTTTTCCGTTCTCAGCCTCAGCGGAAAGAATAGAACCTGTTTGGTCGTCTTTTCCTTCCTCTTTTCGAGTCCAAACGGATTCAAAGAATTTACCCGTTAATTTCAACACTGCGTCCGTTTCAGCGTTGAGTGTGAATTGGGCGTTTCTTCCGTCACGTTCTTGCGCAATTTCCTTAGCGCGTGCTTCGGTCGCTTCCTTTCTTTCTCCGACCTTAAATGTCGCTTTTGCCATAATAACTAAAAGTTTAAATTGTGAATAATGTTAATTGGGATACCCCTTACGCAGTAGAGTACTCCTTAATTTTCTACTTTTCATCTGCGCGAGGCCGGGGGACTCACGCATATGTGCCCCACCTCCTTCATAAAAAATACAAAAAATTTTTCAATCGTAAATTTTTCTATCGTAAATACTTGAATTTATTTCAGTCGTCACAATCAAGTATAGGGGGAGGGATCAAAAATAACGTCTAAAAAATAAAAAATTATAAAAATTTTTTTGAACCTTTGAAATCGAACTAAAAAATTCGGCCCGGAACGGCCTTAAGTATAGTTAATATTATGTATAGTTTAAGTATAGTTAGTTATCAATTTTGCAACTAATTCTATCAATTTTGACATCAAAACTATCATTTTTGAAATTGACCTTATCAATTTTGCAATCGTTAAAAATTGTTAACGAATATTATCATTTTGATAAAATTTTAATAATGATATATTAGTTATATGGAAAAAGAATTAAATAAACAGCATGTACAAGTTCCAAACGATATGACGGAACAAAATACTTATCTAAAACCTGGAGACATTCTTATTTATGCTACTATAAAAAGACACATGGATAAAGAAACAAAAACATGTTATCCTTCTCTTGATACTATTTCTAAAGAAAGTGGAGCATCAATAAATACTGTAAGAAGTAGTATTCAAAACTTAATAAATGCTGGATATATTGAAGTCCAACCAAAAGGTAGAGGTAAATTATATAGATTTTTAAAATGGGATAAATTTGAACCATTTTCATATGACTTTTTAGATAATAAAAAACTATCCTTTAAAGAAAAAGCATACATTTTAGCTACACAACAATATATGTTTAAAAAAGAAGACACACAAGATGGAATAGTTACTTATAATAATATAGAACTTTCTAAAAGATTAAATATATCTCCATCTACAATTTCAAGACTTGACTCTTCTTTAAAAAGTAAGGAAATATTAGACATAAATATATTAACTCAAAAAGATCCTGAGACTGGACTTCCAATTAAAGAAAAATCTTTTCATCTCACTAAAATACAACAAGCTATTGTATTTATATTAGGTAATCATGAACAAAGATTGAGAGATACAGAGAGTAAAGTTGAAAATAATACTAATGAAATTGACTTACTTAAAAAGAAAATAGCAGAACTGGAGAAAGAATTGAAAAATAGATAATTTAACATTTTTTAATTTTTCTTTTTAAAAAACAAAAATATATTAGTATTGTTATGAAACAAGAAAATTTAATTGCTCTAATTAAAGAGCTTTCCGGGTTTACTAAACTACATAAAGAATATCATATAGATGATGTTAGTTATATAGTAGATGCTAATAGAGAAGGAAACGTCTTACACTTTGACGTTCAAATTCAAGACAATAAAGATAAGAAAGAATTTGAAAAATGGGTTGACCAACTCGATGATGATATATTTAATGAAGTTTGGGAATCACTTTCAATAGAAAATAACCTACATAATCTAAGTGAACTTTATAAAACATCAGATTATAAGAAGGTTATTGATAAATTTAAAGCTAAAACTAAAGAAATTGCTTTGAATAAAATCAAAGATCTTGAAAAGTTACTAAGCTAACAGATATTGCTCGATAGTATAGTGGTTTATTATTCTGGACTCTAAATCCGGCGAGCTGAGTTCGAATCTCAGTCGAGCTACTATGGATATTACATTTAAATATAACGGTAAAATTATTACTACTCCTAATTTAGAAAAGAAGTTAAAAAGAATGAAGCTCCAATTATCCGATATAGAAATAATTGAAACTCCGATTAAAAAGACTTCTGATAATGGAATAGAAGATTATATGTTAGACAAAGAAATGGTAGTAGTACTATCTAATTTAGATAATATTAGAAGAATATGTTATGTCCCAAAAGGAACAAGACCTCTGATAGGAACATTTATAAATAAATGGAATCTATACTCTGATTGGGAAATTGAGAATATGTATTATGAATAAAGAGAAGTTAAGAAAATATAAGTATCAACTTAGTTTCTATTATAAACTTACCGCTAAAAATATATTAGAAGATATAAAGAAACTACAAGAAGGTGTAATAGAATTAGAACTATTAGATGAACAATGGTTCTTAAATTTCCAAGATGAGTTAAATAAACTTAGTTTAGATCCAGATAGAGAATAAAAAAATAGGCAGCCTCCTTAAGCGGAAGTTGCCTATTTTTTATTTGCTAATAATCCTATTCCGGATTGGGCTATACTACCAATAGTATTAATCCAAGTATTTGTTTTCTAGCTAGCTATCTACTAATCAATAGCATTATTCTATTTCTTTAAAGTATTTTTCATATTACTAATAGAAGGAGCTGACTACTAATAAGCCTCATGCTAAGCTACTATCTAACTAGGATTATCGTTAGTTAATCCAGCCTAATAATCTTGAATCCATTTATTAAACTTATTTTTCTATTCCTATTGATACTAAGATAATAATTGTTGCATCATAGTATTATAAGTTTCTTCATTCTATGATTTAAAAAGATTTCCTTGAGCAGATAATGCATCATTCTATTGTTTAGCACTAAATAAATTTGATGCAGTATTAGTTAAGAACTATCCCCAATCTCCATTAAGAAAATTTCCAATCTTCTATCCTGTAGTTAACTTAGTACCTTCGTCTGCTTTAATAATACCTCCATCTTCATGCTTCCATTTTCTAGCATTAGCAGCAAATGTAGCTTTCTTTCTGATCTTTGGGTTAGAACTATTCTTACCCCTCTAAATACATTCACTAGTAACATTTCCTCCACACCAACGAGTAAATGAACCTTTCTAAGACTCTTTAATGTGAATTTTATGTCCTTTTTTAAATTTTTCTACAACGTTGTTCATAATCTAAATATATTTTTAAGCTTAAATTTTAATTTTTTAACTAAATTGTTATTAATTATTTTGATACTATTAAATATACTAATACTTTAAGGTAAATACAAATATTTTTATTTTATTAACTAAATGTTAACAATGTTTGATTACATTAAAGAAGTTTGGAGAGCAATCAATAGAATTCATCCTGAAACAAGAACTTTAATAATTGTTTTACTATTTGGATGGATTATGTACTCTCAGATAATAGGTGAAACTGCTAGACAAATTGATGAAAAGTATCAAAAGGAAATCGTTAATAATAAAAAAGCTGAACGATATTCTAAAGAGAAAGCTATTGACATTAATGAGCAGGTTCAACAAATAGCAGAAATAGATAAGGATGCTTTTGATGTATTACTTTTGAATTATCATAATAATACACAAAGTCTACAAGGTTATAAATATTTGTATTTATCTTGTCTTACTGAAGCTCCAAGATCATTAGATACTCCTACACTCCAATAGTAGTGGAATAAACTAGATTATATATATTATGCAGATGAATTAGCTAAAATACACAGTTAGAGTTTTGTTAAATTTGAGAATATAGATAATATGAAAGAAACTCTTCCAAAACTTTATAGACTAGTTAATGCTAGTGAAGCAGAAGCCATTTCTTTCTTTACTATAGAAGGACACGATTCAGAAATCGGACTAATCATTATATTTTATAAAGAACCTAAAAAGTATGATTATAGATATGCTGGATTAATTCTTCCTCATATACAAAAACTTGCCCTGTTACTAGATTATGATAAAAATTGCAAATGAAAACAATTATTTTAGGAACTGCTCATTTAAAAAGTACTCCTGGTAAGTGTTCTCCAGATAAGAAATTTTTTGAATATAAATATTCAAGGGAAGTATGTAAAGCTGTAAAAGCTATATTAGAAGATCTAGGATATAAAGTATTCATTGATATTGAAGATGACGATTTAAATGTTGATCAATCAAGAGAATTATGTCTTAGATGTAAAATTGTTAATGACTTATAGAAAGTATATAAGAATTGTATATATGTATCTATACATGTAAATGCTGCAGGAAATGGTTCTAAATGGATGAACGCAACAGGATGGTCAGCATATACATCAGTTGGTGTTACTGCTGCAGATAGATTAGCTAATTGCTTATACGATGCAGCTAAAAAGAATTTAAAAGGTAAAAAGCTAAGAACAGACAATACAGACGGAGACCTTGATATTGAATCTAATTTCTATGTTTTAAAACACACTAATTGCCCAGCTGTTCTTACAGAAAATTTCTTTTAGGATAATAAAGATGATGTGAATTATTTAACAAGTGATGAAGGATTTCATGAAATTGTTAGAACTCACGTAGAAGGTATAATACAATATGTAAAAGATAATTAATAAATTTAAAATGTTAAATGTTATATGGTATATGATAAAATAAATGGTAACGTTGGATTTATAGAATCAACACATACTTATAAAAATTTAAATGATGATACTATTAAATATACTTCTGTTACTACAATGATTGAAAAGTATGGTAAACCTTTCGATAGAGAATTTATAAGTAAATATAAAGCTCTAGAAAGACTTATTCCAGCTACTGAATGGAAAAAAGAAAAGGGTGGAATCTGGAAATCTCATAGAGTTCCAGATGATTTTTTGGAAGTACATAATATTACTAAAGAACAACTCAATAAAACCCAACAAGACATTCTTGATGAATGGCAAGAAACAAATAGAATAGCTTGTGAAAGAGGAACCAAAATTCATGCTGATTTAGAGAACTCATTCTATAAAACTGGAAAAGATATTTCCCTTCAAAAATTCGGAATAGGTGGAAAGTTTACCTGTAAAAAAGATTATGCTGATTTAGATTTAGAATATGGAGTGTATCCAGAATATTTAATTTATTACGATAATCCAAAAATAAATCTACACATAGCTGGACAAATAGACCTTATAGTTAAAAATGGAAATGACATTTGGATCATTGACCATAAGACTAATGCTAAAATAGATTTAAAAGGATTTTATAATAGTTCTACCCATACAACTGATAGAATGTTATTTCCTTTAGGTCATTTAGATGAATGTAATTATAATCATTATCAATTACAATTATCAACATATGCATGGATGTTACAAAAGATACATCCAGAGTTTGTTATAAAAGGTTTAATTCTTAACCATTACGACCATGATGGGAGAAATACTCTTTATAATTGTTCATATTTAAAAGATGATGTAGAGAAAATGTTAAAACATTTTGCTAAACAACAAATAATAGAACAACAAAAAAAGAAATATGAACGCATATAGTACTGAAGAAAGATTGGAAATATGTAGAAAATGTCCTATATATTCTATAGATGGAAGATGTAATTCTAGATTGTGGTTAAATCCAGATACAAATGAAGTAAGTATATTTCAAAGACCTGGTTTTATTAGAGGATGTAATTGTCTAATACAAGTCAAAGCAAAGAATTTAAATAATCATTGTATTGCTGGAAAATGGTAATTATGATATAAATGTAATATGAATCTCTTTCTTAAATTACGAAATATAATTGTTGGTAACTGGAGAAATTTAACTGGTTATACAACAGATGAAACAAAACGTAGAAGATAGATATGTAAATCTTGTGAACACAATGTACAAGTATGGGATACAAGATTTTGTGATCAATGTGGATGCCCAATTAAAAGTAAAACCACAGTTGAATCCGAGAAATGTTTAATGAATAAATGGTAATATGAAAGAAAAATTGGCAATGGACCTTGCAGGTGAAAGTACAACAAGAATAGTAGCATTAGATGGAACTACTGCAGATGATGTAATTAATAAAAGAAAGATTGAAAAATTCAATGATATGGTAGATGAATACACTGAAAAGTTTGAAAAGCATTCAGCTAACATAGAAGAATTTGCTAATAAGATTAATGAAAACGTTCAAACTATAGAAATAATGCCTCTTCAAAGTTATGTATTAGTTAAACAGTTTGAAGAAAATCCATTCCAAAGAATAGTAAAGGATAGTAAAACTGGACTTATCATTGATACAGGTGGTTTAGCACCTCAATATAAGAATACTGATAACGGTCAAATTGAAGAAGAAGAACAATTCATTAAAGTAGGAGTAGTTCAAGAAGCTGGTCCAGAATGTAAATATTTAAAACCTGGAGATGCTGTATTCTATCCTAAAAATGCTTCAATACCTGTTCCATTCTATAAACAAAAGCTAATTCAAGTAAATGAAACTAGAGTATTAGCTGTAGTTAACGAAGGTCTAACAGAAAGATTTAATAGTGTAAAGAAATGAATTTAATTGATGAAAAAATATATTTCCAACCTGGAGATATTTGTATGTTAAAATAGGATATTCCCAATAAACCTAAAATGGTTGTATATAGAATTGAACGTTCTATTGTAAAAAATAATGATGGGAAAGATTATTTAAGAGGAGTAAAGTGTCGTTGGTTTTCTGAAGATTAGAAACTTCAGGAAGCAATTTTCTCAACTAAAGATTTAATAAAATTATGAATAAAGAACAAGAAACTCAAGAATTTAAGAACTATCTTGTTGCAGAAGCAAAATCTTAGAATAAAGATCCAAAACAATACGTTAAAGAACTTGGAGAAGATGGATTGAAAAAAGCATATGAAAGATTTCAAGCACATAAAAAGAAATAGGCTCAAAAAGCTTTACATGGTGCAAAACTTCAATACTTTAAATCCCTAAAACATCAATGTGCTGAAGATGAAGAACTCTACTATTATAAAAAAGGTGGAGCAGTAGAATGTGGTTGTAAAAAGAAAGGTGGAGAAGTAGTTCAAGCTCAAAAAGGTACAGTAGTTTAGAAATTTAAAACTAGAACAAAAGCTGAACAAGACAAAATAAACAAATAGTCTGAAGAAGATTACTTTGCTGGAACTGCAGACCATACAAAACCTGGAGTTTCTAAACCAAAAAGAGAAGAACCAGAACAACCAAAAGTAACTAAACCAAAACCTGTTACTAATATTAAAAAGAATTCTCCTAAAAATGTAAAAACTACTATTCAAAAATGTGGTGGAGAAGTAGTTAAAAAGTTTAAAGCTAAATGTGGTTCTAAATTAAAGAAACATCAATAGGGAGGTAGTTTAAACGGAATCCCTTTTATGTAGAAAGGAACTCCTAAAGGCGGAGTTTAGTATAAACCAGATTGGTATAAATCTATATCTGCAAAGTCTGGAGTAATGGATGATAAAGGAAATTATTTTGAATCTTTTGGAAAAAAATCTTTACAAGGAGATAGATTTAACAGATTAATCTCAACTTATTGGAGTAATAATCCAATCAAATCTGATACAATTTATTAGTATTTTCCAAAAAAAGGACAGCCTATAGTAGCCCATTCTAGATTTCCACAAGAATCTTCATTATACAATAAATTAAAAGAAAAATTTTAGAAAATAACATCTATCCCAAGTGGAAGACATTATTTTGATTTATAATTAAACTTACTAAAATGTAATATGTAAATATGAATATATGGGATTACGATTAGAAAACTGGAAGAGCTGTATTAGTTACTCCAGATTTGGTTTTAATAGATGAATTTAGAAAACTATTAGAACCAGGAAGAAATAAATGTAAAGAGGATCCATCTGGATTAAATCATCTTAGAGCAGATAGAGAATTTACTTATATATATCTTGCTATTGATTGGAAATCTCCTTATAGTGGATATAGTAATTAGGAAAGACATTAGGCTGCTTTAAAAGATGGAGGAATATCTGAAGAAGAATGGGAAAATCCAGAATTTCGTGCTGCTTGTAGAAAGTATGTAGCACTTTAGGATTCTAACAGATATGTGAGACTTTTATAGGCTTCACAAGAAGTTACTGATAAAATTATTGATTATTTTGAAAATCTAGATTTAAATGCTACTGATGACCAAGGTAAACCTTTAGTTAAGATAGCTGATATTCAAAAAGCAATGGATTAGTCAGTTAAACAAGTTGAAAGTTTAAAATAGATTGAAGCTCTTGTTAAGAAAGAGGTTATGGAACAAAGTCAGATTCGTGGAGGTGCTGTTGAAGGATTTATGCCTGACGTTTAATGGAAGAGATAAAGAAGAAAAGAGGAAGACCTCGTAAAAATCCTGTTCCTGAAATTCCACAAGAAATACAATCTATTATTGAGGAAGTTCAATAGAAACAAGAAGAACTTCAACAGCAATTAGAAGAGGAACTTCCACAAAATAAAGTAGAACATAGAGAAGGTATATGGGATGTTAAAATAGGAGATACTATTGAATATTTTGACAAAAGACTTTCCTATGAAATAACAGGTTATAGACCAATAACTGAAACTGAAGGATTAGATTTTGATCCTAAACCATTTACAGAAGCTCGTGATACATTTCTTAAAACTGGACATTATTGTTCTTATTATTTTGGTTCCAAAGCATATAGAGATTTTTGGAATGAAGAATATAAACGTTGTAAGGAAGGATATACAGTAAATGGTTATACAATTACAGGATTCAATTATTACTTTTTAAATTATTACCAATTACCAAATACTGAACAAGAAAAAGCTGGAGATAGTCGTACAATCATATTTCCAAATTTTGTTGTTTATCAATATGAGTTTTTTCATTATTTCGAATTATGCAGAGTTTTGAAGAAGAATTATGCTATAATGAAGAATCGTGGATGCGGACTTTCTGAAATCAATGCAGCCATATTCGATAATTTCTTTAACTGTTTTAAGAACAGTATATGTCTTCTTACTGCATTTGATAATAACTATGTTACAAAGACTCTAGATAAGATATGGAATGGAATGGCATTTACTGATGATAATACTGATGGAGGAATGTTGAAACTTAGACAAGTTGTTAATACAATGACTAAGAGACGTTCTACATATTATAAAGTAGTAAATGGACAAAAAATTGAAACTGGATTTGGTTCTCAAATTGAAGGTATTGTTGTAGATAAAGATAGAAAGATGAGAGGTGACCGTGTAGGTTTCTTATTTCTTGAAGAGTCTGGTTCTAATCCAATACTCGAACGTTCATTTATTAAAGCAGAAGAACTTGTTACTGTTGGTGGTAATAAAATCGGCATTATAGGTGCTGTAGGAACTGGTGGAGACTCTGGTCCAAACTTAGAAGGATTAAATAAAGTATATTATAATCCAGAAATGTTCTTAGTACTTCCATTCTTACATAATTATACAGAAACTGGTGATTGGGTAAAAACTGCTTACTTTATGCCTGCATACATTACTATGCACAAAAAAGGATATATTGGAAGTAGAGGTGAATATCTATTAGAAAAGTAGAAAGAATATTATTTAAATAGACGAGCTTCAATTACTGATCCTAAAACACTTTTAGACCATAAAGCTGAGCAATGTTTTACAGCTGAAGAAGCTTTTGCAGCTGAAGGTGTTAATAAATTTAATAAAGTTAAAATATCTGATTAGATTGTCAGGATACGTGTAATGAAATAGAAACCTGAAATTAAAAGAGGTTATATGTAGTTTACATATAGTGGCCCTGGTAGAACTAGAAAAGATATTACTGGAGTTAAATTTATTCCAAAAGCAAATGGTCCAATACATTTATTATAGCCTCCATTATGGGAAATATCAGAGGATAGGGATCCTGGAGAAACTGATGAAATGTATTAGGAAAGAAAATAGTTAGAAGAAGAAAAGACTATTTCTTAGAAAATTAATAATCTTTATGTTGGAGGTATTGATGGTATTGATATAGGTCAAGCAGAAACATCTGCTAATACTAGAGATCCATCTAAATTCTGCACAGTTATTAAACGTAGAGTTTATGGAATGAAAGAACCTACTTATGTAGCTTTCTATTTGGATAGACCTGATGATGTTAGAGAAGCTTATAAACAAACAATAGGATTATTAATGTGGTATAACTGCCAAGCTAATCTTGAGGCCACTCGTATGTCAGTACTTACATATGCTAGAGATAATTAGTTTATGTAGTATTTTATGAAACGTCCAAGATCTTGTAGTGGAGATATTAATAATAGAAAGAGAACCAATAATCAATATGGTACTACAGCTACACTTGCTATGATTGACCATTAGACTGACTTAGTTAGAGATTATATTGAAGACTATTGTCATAATATATGGTTTATAGAAATGCTAGAATAGTTGAATTTATATACTGATGAAAATAAAGGTAAATTTGACTTAGTAGCAGCTATGGCTATGTGTGAAGTAGCTGATGAAGAAATAAATGATATAACTCCTAAAAAACAAAAAGAAGAGAATCAAGAATTTCAAGATGTTGGTTATTATATAGATGAAAGAGGATATAAACGTTTTGGAGTAATTCCAAAGCAGATAACACAGTAGGTAAAAGCTCGTTGGGATACATATGATGGGCGGAATGTAACTAGTAATCCATATTACAGATGAACCATTTAGAAAAAGAAATCCTTTGCATTATAGAAAAACGTTATAAACGTAAGTATGTCGGAGGTATTAAAGTAACAAAACTACCATCGGGATACAAATTAGTTTTAGACTTAGGAAATCCTGATAAGAGAATATTACAAATATCTGCTGATTATGAATCAGAAGAAGATTTTTTAAAGTTTATAGAAAAGGAACTTATCTCTAGACAATTGGAAAGAGTTTGGTTTTTTAGAGGAATTATAAATTATCCAGAAGAAAATGACAAAAGATGTCCTTGTAAGCAAAACTGATTTAGCTATAAGTGAACTTGTTTATGATAAGGAAAAACTAAGAAAGTCCTATAATTATTATAATTGTAAACGAGATCAAGAATAGTTTAAGTATCTTGAGGATAATTATGGAATAGGATAGCCAACAGCTGTTGAATTTATTCCTTTAATTAAAAAGCATGTAGATGCGTTAGTTGGAGAATATTTAGATGTTCCTATTCTTCCGAAAGTTTCTTGTAAAGATGAAGAAACTATAAATAATATCTTTAGAGAAAAATAGTTAAAAATATCTACCGACACTTTTAATTTATTACAAGGAAATTTAAAGAATAATTTATTAAGAGTTCTTGGAAGTCAAGATATGGTAGATTTAAATATCAAATAGTAGTTAGATAAACTTATAGAAGATATTAATGAAAACTTTATTTCTCAATATGAAATCGCAGGATAGAATATTGTAGAATATATAATTCAAAGTAGAAATACTGATTTGGTTACTAAATTAAAACAATTATTTATCGATTTACTAGTAACTGGATTCAACTTTTATAGAGTAATACCTGCTCCATCTGGACAAAATATACAAATAGAATGTCTTAATCCTTTAAATGTATTTCCAGATTTAAATTATGAATCTCCTTATATAAAAGATTCATATAGAGTTGTAGTAAGAAAATATCTTACTAGAAATGAAATACTTAATAAATACGGAAAATATTTAACAAAGGATGATATATCTAAAATTAAAGAATTATGGTAGGATCATTTATACTACTCTGATTCTGTTTACGTTAGAAGTATAACTAACTCTTGTGGTGGACCTGCTACAGATGGAATTCGTGCTGGAGAAGAAGTAACTCCAGGATATCCTGAACATCATTGGTATAGATATGATAATAATCTTATTCCAGTATTTGAAGTGGAATGGATTGAAACTGATAAAGATTTTAAAATGTAGAGATATTCTACTGTTAGAATCGGAGAAGAAATATATATACTAAATGGTAAAGATGAAGATGCAGTTAGAACCAAAGATGCTCCTGATAGATGTTATCTTACAGTAAATGGAGTATGGTTTAATAATAGAGGTGGTGAACCATATTCTATGGTAAATGCCTGTATGGTATTACAAGATAAATATGATTTAGCATGTTTTTATAGAGATAAATTAATTGCTAATTCAGGTTCTGTAGGAGATTGGATCAATATGCCAACACTTCCATCTTTCTTAGGCAATACAATGCCAGAAAGAATTATGAAATGGTTAGCCTATAAGAAACAAGGTATTGGATTAATTGATACATCACAAGAAGGACAACTAAATACTGGACAAACTCCTATTAATACTTTATTTAATGGATTTGATGATACTGTAAAAGCTCAAGCAGTTCAAGCAATATAGATGGCTATAGATTCTATAGAAGCTACAGCCTCATCTATTACAGGAGTTTTTAGAGAAAGACTTAATGGTATTTAGTAGAGAGATGCTGTAACAAATGTTCAAACTGGAATAAATAATTCATTTACAGTTACAAAACAATGGCATTTCTAGATGGATTTAGTAACAAGAGAAATCTTATTAGATTGTCTAGATTGTGCTAAAATAGTTTATAAAAAAGGACTTACAGGAACTCTCATTTTAGGTAAATACTAGAAAATATTTACTGCTCTTCCTGAACATTTTACAGTAACAGATTTTGATATTCATTTAACAACTTCTACTGAAATTATAAAAGAAATGGAACAAATAAAAGCAATTATTCCAGATTTTATAAAAGGAGGTATAATAGGAGCTGATATTATAATGGATATTATGACTTCTAAGAGTTTGACTGAAATGAAAGTTAAAGTCAAGAAGGCTATTCAAAAACAAAAGGAAGAAAACAATTAGATTCAACAATTAACTCAACAAGTTAATGAATTACAAAATAATTTACAACAAGCTTAGAATGAATTAACTAAAGCTTAGGGTAAGATAGAAAGTCTCAATGAAGCTAAACTTCAAATAGAGCAATAGAAAATATAGTTACAATATTAGATTGATAATTATAAAGCTATAACAGATAGGACATTTAAAGAAAGCTAGGCTGAGAATGATAGTAAACGAACATAGATTGAGCTTATGCAGTTATATGATAATAATCCTTATAATGACGAAGTTAAAAATATATGAAGTGCTACAGAATATACGCAAATAAAAATTGTCAAACAATAATCGAAAATGATAATTTTAATATTGGATATGTTTATGTATATATATTACAAAGAAATAGAATAAATTGTACTTCTATTACTGAAGTTGTAATTAAAGAAAGTGAAGATGATCCAATAGAATTTAATATAGGTGAAGATGGATATTATCTTTTGTGTAAATTAATTGTTCCTATTGATATAACTAAACCTTATTACTATTTTAATGGATAGTTTTATAAAGGTACTGAGCAAATATAGTTACAAGAATTAATAGAAACAAATCCAGAAATAAGTCAAATAGAAATATCTTACGAACATTATTTTTAGATTTGTCATTTAAGATAGTGTTATATAGATATTTGTTAGAAAATATTCAACGGACAAACATCTATAAGATGTGATATAAGTAATAAAGTAGATAAAGAATTAATTTATAAGAGAGATCTAATTTGGTCTGCTATAAATGTAATAAAATACCTAGTTGAGCAAGAATAGTTCGAAGAAGCTGAAAGATTATTATAGAAGATAACAGGATGTAATGGATTATGTTATCACGATGAATCTAAAGGAGGTGGATGTTGCTGTGGGAAGATTTGATTTAAATTGTGGATGTATAGAACTTGATTTCAGACTAAAGGAATTTGAAATTAAAGATCCTCCTAAAGAAAATCCTACTATTCATTTAGATATATTCGATAATATAGATATTCAAGAATTGAAAGACAAAGTAATTTGTGAATACAATAGAATTATTCATCAATTAGAGTGTGGAATACAACCAGATTTGGAATTTCTCTTAGAAGAAATATCACTAATAGATATTTACGAAAATGAATACTAATAAAAATAATTTATAGTTTTACACTAATAATAACAAATGTGTCTCTTTACCTAAAAAAGACGATTGTGACTATTTAAGAATAAGTAATTATCTATCTGAATATTAGACTGAATATGAAAAGTAGCAAGTATTAGATAATTTAGGTGTTACAAACAGAATTCAAGATGTTTATAAAGCTTTAAATAATAAATTTAATCTATATGCTACTTTAGAATTTTTAGATGAATATTATGTAAAGAAGATAGATTTATATTATCCAGAAGATGAGGACGATGATGATGGATTTGAACCAATAGTTAATCCTAACGATAGTGGAGGAAATAATACTGGAAATAGTAATAGTTGGAATGTCGATGATTTCTTATCCTTAGAATCAGTCAATCCTGTATAGAATAGAATAATTACAGCTGCTCTTAATACTAAAGCTGATTCCTCTTTGTTAGAAAACTATGTTAATGTTAGTACTTTATCACAATATCTATCTAATTATCAACCTTTATTAAAAGCTGGATATGGAATAAGTATAGATAGAAGTACTAATACTATATCTACCGCATTAGATTTAAATCCTTTTATATTCGTTTCTTCACTTCCAACAACTGGAAATCCTAATAAGATATATATTATTCCTGATATTACTAATTCTGGATTTTATGTTCAATATATTTATAATGCATCCGAAGGAAGATGGATTGAACTTGGACATGTTTCTATAGGTACTATAATATCTGGATATCTAACATAGGAGGAAGCAGATGCTAGATACGCTAGAAAGGGAGAAAATACTGGAGGAATAACCGCAGAACTACTTTCAAATATATTAAAGAATTATGTAAAGAAATCCGAAGTATATACTCCAGATCAATACGGAACTATTACATATTCATAGGGACTTATTGATGATATAATTAATTATGATCCTTCTGAAAATGAAAATAGTAATTCTGGAAATGTTAATATATTAGATTACTATTACACAAGTAATATATAGGATGGAGTAAAAACTAATGTTACTGTAGGAAATATAGCTAGTGGAACTGATATAGCAACTCTTAAAGGATTAACTTTATCATCATTGATTGATAGAATATTCTTTAGTGAAACTTGGAATGATCCAGGTTATACTCATAACATTAATATGACTGTTCCTAATCAAGTTGTTGAAATTGGAAGTATTATGACAACTCCTACAATTACATCTGAATGGAATTCTAATATAACACCTAATTCTGATATTATAACTGAACTTAGAATAAGAAAACCAAATCAATAGTCTGATGAAGAATTCCTTGTAGGATAGACTTATGATATTCTTGGAACCTATATTATATCATTAAATTATTCATATCCTTCAGGTTCTTATAATATATCGTCTACTTATGGTAATGTTAGAACAATTTAGGTAGCTGCTAACTCTGGAAGTATTGTAAGATATGTCAAAACAGCATATCGTTGGTATATAGGACAAGTTGGTGTGATTGGTGGAGAAACTTCTGGATTAGTTCCAAATAATGAAAGTTATACTACTGAAGTAGATTTAAATGGAACACCTTATATTAAAATTCCTGGAGCTCTCTCAATTTGTACTATATAGACTGATTTAGGTTTAGGTTATATGGATGTAGAATGGAATAAAACTACGGAAGTAATAAACGGAATAACATATTCTGTTTGGACTAAATCGGATTCTTATTCGCAAGAGGTTAGACATAAAATTTCATTTACAGTAGTGATATGAAAAAATATTTAGGTGATGCTGTACTAAGAGGGAATCTAAATGTTTAGTCAAACAAACCTTTAGATTCCAGATTAGTAGTCTAGAGCGAAAGTGATTTATATACAATGGATCCAAGATATGCTTATGTAGGAATGCCTGTAATATCAATAGACAACGATTGTATCTTTATATTAAAAGATTTATAGAAAATAGCATTACCTGAAGGTTGGATCCAAATAAGTAATAGAAATCAACAACAGGAAAGTAGTAATATGGCTTTTATGACAGAAAGTGAATACTTTTCTTTGTTATTAATTAATCCAGATACATTATATTTTATATATGAAGATAATGATGATTGGGGATTCGGAGATGAATTTCCAGTAACTTTAACAGATGGAACTGAAGGATTAGGAGAGTTCCCAATTAATTTAATATAATTATGAATTTAAATCACGCAACAAACAAACAAGCTGGAAGTAGATTATCTGCAGAAGAATGGAATGCTCTTGCTGCTGACGTAAATGAACTTGGTGCTGGTGGCGTTGGAAATGGTAGTAATGTTACCATTACAGATGATACAGTATCAGATCCTTCTGCTGGTGTATCTATCGTAACTGGTGTTGACCAAATAGGTACCGCTAAAGTATTTGAACTTACTAAGAAAAAGAAGGGTGTAAATACTACTCTTGTTTCTGGTAATAATATTAATATCGAACCTCGTGAAAGTGTTAGTGACACTAAAGGTGGTAATATCTCGTTTAAGCCAGGTGATGATATTGAGTTCTGCTCACATCATAGACTTGCAGATAACCAGGATGAGGTATCTGTAAAAGTAATTAACGGCGAAGATATTCCTGTTAAACTTTAGGTTAATGCTGCCTCAATGACTCTTACTACTAAAGATAAGACTGGCAACGATGCTAATGTATTTGATGTTAATATAAACAGCGGTAAAAACACCAAGGGTTATCTGAAGGTTCGTGCGCAAGCTATTGATTTACGTTGTGAAGCTCACGGAGGAATTGCTCTTCAACCTAAGGGTGATGATGGAAGTGGTCATATGAACAAGATTAAGTTTGAACACGGTGGTGGTGACGGACTTGAATTTGGTACATTTAATACTGAAAAAACATCTTTATATACAAAAGAATACAGATTTAATAAAGATGGTAAGATTCTTCTTGCTACACGTACTCCAGTAGCTCGTGTTACTGACGGAACCGATAGTAAATATGATGCTAATGATCCTACTACACATTATACATATACAAAACAAGCAGACGACTTTTATGATGTAATTTATGAAGGAGAATCTGGTAGTGAAATGTATAATTATGATCCAACAGATCTTGCTGATACATCAGTAACTTGGGGTGATTTAGTAAAACTTGTTGCTTATATGAAAGCAAATAATCAAGGACCTTGGTAGAGTTAATAAATTATGGCAATATATATTAATAACAGATTGGTAGTCTCTATTTATCATAAAAATAGAGCTATCAAATCTGTTTATAAAAAAGGTAAATTAATTTGGAGTAAAAATACCTAGATACTTTCATGTTTTTCTAATGGATATTGGGTTGATGAATATCCTTGGGTAGACGATTCACTATGGACTGATTAATAAATATGGATTTATATAATGGAAAAATAAATGAGTTTATAGATTGGATATCTGGAAAAAATGTATTAACAGGATCTACTTCACAAACAGGAGGTTTTCCAATATCTGGAAGATCAATAAGAGAATTATTACAAGGTAAGTTAAGAAAGCCATTCTTTATGTATGAAGATAAGGCTAATAATAAATATAGAATGTTCTCTAGTGAAGATGCTTATGCTATATGGAAAGAAAATCCTACAGATAACTAGGATCTTGAATTATTTAATTTTGTTCGTCCTAGCGATTATAAACTTGAATTAACAGCTATCAATAGTGATGGTTTTAATAATAAGTTTATTAGATATGGTGATACTAATAGTACTGGAAGTAGGATTGCATATTCTTGGAATATATACAATGACGAAGGTGATTCTTCTGACAGTTTATCTGCAACATATACTATATCTAATACATCTTCTGGAACATCTGTAACATTTACAAGATGGTATAATAAATCAGATGCTAATCCAGATTTTAGTATATATGATTATTTATAGCCTGGAGAAAATATAGTAACAATAGAATGTAAAGGTACTACAACTGGAGCTCGTAATACAAAAACATTTACTATAGTACTACTTCAGATTAATCTTGTGAGTACGTTCAAGTTCTATGATAAGCAGTATTCTAACACACCTATACAGGTTCCTTATGTGTTTGAACGTAATAATACTTCAGGTACTGCTAAAATCCATTTCAGAGTAGATAATGGTGGAACTGGTAAAGAATACTCTAGAGATGTAATACAAGATGGTCCTACTAGAGTTACAGAAATACAAATGATTCAGACCCAACTTTCTGAAGGACAGCATTCTCTTCAGATATGGGTAGAAGCAAAATACAATGATGGTAATACAATAGTTAATAGTAATCTATTATATTACACATTTACAGTAGCTTCCAGTGTTGTTGGAAGTACAGATAAGTTCATAAATATTGGAGCGGAGTTTATAAGCAGAGATTCTCCATTGAGTAGTCTTATGCTCAACAGTACGCAATATGAACCATTCAATCTTTAGTGGGGTTATTATACAGATAGCTTACAAACAAATACTTCAATTTCTATTACTTGGAAATTGTTAGACGGATTAGATGATGCTAATCCTATTGAATTAAGTACAATAACTGCAAATAGTCAGGAAAAAGCTCCAAATTTATCGTTTATTTCTACTATTTATACAGAAGAAGATCATCATACATATTTATGTGCTTATAATGGATAGACTCTTATAGGAAGTTTTCCGATATACATTATTAAAAATAATAAAGTTATTGTAAATGAAACTGGTTTTTATGATACTAAAATGAGTGCTTATGGTAGGACTAATGATAGTAATACTAAAAATATATGGCAGGATGTAAATGGTAATATATCTACTACATTTACTGGAATTTAGTGGAATATAAATTCTGGTTGGAATAACAATAGTTTCAGAACTTGTGGTTCTAATGAATATGCTGTTATAAATGTAAATCCATTTGATAATTTTAGTTTCTCAAATGGAAAAACTATAGAAATTGAATTTGAATCAGAAAAAGTTTCTAATAACGATGATAAAATAATTGTTATTGGTAATCCTTTGGGAGCACGTATTGAAATTACTCCTGATACAGCTACTCTATATGATAATAGTTAGAATGAAGTTGTTCATACTAATTATAAATCTAATGAAAGATTAAAACTTACATTTATTATCAATAGTTTTCCTGATGATAGTTCTCTTAGAACAGTAGAATCTGGACTTGCTTACATTATTAATAATGGAATTCTTGAAAGAGCTGCCTCTGCTTCAGGTAAATCATTTAATACTTCTGGTACAATTAAGATTGGAGGTACTACATCTGGTGTAAGAGTATATAATCTTCGTATATATAATTATGCTCTTGATTATACACAAGCTTATAATAACTATTTATATGATAGTACTGATAAAGTCAGAATAGCTGATAATAATGCTATATTAGATTAGGGTGGATCTATTAGTTTTGATTTATGTAAAAATAAAATCGATACTATTCTTATTTCTGGAGACCTTTCTAATATACTTAGTGGATAGTCAGATAAAGATACATCTACAACTGATGTAACTATTGAACGTTTTTGTCCATCGGATTCTAGTAAGAACTTTAAAATTAATGGAGTTTAGATTAGGAAACATGGTTAGTCTACGTTGAACTATCCTATTACTTCTATGAAATTTTGGCTTAATAAGTCTAAACAAGGTACTGTACCTTTATATGAAACAACACAACAATCAGATTTACTTCTAAATAAAAATAGATATGTGATGAAGTCTTCTACTGATAATGGTAAACCTTCTATTCCAGCTAATAAATTTGTACTTTAGGCTAACTACGCAGATTCATCTGGAACACATAATGGAGGTTTTGAAAGACTTATCTAGAATACATGGTTTAATGCATAGATTGATGGTGAATTTAAACTGAGAACAGAACCTCAGTTGTTCTCTACTAGTCAGGTAGTACATCATAATAATACAGATATAGGTGAAGACGGTACATGGGTTGAGGGATATAGTAATGTTCCTTCTAAGGGTGATATACTGTGGAATGATATAACAAACTAGGAGTTCCCGTATGATATTCGTATAGCTCCAGATTCATTCCCGTGTGCTGTATTCTACTATGATAGAAATGGCTCTCAAACACGTACATTCCTTGGTCAGTATGTATGGATGGATGATAAGAAGTCAGACTTCTGTTATGGTGAACGTAGTATTTATGCAGTACCTGCAGATCCATTCTGTTTAACAAATACTCATAAAGACGAAGATACTGATTAGAATCTTGTATGGGATAATAAAAATGTACTTCGTATTGAAGTTGTTGGATCTAATACTCCATTTACTTCATATATGACACATTAGGATTTTACTGATATAGTTGAAGTATAGTCTAATGGAAGAACAATTAGAAAATATAATTGGGAAGATTCGTTTGAATTAATTTATCCCGATGAAGATGATATTGAGAAGGATGACGCTAAAAATGGAATTGATAAATTTAATATAAATTCTAAATATGTTCGCAAAGTTCAACCATTTATTGATTTCCATGAATGGGTAACAAGTACATATCATAATCAAGCAAAATTTGAAGCTGAAGCAGCTCAACATTTAGATTTATATAAAATGGCTGCTTATTATATTTTTGTAATGCGTTTTGGACTCGTTGACTCTCTTGAACGTAATGCTCAAATTAAAACATATGATGGAGTCCACTGGCATTATGAACCTTGGGATATGGATATTGCTCTTGGTAATAAAAACGATGGTGGTATAGCATTTAATCCTCCTATTGATCGTAATACTAAACTTCCTGGTTCACAAGGTACATACGCAATTTCTGGTAGAAATGGTGATGCTAACGGAGTAATTGTTACATCTAACTGGTTATTTGATGCTCTTGAAGCATGGGATGAATGGATTAATGAAATTGTACCTACTGTAGCAGATGCACTATTTATAGCTGGACTTAATTATAATAACATCACTAACATGTTAGATAATAATTATGCAGCTAAATGGTGTGAAATTATGTATAATGAAAGCGGATTCTTTAAATACGTTGAATCAGGTCAAGGAGATCCAACTTGGTTAAGCTGGTTACAAGGTGCTCGTATGACACATCGTCATTGGTGGTTAAGTAATTCTATGGATTATTATGATGCTAAATGGTTCTGTGGAGATTATAAGAACCATTATATTTACCTTCGTGCTAACGTAGCAGCTGGATCTAATCAAAATGTTATAATTACTCCAAATAAAAAGACATATATGTCTGTTACTAAAGATGGAGTATTATAGACTACACAATCAGTAGATAAAGCACATCCGTTGAATTTTAGCATGTCTATTGGTTCTGCTACTAAAAACCCGATATTATTCTACGGTGCTAACTTTATGGAAGAACTTAATTTGAGTGAAATTGCTCATGGTCTTGACGGTATTACTCTCGATGGTGTATATTCAGAAATACTTGGTTCTCCTTTAAAGAAAATTAATGTTGGAGTAGCTATTACAGAAAATCAAGATCAAAATGTTGATGCTGATTATACTTGTACACTTGCTTCACTTGGATGTCAAATTCAAGGTAATGCTAGAGTATTCTAGAATCTATAGAGTTTAAATATTCGTGGACAAGTTAACTAGACAAGCCTTAATGGTCTTGTATATAGTAATAATGCTACAGAATTATCAGAAGTACTTGCAATGGGTTCTGGACTTATTGATTTCTATAGTTCGTAGTCTGGAAATAGTTTTACTACTATTGAACTTCCAGATACAGTATATACTATTTGGATGAATAACTCTACTTGGTAGAATATTACATTCTGGCATACAACCGCTAGTGATACAAATATTTCTGATATTCTTGCTGAAAGAGGATTAGTATATGGTACAGATGCTTATTACGATGCTATAGCACAAATAGCTCTAGAACAACCTGAGTTACTTGAGAATATCGCTACTATTAAAGAAGTAAATGGTATTCCTACTACAGTACATAATGTATCATTCTTAGGTACTACTGGTTCAACATTACAATCTATATTGTTTGTAAGAAACTGGTTAAATGCTCTTGTAGCTGCTAATGTAGACTTAAGTCAATATAATCTTATAATGGATAAAATTAATTGGTCTGATGCTACAGTAGGTTCTGCTAATTTGCTTACATATTCAGAACTTGAATTATTATCTCAACTTGGTAGTCAGACTAGTCTTAAAGGTTATCTTGTATTAAGAGATACTGGTGTAGACCTTACATCAACTTAGCTAAATGAAATTAAATCTTGGTTTGGTGATACAGTATTTACTAAAAATTCATCCGGACTTGTAGTTGACCATAAGCGTTAGTATATCTAGATCAATATTGGAGGTGATGTGACTGTAGCTCCTTGGACATATACAGATCCAGTATCAGGTAATACTTACGAAGGTAATATTACTCTTACTGAAGGACACGCTGCTTCACTTAATGCTACATAGTTCTCACTTGCTGAAGATGATTAGACAGATTATCAATGGTCTGTTGGTCCTATTAATAGTAATGATAGTTCTGGTAGATATAACGGAATAATGGTACAACAAGCTGAAGATAGTACTGATAGAATTGCTTATCTTAATTCAGTACAATCTACTGTAGGTGAAGATTATTATGTTAAATTATATGCTTCTGTATCTGGAGTACCTTATAGTACAGTTGTTAAAATAATTGCTGCTTCTTATCCTACTGACATGTTTATAAATACTAGAGCTGAAAGTAATATAGCACTTAGAATTGCTCCTGGATATTTTGAATTTCCATAGACTGGAGCTTCTGCTAGTTTCTATGTAGATTCTAATCAGCAGTATAGTGGTGTAATTCGTAATGTTACGTATTCGCTTACTAGACTTAGTGACAATACTACTATATCATATGTAACTGGAGGTTCTACTACACAGCTTGATAACTTTACAGATCCTTATATTACTGTAACAAAGAGTACTGCTCTTGACTGTATTAAGATTACTGCTGATAGTGCAATGCCTAATACAGCTCAATTATATACTCTTACAGCTACTGTATTGTTTACATCAAGTAAGACTGAAACTATTACATGTACATTGGTTGTACAGGATGATACTACAGCTATTGTATCTTCTAGTAAAACTACAATGTGGAATCCAATTAATGCTGCATGGACTGCACAATTCGGACAAGCATTTGCTAAGAATAATATGTTTAAGGTTGACTTAATGGCTCTTACACATGAAATAGATTTTAGTACATCTGGTTCAGACTTACCTAACCTTGTTACATATAATAACGATTATTTGTTTAAATATCTTATAAACTGTGAAGGTATTATCTTAGATGGATGTACTTCATTACAAAATACAGCAGATGCTATTATTGGAGTTGATAAGAATCAATTCAACTTCTCTAATATGACTAAGTTGAAGAAATTCTATGCACAAGGTTGCACAGGTTTAAGTGGTACTATTGATCTTACAATATGTCCTGGTATTTTAGAAGTTGATACATCACGTACAAGTCTTACAGTACTGGTTCCATAGAACGCTCCTTTAACTAAATATGAACTTGGTAGTCCTACAAGCATAAGTCTTGTTAATCCTACTGCAATAACACCAAACGGAGTTGCGGTTGGTAGTTATAGCAATCTTACTTCTTTGGATCTCGTTAATATTCCAAATAATAAGTCATTTACAATGTTTGCTAAGATTATGAAAAATCTTGGTGCTGAAATGTTACCTAATACATTCTTTAACAATTAGGGAGAACTTATATATAATTAGGCATGGACAGCATCTACCGAAATATATGCAGTATCTTCTGGAGATCAACTGAGTGTTACTGGAGGAGATGGTTATATACTTGAATATTATGAAGATGAATATTACAGAGGAGCATCGATAACTGTAGGTACTCCATTCACAGTAGGAACTAATCACGGTAATACGCCAATAAGTCATGTAAGATTTGTTATAAGTTAGGGTACATCTTCATTTACTCTTACAAATACAACGACTGGTTAGATACTAATTAAGAAGGAGGCTTAACTATTACAATCTTAAATATAATAGCTTATGACACATTTAAAAATAGAATAGGCAGAAGGTTAGACTGAATATATAACTACCTAGTCAGCTAAAAAATTATATACAATATGTAAGGATTCTGTATTAGACGCTAGTAGCAATTTACAAGGTACATGTCATATTTCTGGAGGTGGATACGATGTATATAAAACATTTCTAGAAAATAAGTTCCCTAATTTTCATCTAAGTATGGATAAGTAGTATGTATCGTTTGAAGATTCCCTTTGTGAATCTATAATAGCTACTCAGATAGGAGATGGTACTGGTGTTACTCTTGCGGAGATACAAAGCTACGGAACTGGAGTAAATGCACCTGTTAGCGTTCCTAAGAGTTGGTTTTATGATTCTACTCAAGGGGCTTATAGACCTGTAACCAAATTTAATGAATTTATATTGTTTACTGGATTAAGGCAAATAGACGCAGAAATGTTTAGAAATAACACGTATCTTACGGAAATTTCTATTCCATATGTGTCTAGTAATATAGGAGGATCTACATTTAGAGATTGTTCATCGTTGACAAAAGTTACATTAGATTCAAGAATAACTCAGTTATCTGGATATATGTTCTGTGGAGCTCCTATAGAGTAGATAAATATGGGAAATGTATAGTACTTTTCTGGAAACTGTTTTAACTGGTGTTAGAGTATTAATCAATCCTGTTATGATTTTTCTAATGCGATTAATATTGATACTAGTGCGTTCTCTTGGTCTAATTTTGATGGAGACGTAGTTATTCCTGCTACTTGCACAAATCTTGGAACAACTGCTTTTTATAAAACAAAAGTACATTCTATAGAAATATTGTCACCGACTATAACATTAGGAAGTTCTATATTTGCTGATTTATTATAGTATCCTACACATGCTATACTTAGATGTACAACTGTTCCTACATTCCCAGATCGTAATCCATTCCCTGGATCATATCCTATATATGTAGTGGATAGTTTATTAACAAGTTATCAATCTGCTAGTGGATGGTCTTCATTATCATCAAGATTACACGGAATATCCGAATTAACTTAAGATATATATCATATTAATTTAAATTAATATTTAAAAATGAAGAAAAGAAAAATATTCTACTTTTTAAAAACAAAAGAAGAATATGACTATATGCTTTCAGGAGGACTTATCCCAAGACGTGGGATAGTCCTCATAGAAAGTACCCAAGAAATATATAGGGATAAGAAACCCTATTCGGGATATGGTCCTTTAAAATCTTATTTTGAGAATTTAAGAACTGATTTATAGTCATTAATTCAAGATAAGAATACTGAAGTAACAGATTCAGTTTAGAATATATATAATGAAATACATGAAGATCTTGAAACATATAATAGTCAGTTCTAGACTAAGTTAAATGAACAACAATAGCTAATAAATACTGTTAAATCTGGATTAACTGATTCTAATTATTATATAAATCATACAATAGTTCCTTCATTATAGAATTATGAAAATAGTATAAATACATTATAGACCAATTATTCAGATTTATCTGTATTAGTAGCTACTAAAGTAAATGAATTAAATTAGACTAAATCTATATTAAATACAGTTGTAAGTAATCTAGATGAATTAACAAGAAAACATAATTCTGATATTACAGAACTGAATGATTATATTTAGGAAATTGTTTCTACTAGACTTACTACTTCAAATACAAATACTGAATCATCTATTAAAGATTGGGTTAAAACTTATATAAGTCAATATTAGTTTATTGATTCTGATTTTATAACAAAAGTATCTGCTAATTTAGATTTAAGTAAAGTAGATTAGAGAATAAATACTTATGATTCTACTATAAAATCTTGGGTTAATTCACAATTAGAACCTATTAATAGTAGTATATCTTGGCTTAGAAATAAAGTAAATTTGTTATTAAGTAATAGTGGAAATTAGAGTCAAACTGAGGAACCTAATGGAAATGAAGAGCCGATAGTAGTTAGTGGTGTAACTTTAGCGGAAGTTCAAACTGAAATACAAAATTATTATAATTAGCATACTCTTGCAATAGCAACTACTAGTACAGCTGGTATAGTAAAAATTAAATCTACTGGTGGAATAGGTATAGATGAAACTGGTGGAATCTATATAAAAAGTGAAATAAAAAATGAAATAAAAGATGCTATACTTAGTCAACTTGGTATAACTCCTGGACAACAGCATCAACAAGAAACTCAAGAAGGAAATGAAGGAGAAAATCAAAATTCTTATTCTTCACTTAATCCTGAATTAATCCCAAGTATTAATGCTAATTGGATTAATATAAAAAATACTGTAGAATCTTTTGATTAGGGAATAAATGATACAGTTGCTTCTAAAGTATAGGAAGTTATTAGTTAGAACTATTCATTTTTATCAAGAATTAAAAATAAATATGTAACTTTTGAAGAAATTTTCTCAGATAATACAATAGAATCTACATTTAAAAATTAGTTAGTATCATTAGGATTATTAGTTAGAAACTTAGATTAGTCTGTATCATTTGGATATGAAAGTAGACTTTCTGAAGTTGAAAATTAGATAGTAATACTAAATAATGATTTTTCAACAATATCTCAAGGATATACAGGAACATTAGGAGGATTAATTTTCAAAAATGGAATTTGTACTGGAAGTGTAACTGCTCCTGAAAATGAAGATAACAATGATCCTATTGATAATGAAGATGAAGAATTTCCTAGACCAGATTAAATTTATTTATTAAACTAAACATATGGAGAAATTAATTGATACTATTTTCTACTATGCTAATACTCTTGATGAATATACTGATGCAATAATTAATCATAAAATATTATCAAGAACTATAGTGTTTGTAGAAGAAACTGGAGAAATCTATAAGAATGGAAAAGTTTTTGGAAGTTATAAAAAACTTATGCCTATTATAGAACAACTAAATGAAGATATGTAGAATGCTATGAATGAATCTAAAAGATAGCTTACAGATTTAATAAATGAATTGACAGGATAGGTTTAGGATTCATTCACTTCAGAAATAGCTTTAATAACAAATAAAGTAGATGAATATAAAAATAGGTTAGATTAGTTAAGAGCTGAATTTGAACAAGGTGAAGTTAATGTAGGAGACGTAAAACAAAGAGTTGATGCTTTAAATGGAATTATTGAAGAAATTGCTTCTTGGAAAAGTTCTGCTACACAAACTTTAACTACATTTAGAAGTCTAATTGATGCATAGAGAGCTCAAATCATTAGACAAGGAGAACTATTAAATACTCATGAAGATAGAATAACTAATTTTAACGAAATTATAGATTTATAGAATCAAACATTTCAACAATATATTGAGAATTATGACATTACAAATAAAGTAAGAAATATTCTTGGTAGAGAAATGTTATTAAATAATGGATTACTTCATGATTTTGCAACTAAAACTGATGTTGATGGTTTAGTAAGAAATAGTGTTGATTCGTGGTTTAATTCATTAAATCCAAGTTGGACTCAATTAACATCAAGAATTGAACAAGTTGGTGAAAATGTAACTACAACATTAGCGGGATATGATTCTAGAATACAAAATATGGAAGCCATTACAACTCAATTTGCTAGTTGGACTGACGGAGATTGGTCATCACTCTCTTCAATGATAACAGCAGCTAGTAATGGTGAAGCTTATTTTGATATAATGGCTAAATTAGAGTAGGAAGATTTATCAGATACTGCTGCTCGAAAGATAGCTGCTAGAATTTTTGGATATGTTAACAACACAACAGGATCATCTATGATAACTATACAAGCTGACCATATTCGATTATAGGGAACAACTTGGGCTGAACTTATTAATGCTGAACAACTCATAGCTGATGCTGTATAGGCAACTGTTCTTAGTGCTAATTAGTTAGATATAACTAACGGAGCTGATAATATAAAAGTTGATTCTAATGGAATTGTTCATACAAATGGAAATAGACATGGATTCCAACTTAATATCAATGGTTCTGGTACTTTAGCTAACGGTAAGATTTCCTGGGATACCAGCGGAAATATTAACATTGGTGGAACTACCACTGTAAATAATGTTAAATATGTAACTATTAATAATGTTAATATTCCTGATTATTGGTCTAAAACAGATTTAAAAGAATAGACAATAAGAAAAGCAATTCAAATTTCTGGAGAAGGAGATGATTGGGATCCAGATAATGAAACATTTGCTTATTGGGTAATATAGAAAATTGCTAATGCATCATTACCAGAAGGTTCTACTGCTACAATCGAAGCTACTGTTAATACTTATTTAAATAATAGCATATAGAATAATTCTGGACCTCTTGCTAATTTTGTTACTAATTAGCAACTTCAGCAAGTAGGATATGTTACAAATCAAGGTTTAGGTTAGGCAGTTAGTGCTGCTTTATATGATAGTAATGGAAATTTAATATATAGAAATACTCCTCTTTATAGAAGTTTAAGTAATTTATAGACTATTGCTAATAGTGTATTCGATAGAACTACTGGTGATTTCTTAGGACTTGTAACATCAAATGAACTATCATCAACAATAAATGATTTATTAGACGAAGATGAAACTTATGCCGGAATAAAAACTTGGGCATCTGAGATAATGAATTCTTAGTCTGCTGGATTCTCATTAAAAGCCCTTATTAATAAATTAGTTGATGATGGTGAAGGAAATGTTAATACTAATCAAATTGCTACTGCTATTATTGGAGAAATAAATAGTTCTGGAAGTAGTACAATTACAATTAATGCTAATAAAATTAACTTAGATGGAGAGACAGTTGTTAATTTGTTAAGTAATGCATATAATGATAGTACTAATCAGTATACTACTTCTATAACCATGCGTGATGGACTTTTAGGTTTTTCTTAGAGTCTTCATGATAATTATACGGATTATGATATGTATACATATATTTCTGGAGGAACTGTAAGTACTTATGATGGAGCTGCAGGAGTAACGATATAGTCTTCATCAATAAGTATGTTTCTTCCTCCTTATAATCAACTTCTTTTAGAAAGAAATAAAATAAGTCTTTATGGTTCTTAGGTATCTGGAGCAACTGTTACAGGAAATATAAATGGATATATTGAACTTATTCCTCCTTATATGTTGAAAATATATTCATCACAAGGAATATCTTTAAATGCTCAATCTATAAGTACAAATTGTGATTTTAGTGTTGGATCACACGATATATATGGTTAGGGAATTTATGCTTCTGAATATTTATCTACTGAAGGTTCGTTATTAATTAAAGATTCCAATAATAATTATACTGCAGAAATTTCATTAAGTTCATCTGGATCACAACTTGAATTTACTAAGGGTATTAATACTCCAGATACAGGTGAAAATAATATTGGATTTTTAGAAATAGGTGCAATATCAAGTGGAAATGGAACTATAAGTGCTCCTGATGTAGATAATAATTTTATGATAGCTGGAATGGGAAGCGCTTTGTCATTATATGCTTCACATACATTGAATTTATTTGCTGAAGATGATATTATAACAAATAATACAATTAAATTAAATGGATCTTTATCATTTATTAATGCTGGAGTTAGTAATCCCGCTACAATTTCATACAATCATGTAAATAGTCAAATAGAATTTACAAAAGGGATAAAAACACCTAGTAATCTTATTAATAATATAGGATTTGCTACATTTAGTGATGTTGATACTGGAGGAGCTGCAAGATTATATGCAGATTTAAATAATCTTACTTTAGTCAATAATGGTAATGCTCTTGGTTTAAGTTGTCCTAACGGTATTATATCTTTCTATGCTAAAGATGCTGTTAATTCGAATCTATCAATTACTGTTACATCTGATATAACATTAAAGAATGTAGTAGAATAGGCTGAAGCTAGTATAGAAAGTATAGCAGAAACCCCAATATTCTATTATAAGTGGAAGAATATTGAAAGTGATTCTATGTATCTTGGTACATCTGCACAATACATATAGACTATATTCCCACATGCAGTTAGAACATTAGGTGATGGTACATTAACTCTTGATTATGCTTCTACAGCACTTGCTTCCGCTGTTACAACAGCACGTGAAGTAGTAGCTCTAAAAGCTAGAATTGCTGAATTAGAAGCTAAATTAAATAATTTATAACTCTAAAAATTTTTAATTTAAAAATCTAACTTTTTAAAACGTTACTAAGAGTAACTATCTGATTATCAATCAGTTAGAAAACTTTTAGTAACGTTTTCTTATTTATATACCTATTAATAAATTAGTTTTAGTTGCAACTAGATAAACTTTATTTAAAAAGTTAAATTTAAACAATTTAAAACTAATTTATTTTTATGTCTGAAAGTAAAATTTATACTATTCCTGATGGAAATAGTTCTTTAGATCCAAATTTAATGTTAGCTTTATCTCAAAATGGAGGTTTTGGTAATAATGGTAGTTGGATGTGGATGATGTTCATGTGGATTTTATTCCCTTGGATTTTTAATGGAAATGGTTTCGGTGGATTTGGTAATAATGGTGCTGGAACTGGATTCTTAGCTAATCAGTTAAACAACGATGCTGGTAGAGATTTATTATTACAAGCTATTAATGGTAGAGCTGATGCTCTTGGTCAATTAGCTAATATTCTTAATACTAGTGTAAGTAATGTACAAAATGGAGTTAACTAGATTCAATCTGCTATTCAGTCAGTCGGAGCTCAAGTTGGATTAAGTGGTCAACAGGTAATTAACAGTATACAAGCTGGTAATGCTTCGTTAAGTCAATAGTTATGTAGTTGTTGTTGTGAAAATAGATTAGCTATAGCTAACTAGACTAATGCTTTGTAGGCTCAAGCTGCTGCTAATCATTCAGCTTCTACATTATTAGCTTCTTAGAATCATGCTGAAGATATGCTTCAAAGAGCATAGGCTGAAGCAGCTGATTAGTTAGCTGTATGTCAGTAGACTAATAATCTTGGTTCACAAGCTGAAAGAAATACTAATAGTATTCTTAATGCAATTGCTGGACAAAATACTCTTATTACTAAAGAATTCTGTGAACTTAAAGAAAGAGAATTACAGGATAAGATTAACACTCAAGGAGACATTATAACTCAATTAAGAAATCAAATTAGCAATGATCATTAGACTTTATAGTTTAATAATGCTTTTAAAGCTCTTGATGATAAAATTGATGCTATAGCTGCTAGACAACCTAATACAGTTCCTGTATAGTGGCCTAATCTTGTAGCTGCTAATGCTACTCCTTACATCGGAATGAGTCAAACTAGTTTTTGGAATTAATTGATAGGAGGAAGGAATATGTTTGGAGCAACTACTAATTATCCTTTTAATTTTGCTAATAGAAATGGAATACCTATGCTTGAAAGCACTTCAGTAGAAACTACTACAACTAATGTAATAGTTAATATTCCAAATAGAGCTTTTAGATTCCTTAATGGAACTGGATTAATTCTATTTAGACTAAATACTGAAATAGCTGATGGAACTCTTCCCATTCTATTCTCTTCTAATGATTTTACTCAACCTTTAACTTTAATTGGAGGAACTGCTGCTACTGGTTCAGATTTTGCTGCTGTTGGAGTTTATCTTATTTATTATGATAAGAACTCTAACTTAATGTAGTTAATTACTACATAATGTTTTCAGCATTATCACAAGGAAGTCCTGTCTATATATTGGACAAGACTTCCTCTCCAGAATATAAAGTTGGAGAGGTTATAGGAGTAGGATTTCCTAAAATGAATCCTTATGGAAATACTGTAGATTTAAAAGTAAAAATTGATGGAAATGTTCAAGAATTCAATTCTATTCCTAGTATAAACAGTGTTGTTTCTTATAATGGAGGTAAAATTGTTATAAGTGAAAGTAAACAAGGGATACAGAATGAAGTCGAAACAATATTGTCAAATAGTTAGCAAATTTTAAATAATATTGATTCTTATAAATAGAATGTTATTGATTGTGAAGCTATTTTGAAACAACTAAATCCACAATTTGCAATAGATAAGGAAAGAGATGAAAGACTATCTAATTTAGAAAATAGATTTGATGGTGTTGAATCTAAACTTGACAAAATCTTTAATTTAATACAGAAATGATTATATTAGAAGTTACCGACGACAAATTTGGAAAAATAATGAAAGCTATTTCTGAAATAGGAAAACATTCTGAATGTTTAGCTGCTATGTTTGAAGATTTAGCAGAAGATTCTGAATATGGAGAAAGAAGCGAAAGTCATAAAAAGCATGATGATGACGATATGTACAATTCTCGCTATGGCATGCGCCGTGGCGGCAGACGTTCTTACTAATTATGAAAAACCTACCTCTTGATCTATATGATGATAGACCATCTTCAATGAAACGTTATCTTAAATACTACGGACAACATTTTAATAAAAAACTATGTGAATTTGCTGTTTCTAATATGAAACATGGAAAAAGTAAAATAGAAAAAGAAAAAGTTAAGGAAATATTAGATAAACATTCAATTGTATTAGAGAATAACGAATTGTATGATTATGTATATGTTTATAATATGGGATATAATGATTTCTTTGGAAGTAGTATAACTGATGAAAAACACTTAGCTATGTATGTAAAAGATGTTATTGATGATGAAGATGGATATGACGGAATTGTTTTTAATAGATGGTATGCTGATACAGTATCATCTGGAATTCCGATAGAATGGGATGATATGTTATGATAAAAGATGAATTTAATATTCGAGGATGGAATGTAATTATATTATACGAATGTACTTGTGATGATATTGATTATATAATTGAAACTTTAATGGAAATTTATTGTCCAAAAAGATTTATAAAAGAAGCATTAAATAATTTAGAAACTTGTAATTTAAATATAGGCTTAACATATTCAAATATAGTATTAAAAAGTTCTGTTATAGTTATTAATAAAACAAGTAACTTTGAATAGTTAATAAATACAATTTCACATGAATATTATCATTTAATCTGTCATATATCTAAAGCATTAGAAATAGAAGATGAAGAAGAATTAGCCTATTTAAATGGAGATTTAAATATGTATTCTTATATTTTTGTTAAAAAGTTAGAAAGAAAAGTAGATTCTGAATAAGAGTCTACTTTTTTTTTGGTTTACTCTTATTTACCAGTAATTTAGTATAAACTATGAAAATGTAAAAGTTATGGGAAGACCAAAACCAATGGACAGAAAATTAGGACCCAGTAAGGGTAGACCTTATGAAGGAGGAGGTAAAGTCAAGAAATCTACTAAGTCATAAGTTCTTGCTAATTTTAATCAAATATATTCCTCATTTTATAGCACTGTTTTATGCTATATATAATATATTAGGATTGTTAGGAATAGATTTTATCATAGCAGGATATTTTATACATATGTCATTATTACCTTGGATTTTTATGTATTTATTATCATTTATTTTTAAATATTGCTATGTACATAGGTTACCACTGTATTATATATTAAGCAGTGAAACACTAACAACATTAGATTATTTATTAAACTACAGTATTGAAGAAAGTACAATATTAATGGCTAATTTGACATTAATAGCTTGTTTGATTTTCGGATATACTTTTTATTACACCAAATGCAGAAATGAGAGATAAAAGAAAGTATTGTAGACCTAAAATTTAGAAGTATCCTCAACTTGGAGATGTTAACATTAAGTTAAAATGTGGAGAAATAGTTACTGTTTCACCTAAAACTTATAAAAACATAAAAGATTTCTTTAGATTACAATCAGTTGTTGGAGAAATTTCAAATTCAGTAGGAAATATCAAAGTATATGACCCTGAAATTGATAAAGAAATAACTATCAGTGTTTCTGATTATAATGAAGATAGATTTGAATTAACAGAAATTATAGGAAATATTCCTACTACTTCTGCTCAAGACGGAGATATATTAGTCCACAATTCTATTTTAGATGAGGATGCAATATTTTCTTATAGTGACTGGTTAAATCTTCCAGACTCTTGGGATTTAACTGGATTATATGGCATTACTACTTACGAAGAAAATGAAGCTACCGATGGTGATTATGTAATTTTAGCTAATGGTCACACATTAATTATTAAACCTTCAGATTATCCTAAAGTAAGTAGTCATTGGGAATAGGTTGATACTATTATCATTCCTGAAGAACCAGAAGAGGAACCAGGTGAATAATGTTACAACTAATTAAGACTGCGTTAAAATAGTTTATTAATGATATAGACTCTGGAAATAGCAATATAACTGAAGAGTAGCAGAAAGAATTACTTTCCTTATTACTTCAATTTAATTAGAAAGAATATTCTAAAATAGAAGCTGCTTAGTATATTGGTGTTTCCAGAGCTACTTTTGATAATTATATAATTAAAGGATTAATTCCAAAAGGTAGAAAACGTCAAGGATTTAAAGAATTATGTTGGAATAAATCTGATTTAGATAAATTTTTAGAGAATGATTAATATTTTTGGAAGTAATTATGAGGAATTTGGTTCCTCTGATAACGATTTAATTTTAAAAACACGAGGAAAAATTAAAATTCAATGGGGAAACAAATTTATAGACTTACTTGATATTAATGGAAATATTAATTCATCAGGAACAACTAACACTATAAAATCTGTTTCTTCTGAAGATTAGATAAAGGATGATGGATTATATAATGTAGATAATTAGTTAGTTGCTCAAGTTGGAGGAAGAAGAGCCTCTGTTTTATTAGAATCAGAAAATAAAAAGCTTTCTGATTATAATATTTCTGATGTTTATATTAATAACGGAACAATTAGAATTGGAGATTCTACAATAACTCCTTTAACGTAGGAACAGTTTAAAGGAACTGTAACTCAAATTAAAATTGGATAGTCAATTTATGATTCTGTAAATGGAATAGTAACATTGCCAGAATATCCGAATATTTATAATTGGGCCAAACAACCTGACAAACCAACATATACTTTATCTGAATTAGGATTAGAAAATGTTGGAAATTTTAAGTCACTTTCAGTTTAGAGTTCTTAGAATTTAACTCCAGAAGAATAGGCAATTGGTAGAGAAAATCTTGGAATTAATGAAATAAATACTACTTTTTCATATAATGATTTAACTGATAAACCTGATTTAAGTATATATTTAACAAGTCATTAGGATTTATCATTATATGCTTTAAAAAGTGAATTATTTAGTAAAAACTATAATGACTTAACAAATAAACCAGATTTATCAGTATATCTTACTTCACACCAATCATTATCAGGATATGCAACAGAATAGTGGGTTGAAAATAAAGGATATTTAACATCACATCAATCGTTATCTAATTATGCGCTTAAATCTGAACTATTTAGTAAAGATTATAACGATTTAACTAATAAACCAACTATACCAGATGCCCAAATATAGTCGGACTGGAATTAGACTAATTCTTCTGCAAAAGACTATATAAAAAATAAGCCTACAATTCCATCTTTGTCAGGTTATGCTACTGAAACATGGGTTAGTGGAAAATTAAATGACATATTAGGTATAAATGCTAGCGGTGTTGCAGAACTTGTGACTATATTAAGTGATAACGATACCGCTACAGGTATATTATCTGCTATTGCTAATAAAGCTAATAGAAGTGAACTATTTAGTGGGTCATACACAGATCTTACGGATAAACCCACAATACCTGCAGCTGCTGCTGATGGTACTTTTTCAATTAAAACAAAAGTAGGATCAAATTCATCGGTAATAATTGCTGATTTTACAGCTAATTAGAGTTCGTCTGATGATATTACTTTTATATAGGGTAGTAATATTACATTAACTACTGATATAACTAATCGTACTATAACAATTACAGCTGTTGATACTACATATAATGATGCAACTACAAGTGTTGCTGGACTTATGTCTGCTGCTGATAAGACTAAGCTTAATGGTATTGCTACAGGTGCTACTGCTAATATTGGTACAGTAACTGGAATTACAATTGGAACTGGAGGTACTAATTATTCTCCTTCAAATGGTATTGTTGTGATTCCAAGTTATCCAAGTGTTCCAACTAAGGTATCTTAGCTTACTAATGATAGCGGATTTACTACAAATGTTGGAACTATTACTGGAATAACAATGAATAGTTCGTCTAAAGGTACTAGTGGAGTTGTTGATTTAGGAACAGTTCTTACAAATCTTAATGATGCTATAAATGGACTTAGTGAAGGAAATAGTAATGCTACAAGAAATGATTTTATTGTAGCACAATATGCTGGAGGTGGAACTTCTACAAAAACTTATCATAGACGTAGTCTTGCAAAAATATTTGCAGCACTTAATGCCAGTGACATTACTACTGCACTTGGTTATACTCCTTATAACGCAACAAATCCAAATGGATATACTACAAATGCTGGCACAGTGACATCTGTAAAAGTGGGAACAACTTCTTATACTCCTTCGTCAGGAGTTGTAAGTCTTCCTACTTATCCAACAACACTTCCAGCTTCTGACGTCTATGCTTGGGCTAAGGCTTCAAGTAAACCGAGTTATACTGCAAGTGAAGTTAGTGCACTTCCGATATCTGGAGGAACACTTACTGGAACTGCTAAAATCGAAGGTATAAAAGGGCTTGAATTTAATGAAGCTGCTGGTGTTAGTGTAGATGCGTATGGTAACCTTAAACATAAGACCCCTGGTTCTGGAAACCACTGGCATATAGATAAAAGCGATGGTACAAAGGTCTTAAGTGTTTATACAGACGGAACGGTAAAAACGCTTAACGGTTTAAAGGTAGATGGATCAAATAGTCGCGTATTTGGTGTACTAAAAGGTTCTAATGGAGATAATGTAGACATTGGCTGGGATTGGGAAAATAAAGACGGAGCTGGAGCTTATTTTAGAAGTTCTGATTATTCTGGACAACAAGGTGATTTTGGATTTTTTGCAAGAAAGAGCGATGGTACAACTGTTCAGCTTGTAGGCAAACCCGACGGCACTTTGACGTGGAATGGCCAAGGTATAGTATTAAACAACGATTCTCGTCTGACTAACTCTCGTCCTGCATCTGATGTATATAGTTGGGCTAAAGCTAGTTCCAAACCATCATACACATTGTCAGAAGTAGGTGCTTCGATGAGTGTATCTGCTATTTCAGCTAATACAAGTTCATCTTGTAGTATTACAGGTTCTAGTAATTCAGGAAAATCTTAGACTATTATTTATACTAATTCAAGTTCTTCTGATCTTACTGTAACGGTTCCTACTACATACAAAACTCCAACAGGTGCTGCATTAGAATTGACATGTCCTGCTGGCGGTTATTGTGAGGTAAGTTACCTGAATATTGGAGGTACAATTTATGCACGTGGATTATAATATGGAAAAATATGTATATATAAAACAAAGTATAGCAAAGTATTTTGTAGACTTTGCAGAACCTCTAAATCCAGAGGAATATAATAATATAGGAGAAACATTAGATGATTTTCTTGATAATAAATGGGTATTATTATCAGATGAACAAGTTGAGTTCTATAAGGAACATCCAGAAGCAAATGTTGTTGAGGTCTGGAACATGCAAATGAATACTAATGAAAGAACTCTCTAGGATGCTAAACGAGAAATGATAGAACTTATTGATTAGTACGATCGCAGTAATGCTGTTAATGCTTTTACTGTAAACAATACTATTGAAGGATGGTTTACTCCAGAAGAAAGAAGTAATTATAAATCTTCTATCGATGCTGCTAAACTGTTGAACATTAACTCACTGTCATTCTTTATAGGGGATCAAGAACTTCAGATAAGTCCATAGAATGCTGAATACATGCTTGCTCAAATATAGTTATATGCAGATAGATGTTTTATTGTTACTAAAGAACATAAGTTGTCTGTGATGGATATGAACAATATAGAAGATGTTGATAATTTTGCATATACTGAAGGTTATCCTAATAAGATAAACTTTGAATATAATTTCTAATATTATGAGAAGAAGATTATTGAAAGAAAATGATGCATGGAAAAGATATAAATATATAAAATTTGAGGCTGTTAGTGGAACTCCAGTTGTACTTGTACAAATAGATAGTAATGTAATTTATTACACATATGACTATATAGAGTATTCTTAGAATAATGGAGCTACGTGGACAAAGTTATTAATATCTGCTAATTTAGGTACTACATGCAATCTTGGATAGTTATCAAATGGTTCAGTATTAGTAAGAGGATTTAAAAATACTCAAACATATGGTAACCATTAGGCTACAATCTCATCGGATTCAACATCACCAGGAATTAGATTTATAACAAGTACTGGTGCAGGTGCTACTGGAACATATAAATGTAGTGGAAATTTGTTATCATTAGTTAACATAGGAGTTGAAAACTATCAAAATTAGGGAACAGAAATGCATAATAAATCGGCTTTTGCTGGATTGTTCATGAATAATACTTCTTTAGAACAGGCTTCATTTATATTTCCTAATAATACCATTGATTTTTGTTATCGTAGTATGTTTAAAGGATGTACAAATTTAAAGAAAATTAATTTTGATTTACCTGCAATAGATGCTGGAAATTGTTGTTATTAGGAAATGTTTTCTGGATGTACAGCATTGTAGAATTCTCCGATTTTACATATAGAAACATTTTCAGGAAGAAATGGTTCATGTATGTAGATGTTTTATAATTGTAGAAATTTAGTAGATGTACCTTTTAGCTTGCATATAACAAGTGATTCTTCGACTTATTGGTATAGATTTTATCAAATGTTTTATGGATGCACTAGTTTAGTAAAGGCTCCAACTATTATAACAGATGTAACATCCTTTGATTCTTAGGCATTTAATGGTATGTACGGTGGATGTACAAACTTAAATTATATAAAATTTATAACTCCTTCTGGAACAATAAGTACTAATTACTTTGGAAGTTGGGTAAATGGAGTAGCTTCTTCTGGAACATTCGTTAAACATCCAAATGCTACATGGACTACTGGAACAAGTGGAATTCCTTCAGGTTGGACAGTACAAACAGCAACATCATAAACTTTTAAAATATTTTTTGATTTTTTACAATTGAAATATAGTTTTAAAATAACTTATTTAGATAAATTTAAAATGAAATACATACAATAATAATAATGAATAAGTTAAAGATAAATTTTACTAATGAGACTTTAGCTGATGATTTAAACGATATTGTTGATAAATCTAATGAAATGGCAAAAAATGTAGGAAGTCTTAGTAGACTAATGTTAAATTTTTAGAGTGGAGATACTTTATGTGCAAGTTCTTTAAACTAGATAGTTGATTTTTTAAATAATTTAGTTGATTATGTAAATTCTAATGGTATTTCAAATGTTTAGGAAGAGGATGATTACGATTTAGTGATAGATTATGATCGTTTTCCAGTATCTTATCTCGGAGGTGAAATTACTATTATTGCATATATTTCAAAGAATGGAAGAAGATATTCTGATGAAATAAACTTTACAAAAGGCATTAATCTTGAATCAAATCAAATAACTTCAACTAAATATGGAAAATATCTTGAATTAAAGGTTAACATTCCAGAAAATTCCGATCTAACCTCAGCAAAAAGTTATAATATTACTTTTAGTCCAAAAAATTAGGAAGGAGTTGGTACTAAAACTATAATTATTAATCAGGAAGCTAAAAATAATTCTAGTTATGTTTAGGAAGCAAATTATAATTTGATAATTCAAAAAGAAGATATAATATTAAATTATGATACAACAGAATTTACTGTTTAGATAAAACCTACTATTAACGGTGTTCTTTAGACAACTGGTATTAATTATACCTTAAAAGTTGATCCAAATAATACTATATATCCTATTGAGGGAATTGAATTAATTGACACTATTAATAATGATTATTGGATTAATTATCGATTTAGATGTTTAGAAAATACTGGATATAATAAGAAATCTTATTTAATAGAGTTTAAATTTAACGGAATAACAAAAGTTGCTAATATTCAATAGAATTATTAGTCTGCATCACATAGGGCTGGAGTTTCTGATGAAGTTGAAGTAACAGCTTATTCATTAAAGACACAACTAAATTCAAATGAAACTACTATTGAAGTTACAACAGATGTACTCTTTAATGGAGAATCTACTCCTAATAATGCTGCAATAGAAGTATTAAATGAAGATAAAGAAATAATTTCTAGTACAAATTTATCAGGAGGTAAGAAATTAGTTAAACTTAGTATTCCCGAAAATACTACAGAATCTGATAAACAAATTAATGTACGAGCTACTTATGAATATGGTGGAGAAACATATGTATCTGATACATTAGTATTTACTCAAAAAGCTAAATCTAAATATAGTGTAACAATTACTCCAAGTGTACTTCATTTAAATGTTGATGGAGAATCTGCTACAGTAGTATTTCATCTAAATGGTTGGGAACATCCTACAACTTGGAAACTTTGGGGATATAAAATTACAACAACTTGTGGAAGAGATACTATAGATAAAGAAATAAAACCATCTGCAACTCCTGGTACTGAAACATATACTTGGAATTGGTCTGTAAAGGGTTATGAAGGAACTGTTTCATTGAATGTAGTAACTCATTCAGCTGACGATCCAGTTGGAAATTTAAGAACAATTGATTATTGGGATTGGACTGAGGGTATTAGTTATATAGGTAATCCTACATCAATACATTTAGGAAAAGATTATTATTATGTTGGAGACCATATTGAATGGATGACTGAAGAAGAAGCTAAAAGAATTCTTTTAGAAAATGGTCGTGATATGACTGGATATAAATTATGGGGATGGGAGAGACACCTTATATCTGATACAATGCCTGCAAATAGTTTCTATGTAAGAGCCTTATGGTGGTTAGAATCTTCAGAAAATGAACCAAATCCAACATGGAGTCCTATTTATGTATTTTCTAATACTGAAATTCGTGCTTTCACTGAAGATGATGGAGGAGTAGATTATATGAATTTTAATGAAATTCCAAGTGATGTTAAACAAGAAATATAGGATCTTGAAGATAACTCTGTGGAAGCTCTTTTTTCTGGAGTAACTCATATAAATTACGGTTGTGGAAAATATTTCTTAAACGATTCTAATTTTAATGTAAGATTCTGGATTAATGAAAATTGTAAATATCAACGAGTAGATGTTGAATAGAAAATTAATGGAGAATGGGAAGTATTTGATTCATATGTAAATCTTTGGGGAGATGAAGAATATGAAAGAGGTGTTCAACTAATTAATAATTTATATCCAACTGCAATTATTATAAAAGCTAAATCTGATATACTTTAGTCTAAATCTCAAATTTTAGATGTTGATATTTTTGGAAAAACATCAGAATAGTATGATGATATAGTTCTTTCAAGTACAGATACAACAAACGGAGTTACAGAATTAACTCCTGATATGATATTAGCATCTCGTTTCCTTCCAACATTATCTAGTACAGAAATAGAATATATTAGATAGCATATTACTATTGATTAGAATTGGGTTTCGGTTTATAAGCTTTATTCTACATCTGATGATGTAAGATTTATAGTAAATGTTCAACCTTGGACTGATAAAATAAATACTATTAAGAGTAATACCGATTCTAATACTGTTAGTAGTTCATATATTGTAAATAATGTTGGAAATAATGATACTAGAACATGTACAGTAACACTTACAGCATCTGATGGTTCTACAGCAAAATTAGTAATTACATAGCATTGTAAATATGGTATAAATGTTAGTTCTGTAACTGGAACTTCTACTCCTTCATATAGACTTATTTCAGAAAATGTTGATAAAGGAGTTTGGTAGTATATAGATATATACGGTCCGGAAGGTACCTAGACTACATATCATAGAACATATCACTGGATAGAATTTGACTCTGATCCAACTACTCATTATATAATAGCAAGACCTTATTCTGAAGTTAAAAGTGTAACTGGGCTTCCAGATTGTGTTATAACGGATGGAGTTGACGGAGATTTACCAAGTGGATATGTTCTCTTGGATAGAAAAGATTAGTCTTAGTTTGATACAATAGAATAATTTTTTAATTTTTTAAATATATATTATTATGGCAATAGGAATTAATGATTTAGATGATGACGATTTCGGTATGGGATTTGAACCTTCTAATTAGGAACCTCCTGCTAATCAAGAGCCTCCTTCTCAGGAGCCTCCAGCAGAGCCTTTAAATTAGGAACAAAACGATGATTTCATATCAGATTATTTAAGAACAAGAGGTATCGATGATATTTCTAAAATAAAATTTGAAGATGATAATGGTAATATTGAGGAAAGAGATTGGAATTCTCTATCTAAAGAAGAAAAGATTAATATTCTAAATACTCCTCTTGATAATGGAGAAACTCCTCAAAATATTGAAGAATATTTAAGTCAGGAAGAAATACAATTCTTAAGTGAACTTAGAAAAAATAATTTAACTCCTGAACAATTTATTCAACAAATAAAAGAAGGTACTGAACCCGCCCAACCTCAATATAAAATTGATGAATTATCAGATGATGAACTATTCATTTTAGATCTCGAAACAAGAGTTGGTGAACTTACTGATGAAGAAGCAGCTGAAGCATTAAATAATGCTAAACAAAATGAATAGCTATTCACCAAACAAATTGAAGGAATTCGTAAAGAGTATAAAGAAAGAGAAGATTTTTAGAGTCAACAAGAATAGGCTGCATATGAACAAGAACAAGAAGAAGCCTATAATAAGTTTAAGGATTCTATTGTAGAATCAATTGGTCAGTTTGACTCTGTTGGAAATTTAAATTTAAATTTTGACGATTCAGATAGAGAGGAATTAGCAGAATTTATATTATCAAAAGATGAAGCTGGAAACAACTACCTATGGCAAGCCTTACAAGATCCTGAAACCTTAGTGAAAGCAGCTTGGTTTATTCTTAATGGAGATGAGGCTTTTAATAACGTAGCAGATTACTTTACAAATTAGATAAAATTGATTTCAGAAAATCAATATAAGAAAGGTTTTGAGGAAGGTAAAAATGGTAAGAATCCATCAAGACCTACAGTAGTTATTAATAATAAATAGAATCATCAGCGCCCATCATATAACAGTATAGATGACTTGGACGATGATAATTAATAATGAATATTAGAATATATGAAAATTGCTTCTTTTACTTCTAACATCCCTACAATGGGTAAGTAAAGTATTGCCCCTATAATATATTTTATAGAAAATTGAGTGAATTGCTGGGAGCCCTCTAAATAAATATTTGGGTAATCAGCAGCCAAGCCCAGGATGGGAAGGTTCAACGACTAACAAATATTAAGAAAGGTTGATTATGAAATTAACAGAAAAAGACAAGTCCATTTTGATTGGATTATTACTTGGAGATGGTTATATAGATGATAAAGGTAGAATATGTATAGAACACGGAGAAAAATAGAAAGACTACTGTATCTATAAAGCCAAATTATTACATTCCGTCTGTGGAGGTAAAGATATAAAGGTACATGAATATGTAAGAAAAAGATCAATATTAAAAGACAAAAAGTAGTTTAAAGAAGATACTTTTACTACATATAGTTTTAAAAAATAGTCACAAAGTTTTATTCCGATTAGATAGATTCTTTACGATGAAAATAGAAAAAAACATATTTCAGAGGAAATATTGCAATATTTAACTCCAGAAGCTATAGCCTTATGGTGGATGGATGATGGATGTTTAACTAAAAAATATGCATATAACGATGGAATAAAGAAACATTGTGGATATACGTTAAGAATTTGTACCTATTTACCAAAAGAATAGAATGAACTTATTTAGAAATTTTTTAGAGATAACTACTAGATTGAGTGGAATGTTGTTAAAGCTGACGGAGCTAAAGATGATACTCAATGGATGCTAAGATGTGGATCAATAGAAGGTAGAAAATTTCTAAATATAGTAAGAGATTATATAAATAAAAATGTTCCAAGTTTATCTTATAAAGTAATTGATATTTGACACGAGTGCTCAACATCTTTTTAGATGATGATATAGTCTCAACTTACAAAATAGTAAATTGTAAGAAATATAACTTAAACGGTTATATATAAAGAATTTTGGATACAAGAACATACGAAGACTTTTATAAGTATCTTGGTGTTAAACCACAACGTCTTGGAGTTGTTTCAAGAATGTATGATGATTTAACTGCTTCTTTCCTTACTGAATCTCTTAAGAATATTTTCTATCAAGATGCTAAAGGTTCTGGAAATAAATATCAAAGCATTAATGCTTTAGCATATGATTTTGAAATCGAAACTAACTACATTAAGAGAATTGAATTTGCTGCTGTACCTGAAGGTGATGGTGCAGGTGGAACAGAAATTGTAATGGCTTTCAGAGAAAGATATTACGAAAAGTATGATACCTTTAAGATTGAAAATTCTGGTCAGCAATGTATGGTTGTTGCTCGTCCAACACGTAAAGGTGATAACTACTGGGAAGTAGTAGTAAGATTAGTTGATAATAACTATGATACAGTTCTTGATGTAAGTGCTTGCCAACCTGGTGATAAGACACACTGGATTAGTGCTCATATGCCTGAACTTCATGAAGAAGGTTATACAAAATGGCAATCTAACATTGAAAAGCATCGTGGTTATATTCAAGCTCACAGATTCGATGCTTCTTTCTCTGCACAATATGCTGCTATGGAAGATGTATTCGTTAAAATAGCTGAAGGTAAAGACCAAGGTAGTCTTACTGAAACTATCTATAAGATGAACAAAGTTGAAAAGGACTTACTTAATACATTCCTTGAGGGTAGAAATAATGCATTACTTTTCTCTAAAGGTAACGTAAATCCACAAACAGAAAAACCAACTATTGTTGATCCTGATACTAATCGTCCAGTTTACATTTCAGACGGTCTTATTCCACAAGTAGAAGCTTTTGCTAGTAAATATGCTTATAACAAACTTACTATCAATGTACTTAAGACTGCTATAATGGGTCTTAACGAAAAAGCTAAGAAACCAACTGGTAATCACTACATGTTTATCTGTTCTGAAAAGTTCTGGTATGATTTACAAGATATTCTTGATACTTATCTAGCACAATATCATACAGATGGTACATATCTATGGTCTATGAAGGCTGGTGATTATGTTTCTGTAGGTGCTAAGGGATTCGATACCTTCAATTATGGTGGTAATACTATCTCATTCAAAGTTGATAGAACATTCACTCGTGAATTTGGTTTAGATAAGGGTTATGCTCTAGCATTAGACTTAACAGCAGACAAGACTTCTGCACAACCTCCAATTGCTCTATTCACTCTTAAAGGTGGTGATATGATTAGTAACAAGTATGTTGGTGTTGGTGGTCTTAACGGTTTAAGTTCTGGTGAAGTTTCTTCTCCAGTTGCTGGATCTAAACTTATCTTATGGGGATATAGCTCATTAGCTGTATTTAATCCTTACAGATCTTATATTTTAAGAGAAATCTAATCTGAAAATATCTGAAAATAATATACATTAGATACTGTTAAAATAGCCTCCCAGTAAATCTGGGAGCCTATTTTATATATAATAAATATGTTAAATGAAATAATATGGCAGAAAATAAGAAACAAATTGAAACATCGTAGAAAATAATTTTAAGAAGTGTTAGAGGTAAGGTTGGAAATGTAATTAAAATCCAACCTTGTAAGAATCCTGAAACCAGTGAATATCCAAGCTGTGTGAAAAGAGTGGATTCAAATGGAGATATGATTCTTTCTGAGAAAGAAAGAAATGATCCGAATAGAATTTATTTTATTAAAGAGACAGATACATTTGATATTGTAGATGGCACAACTTTTGACTTAGAAAATGTAAGACAAAGATTTATTTGGGAAGCTATCCAACATTGTCCTCTAATTGCTCCAGATTATTATGCTAAAGATAGTAATGGAAATTCCTTAATAAATGGAACTTCTGGAGATTATACACTTAAAGATTATTTAAATCGTAATCCTAGACGTTTTGGTGTAGCTGAATTATTTGTTGAACGTCCTGGTGTTGAAGCTACTCGTCGTGTATCCAGAAAGAAATTAAAGCACGATGCAGAATCCTATATTTATGGAGATGAACGTGGATATGACGGAAGAGTTCTTAAAGCTAGATTACTTGGACATAAAATGGATGGAATGGCTGATGCCGACGTTACAGATTATTTACTTCAAGTAGCAGAAAGAGATCCAGAGAGAATTATTTCTCTATATACTGGAGGAGATACTGCTGTTAGATTATTATTTATAGAAGCTAGAGATAAAAATGTAATTCTTTATAAGAATAAATTATATCAATATGCTGACAATGTAATTCTTGGAGCTACGGATGAAGCTGCTATATTATTCTTAAAAGATCCAAAGAATGCTAATGTATATAAATTAATTAAACAAGATACTTACCCTGAATTAATAGGGAAAGATACCGATAAAAAATAATTAAATGACAACTAGTCGTCAATTATACGAAGCAGTTCTTATTGAATTAAATAAGGAAAATGCTCCTAATTTATTGCTTGAAGACTTTAATTATTTTGCTAATAAAGCTATTTATTAGTATACAAATAAAAGATATAACGTTTATGATGTTTCTCAACAAACAACTGACGATTTAAGAGTACTAAAAGCAACAGCTTTATTAACTCCTAAAAAGACCTATTCTAAATATAAGAATAGTAGTGATTCAGAATATACACAAGTAGGTGATAATCCAACAATAGAAGATTTAGGCTTTATGGGAGCAACTTATGAAGTCATTTTACCTTCTGATTATTATCACATTCTAAACTGTATTTGTATATATGACGTTAGAAAAACATTTAAATGTTATAATGCTGGGGATACTTGGAGAAGACCTGCTACAAGATTAACTTCTGATTTATATTCTTAGATACTAGATAATTGGTATCTTAGACCAACTTATAGAAGACCTTATTATTACATTCATAACGTAAATTAGAATACAACAAATCCAACAAATCCTTACAATGAATTATGGGAAGGTTCTACGGATATTTCATCTGCTAAAACAAATATTTCTAATAATTCTACAACAGTCGAAGGTGGATTACCTAAGACAATTAAACTTGGAGAAAACAAAGTAACTACAGTCGAAAAAGAAGCAGAAGTACGTTATGGAAACAAGTCTGAAGTAAGATTAGAAATAAGATATGGTTCAGATGATTCTTTATTTGCACTTAAAAAGGTATATATTGACTATCTGAAAACTCCTCAGCATATACGTCTTACACAAGCACAACTTGATAAAACAGAGGATACCTCTCAAGTATTAGAGTTTCCTGATTATGTTTGTCAAGAGATAGTAAATGAGTTAACACATTTATTAATGGAGAACTTTAAAGAAGAAAGACTCCAGACACATCCAGTAGTTAGTCAGTCTATTGCAACTCAACAATAGGCTCCCGAATAGGCGGGTAATCCTCAACAATCATAAAAATTAATTTATAATGTTTAATTTTACAACTTAGAGTGTTTATAATGCAATTGCTACCACAGGTGCTAACAAAAATATGTGGGTAGCTGCAGGTAGTAAGAAACCAGCTCTTAGAATTGGTAATACTAGATTCGACAAAGATTATATCTTAGATATTCAAGTTAAGAATCCAACAGTTGAAGCTTTAGCTTCAGTTGAATTTGACTTAAGTGAAGTTCTTCTTCCTGACGATTCTATTGATAATGAAGGAACTGGAAGAATTGCTCTTTATATTGGACTTTCTATGAATTGTCAAGATTCATTATATGCTAATGATCTTGTTTATAAAGGAAAACCTTTATTCATTGAATTCCCAATCAAGAAAGATGATACAGCAGATGTATTAGCAACTAGAGTAAAAGCTATTGCTGACAAGTATATGCTCTTAATCTACGGACAAAAGATTTTAGACATTGAAGCAACTTCTACAGCTGCTGTAGGTGCTGATCCAGGTCCAGCTGCTGATGCAGTAGGTAAAATCAAATTTACTGGAATTAATGGTTATCAATAGATTAAGAAAGCTGTTCTTCAATTCTTTGATCCAGATGCTAAGACAGTTGACTGCTGCACAACTCAAGGTGAATACAAAGATGTAATTATTGGTGTTCCTGTAATTTATAGTACCGATGCTACAGGTGCTGTTACAGCTACTGAAACTAAGATTGATGAAACTGGTGCTGCTGTAGCATTAGCTGATAACGAAGTAGCTATTACTCCTGGTCTAGAAGCATTCTGTGACTACAATTGGATTATTCACAATCTTAGACTTCCAACTGCAGCTAATTATTATCCTTGGTCTCCATCAAATAGAATGGGAGAAATGCCTGTTCCTGGCCAAGTATATACTCAATTTATCATCAGAATCTGCAAAGAAAGAGATGGTATTATGGGAGAAATTGTTGGTGCTAGAGGTACTTCAGTTACAACTCACGTACTTTACGTAGCTGGTTTAATAACTGATTCTTCAAGTGCTGCTTATGCTGTTAATGGTGCATTAACTACTCTTCTTGGTGGTGATGCTGCTACTAAGATGTTGACAGATGCTGACGATGCATTACAAGATCCTTATAATTAGAACTAATTTTGTCTAATACTTAATAATTAGCTAGGCTAAGGCTTTATGCCTAGTCTAGCTTTTTTTGTTTAAATTTATGGTTTGGACATCAGTAAGAAGACTAGCTGATATGATAATGAATGATATTCGTTCTGGATTAAGGGGCGAACATCAAAATATGTCACTATCAGTAGAATAGCTAGAAGATGAAATTATTCAATTAAGACTTCTAGTTATTAAAGAATATATGATGCAGGGAATAATTCCTGTAGATGATTTATATATGTCTATAAATTGTGTTCCTGTAGATTGTGACACTCTAGATAAATGTAAATGTAGAGGTGAAGTATGTGGAGATCCAGTAGCTCATTTTTAGATTCCTCAATTATTATTTGATTATGGATTACATAAATCAATACGATATATTGGTTCATCAGATAAACAACATTCTTTTCTAGTTTATACTAAACCAGTAACTCAAATAAAAACATATTAGAAATATCGTAAAAGAGGTAAAAATAAACCTTGGGTTTACATTGATACTACACCTAACTCAGAAGGATTAATAGACTGTTATATATTTGGAGCTCCGTTAATTAAACAAGTTTCAGTAATAGCTATATTTAAAGATCCTAGACAATTAGAGGAATTCCAATGTGATTGTGAAGGACATACAGAAGATACTAAAATGGATGCTAATTTAAGTTTTATAGATACTGTTATAAAAGATAGACTAGTTAAATAGAAAGTATATTATTACAGACAATTAGCTGCTCCTATCTTACCTAACGATTAGAGATATAATGCTGGATGAAGAAGAATAATTTTCATTATGTTGGTGTACTTCTTGATATGATATATGGTATCGAAAAAGAAGATGAAGATATTGAAGAATTAGGTCTTATTGCTTGGGAGTTAATAGGTAATAAAGAATATAGAATGTATAGATATTCTACTTGTATATCTCCTAGCGATAATTCTGTAGAATTACCTTGTAATGTAGATTCTGTAGAAGCAGTAACTACTTCTTATGAAGATTGGAATAGAGTTACTAACTATTCTGAAAACGGAGATTATAGAAGTGCTTTTATAGAAAACCATATAGAAGCAGAGAAAATTTATAATAGTCCTTTTTATATTCCAGGAAAACTTGTTTCATATAATTAGGTAGGTGATACTTTATATTTCTCTAAAAATTACGGAGGAATAAATATTCTATATAAAGGATTTGTTGTTGATGATGAAGGACTTCCTGAATTGACCGATAAAGAAGCTAATGCTATTGCTACTTATATAGCATATATTGATAAATATAAAGAAGGATTAAAAACTAATAATGGTGACTTAATTAAATTAGCTGCTACATTAGAAGCTAAATGGCTTAAATAGTGTGATTAGGCTAGAGTAACTGAATTAAACTAGAATGATATGAATTCTATTTTAAATGTAAAAGATAGTTGGAATCGGCATAACTATGGTCAATCTTACAAACCTATTCATAAATGAAACATCGTTACGCTTTAGGATGGGCTTGTAATCTAAACGACCTTTTTGTTAGATTTCCATATGATAAGTGTAAAAACTTAATTAAAAAATATAAAACTAAACATCTTCAAAGACAAAAAGTTAAATAGGTTTTCAGAACTGGAGTAGAAATTATATTAAATGATATAATAGAAAATAATGCTTCTTTTCAAGTTCCATCTTTAAAGTATCATGGTGGAGAAATTCATTATGAACCAATAAAAGGTGAAGAATTTAAAAGACTTAGAGAAAAAGGAAAATTCTCTAGAATAGATTTTCTAGAGACATTATTTACAGGATATTAGTTATATCTGTATTTACATGGAAAAAATGATAATTTCTTAGCTAGAAGAAAAATACCTATTTATGTAAGTTCTCATTATAAGAGAAAAATGGAAGATTTAGTTAATGAAGGTAAAACTTATTGCTAATGAAAATAACAAAAATTGATGATTATGTAGATGCTGTATGTGAAAAATATCCCGAACTATCAAAAGAGGAAGTAAAAAGAATTTTAGTTTATGGGTGGAAAATGATATTATAGTATATAAGTTTTGGAAACGATGTTCAAATTCTATCTCCTAAATTCTTCTTTTTTATAGGTCAAATTCCAGTTTCGGCTTTAACTGCTTTTAAAAATTATTGTTATAAACTTGCTAAGAGAATACAATATATGTTTGGAAGAACTAAAGCTGAATGGGATGGATATTATTATTTCGCTAGAAATGAAAACTAGTACATAGATTATTTAAATTAGAATAGAAAAAAATATAAGGTGTTCAAAAATGTTAAACTTTATAGATTATTAGAGGAATGTAAGATTAGTGAACACTCTTGTCAATATATATTCAGATTATCTGAAGATAGAACAAAATGGATGACTAAATTTTATCCAGAACTTAAGACTGATAAAGCTGAATTGATAATTCAGAGAGATCCTTTAAAAATGCAAGATATACTTGTATCTCAAAATAAATTTAAATATATATAGTAATATGGAACAAGCAACTAATTAGTTCAATAAAGGCTTACAGATGGATACTCATCCTATGGTTCAAGGTAATGATAGTTTAACTGACTGTTTGAATGGAACTTTAATTACTATGAATGGAAATGAGGTCATCTTACAAAACGACATGGGAAATAGGAGAGTAGACAACGCTTTTCTTCCTGCAGGATATGAACCTGTTGGAATGAAGGAATACGGTGGTATTATTTATGTAGCTGCTTATAATCCTATTACTAACAAAAGTCAAATAGGAAGTTTTCCATCTCCAGAAAGAAAAATATCAGGAATGGATGAAGAGGTATTATCTAAAAAATCTTTTGATTATGGATTAGATAAATTTCCTTATTTGACTAAAAATATAAATGGAACTGATTATAGATTTATTACCGGTGATACTTTATTATTTCCTCTAACTGATAAAACAACACTTCACGCTGGAGATAAATTTACAATTTATGGAAACATAGGTAATACTAGTAATATTTCAAATTTCCATAATATTAAAAATAATAAAGTATATAGTCCTAAAAATAGATTATATACTTTTTCAATAGGAGTATTAAATTCTTAGAATGAATTTGTTGATATAACAAAATCTTTAGTAAGATGGGACGAAGATGATACTATACATAAATTTAATGAAACAGATACTGATTTATATAAATTTAATTATCAATACTTTATTCCTGCAAGTTTTGAAAATGCAAATTTATTAGAAACTATGAATGATGCTAATTTTATTGAAGAACGTTAGAAAATAGCAGCAAATACATATTCTTATAAATTGATTGGACCTTTATATTTAAAAGTACAATTAAATCATTTTCAAAAGTTTAATTACGGTATTACCGGACATAAAAACTTAGATGGAAATACTTTTACTATTTAGGTAGAAGGATATTATGTATATAATTGTCCAGATGGATTTAATAAAATTAACGAAATAGAGGATGATAACTATTATACTTATGAGGAGGGAAACCCTAATCCTATACAATAGTATTGGTTTACATTAAATGGACAAGATGGAAAAATTATAAGTAATGAAAATATTAATTATAATCCTGAGACAAATTTATATACTACAAGAATAACCAAAACATTTGAATTTAATATTCCTAACCCTGATGAAAATGGAAAACGCTTATTTAAATATTATTTAAATGTATTTACAAACAATCATGAAAGTGTGATTTATGGTGATAAATATTTCTTTGACGGGTTGTCTGATGAAGGAATTATTGATGTTGATAAATTAGGTTCTGGTTAGATAGAATTAACTGGATGGAGATATTGTTATAATGAAGAAACTACTGAATTAAAATATCAATTAATAACTTATAATTTAACTAATGATCCCTTTACTGAAATTTAGTTTAAATTTAAAAATGTAGATTCAGGTAATGAATATTGGATTACTAAAAGCATAAATGAATCTGAATCTGAATCTGGTATTATTATTAAAAACGGAGAAATTGGACTTAAGTCAAGAAATATATATACAGTTGACTTAATAGCTAAAACCAATAGTGAAAAATCATATACTATCTCAAATGTAGGATGGATATTAACTACTGAATTATTTAATGATTGTTTCTCCAAAAGTAGTAATAATTATATTGCTGATTTTAGATATCCATCTACTGAAAAGGAATAGAATACTTTTAATGATAAACTTACAATAAAATATGAATTAAATTTAGATGTAAACGATTAGTCTTCTGTAAAAATAGAAGGGCTAGATAGTTAGAAAGAATGGTTATCTAAGGAAAATACAGGTAGTGATATAACATATAAACATACTTATGATTTAAAATTAAAATGTAGTCCAAAATTAAGAATTGTAAATGAATAGTACTATCCAACAGCATTAAAATTATCATCTGAAAAAGCAATTAATCTTGATGATTTTAATTTTACTGTAGATACTAGTTCATTAAATACTCTTAATACTTAGATTCAATCGAATTCTAGTTTAGACAAAACATTTATCAGTAGTAATAATTTTAATATAAATAGTAATAATGAAATAACTGCAACTATTAATTTTAGCGATATTTTTCATTTTGATAATAGAACGTCTGAATTTGAGGTTAAAAATTTATTTTCTAATGGATGTGGTTATTTAGAACATCATATAATACAAAACGATAATTAGTATCTAACTAATTTTGAATATACCTTTACTCCAACATACGGAGGAATTAATGTCTATACTGAAGATTATGGTAACCTTACTAGAATAGAAGTTAGAAAGATGAAAAATGGATATACTTAGCCTAATTCTGATCGTGAACAAGAGGAAAATTATGAAAATGGTGTAGAGAATTATGGCGGATATTACGAAGTTGTATCTTATAATAACGAAGGAGGTAATGGACTTTTATATTCATATACAGGACGAGGAGGAAAATTTAGTAGTTCAGGAGAATCTAAAACAAATGGAACATTAATTCAAGAATATTTTGATAAATATTTTAAAAATGGAGTACTAATATATTGGTTTCATAATTAGGAAAAAGATGATGGAAAAGGTAATATATGTTTTTATAAATATGTAGAAGATATAATTTTAGGAGAAGATGGTTCAATGATAAGAGACCTAAACATTTCTAATGATCGTTATAAAAATTATAATTCTTCTAAAAAAAGTAGAGTGTGGTGGAGAAATGCTACTAATAATAATTGGGTACTAATATATAATAAAAACTCTGATTCTCTTCTACAAAAACCAGGAAATGGAGATACTATTTCAAGTTTTTTAGCAGAAAATGTATTTGGAGGAAGTGATTTTGCATATTGTTATAGAAAAAACTTTGATTTTAACGATAGTAATACTAAAGTATATGCTCCAGATGGAAACAGTGTTAAATTCAATGATGTATATAATTTAAATGATAATGATACATCAATTAAATTTATATTTTTTAAACAAAATTTAAATGTAAATATAGATAATAATGAAATAAAAAATATATTAAACTTTAAATTAGAATAGAATAATACATATATATATTCCTATTCTTTAAAAGATTCTTCATCTTCTAAAAGAAATAAGATAATTGAATTTTTTAGAAATTATAATAATTAGTTTAATATAATTTATATAAATTATTCTGATAATAAATTATTAACTTCATTTTCTGATAAAAATGGAAATTAGTTGGATCCTGGAAAAGTATATAAAATAGATAATAATGAATTTACTCCTGTAGAAAAAGGTTATTAGATAACAAACAATGATGAATATAGTAAAGTTGGATATAATACAATATTATGTAACTCCGATAATTATATTGAGGATTCTTCTACCTGGATAGTTGATTATAGAAAAACTGGAAATGGAGAAAATGGTGATTCAACAGGATTCATATATCGTAAAGTTCCAGTAACTGTTCCAATTGATAAAATATTTGAATGAATAATACTAGAATAGAACTATCTGTCTATCTAAATACATTAAGACAGAAAGGATGTTTAGCTTATGAATATAATCCATTTCACAATTTTTAGACTGATGTTGACTTATATGAGGTAGAGACAGATATTGGAAAAGTTATAATTCCTAAATTCTCTGCTGTAAATGTTAAAAATGGAGAAATATTATCAACAATTAAAGGTGAAAAATGGATAGATAAAAGAGGTCAAGTAATAGAAGATATAAAAACATATAATGACGGAGAATTATATGCAGAAGCTGGATCTCTTATTGATTTAGATACTGAACTATTAAATTTTGATTTAGAACATCCTGTAAATATAGAGATTCAGCCATCATATGATGGTTCTGTTAATCTTATATTAAACGATGACAAAAATATTCCTAGATTAATTAATTCTAGATTTTCGGCAAGAGAAAAAAATTCCTATGAAATTGTTGATAGAATAGGAGAAAATGATACTAATGTATATAACTCTAATAGTTTTGATAAAGACACATCATTATATTTCCAATATGAATATAATCCAATAGTAAAATTTAATGGTTATATGAAAGGTCATTTACAAGTTGGATAGTATTGTTTTTATTTTACATATTGTGATTCTGATAA
>Ga0310786_10000190_pt1 | contig 105047 bp, 148 predicted proteins | sample AusTroGonzalo_MG_FD_203881 | JGI IMG/M metagenome (GOLD analysis project Ga0310786, IMG submission 203881) | Bovine rumen microbial communities from tropical cattle in Woodstock, Queensland, Australia - Gonzalo_03 (v2) (version 2) | ecosystem: Host-associated > Mammals > Digestive system >... | reverse complement strand
GATTCGGTGTTGCCGGATCTGATGCGGGTAGATGGCGCGGCGCACGGGAAAGACGTCGACGTCTATGTTCCGTTTCGCACCTTTCTGCTCATGACGGACGGCAATTTCAAGGCGGCGGGATACAACGGTATCCATTTTATCGCGAAGCGCCTGTTCGGATTTCTGTGCGAACCTGATCCGGGAGACCTGCTGGGGATGCCGAAAAATATCGTATACCTGCAGGACTACAGAATATATGGCAGGAATTCGGTCCACTGTTCTATTGATTATGTCAAGAAGCTTCCGTTCAGGCATTATAGGAAATGTGCGGACGTCGATCCGAAAAAGGGGATGATGTATATGACATACGTATGCCGTAAAGTCGATCCGGATACCGTCCTGAAGTATTTTTAGATGTCTGGATGCGATTCCGCCATACTTGTAACGCCGTATCCGTTGAAAGAATACGACGGCATTTCCGGAATTACGCAGGTTACGGCGCCGGTTCCCCGGTTTTTCGACAGATTCGGAACGTACATCTATTTGCCCGTAGCCAGACGGCTTGACTGCAGTTCCAGGCTGGCGGCGGAATGCGCTTTGCACGGAAAAAACATATTTATGGATCTTGAATATTCTGATTTGGCGCTTGAAACTAGGATGGCGGATATCAAGCGCGATGTCCAAAGCCTGAATTTAAAGGAAGGCGACCGTATACTGGATGTCATAGAGGAGTATAGAAGGACATGATTCCGGAGCGTATATTCATTATATGGCTTGGAAACGCGGTTCCAGAATACGCGAAGGTTTCCGCCGGGCTTTTTAGCAGAGAATATCCGAATTGGAACGTCGAATTTGTCAGGTACAGGGTTTCTGAAATGGAACGTATATGCCGCGGCGGAGTTAAATCGGATATCGACGGAGTCATGTTTAGAACCGCCCGGGAAGTGTTCGGCGGAGGAACGGCGTTTTCCGAATATGTCGAAAATCAGAAGCGGATATACGGAAAGAACATGAAGAAGCTCATGCTGCTGTCCGACATATTCAGGATAGAGCTGCTCAATTCATTTGGCGGAATATACATAGACGCCGACACGGTTCCCGGAATGCGGTTCGACGAGCGGCTTATGTAGAAGGATAGGTTCTGCGTGTCGCGCGACATAGGCGGAAAGACTATTCCCGACAATTATTTTATGGGGCAGGCCTGCGGTTATAAAAGATGGACTAACCCGATGGATCCGACTTCCGCCGCGCAGGTATACGACTGCGGATGCAAAGATGTCATGTTTCAGTATAGAAGAACCAGGTTCATGAAAGGCGCGGCCAAGCCGGTTTCCAACGGCTTCTATATAGAGCATTACATGATACGGTCATGGGAAGCCTTCGGCGGGCGGACTGTCGACGACTTCGATCCATGACGTATGTCGAGAGTAAATAAGGATGTCATTAGTACAACGAGTATAAGGCATCCTGTATGAACATAAAGACGATTTCTCAGTTGACTCCTCTCGGCGACGAGGCTATTCAGCCGCAGGCTTATTTCGGCGTATCGCAGTATTGTCCGGCCGACGACGGCGGGAAGTATTTTTCTAGGAAAGTGCAGTATAGCCAGCTGCGCGACCAGATAAGCGGGTATATCGACGAAAAGGTTCTGGGCGATCTGTATAAGATGAAGAACGGTCTTGGCCCGGTAAGCGTCTAGGAAATGCGCGACGACGTCGATAACCTTAAGTACAATAACATAAACATTGACGGCATCAAGACATTTACAAGTACGCCGCGCATAGCGTCCGAGGTCAGTCCTGACAATCCGACGAACGTGCCGAACGTGCAGTGCGTCAATGAACTAATAGCCAAACACGCAGGGTTCATGACAGACGGGCAGTATCTGGATATGGATCCGGGAAACGGTACATAGGGTTATACGACATATGACGAAACTGACCCGAGTCCAAAGCAGATGTACTGGCATATCGATCACGGTCAAAGGGATTCGTCGTTGTGGAAAGACGAATACGGCGCCGTCGCCGGCCCTGTAACATGCCTTTATACGGGAAATCTCGTCTGCTATGGCTGGCTCGCCGATAATGGAAGCGTAAGGCCTGAGACGGCATGGGTCGGGATGTTCGGACGCGTTAAATGCGGGAACGACATGAAGTGGGTGGCTTTGCAGATACAGCCGTGGATTGTCGGCAGGTATAGTTCTACGGCATAGTATGTCGGATTCAATCTTCCTGTAAAAGCGGGACTTCAGCTTAAGATAATGACTGGATTCGGCGTCAATGGGAACAATACCGGTTTGACTGACAAGCCTACGCTTATGTTCTCTGACGGAAATATGCCCAATACGTTTGTCGGGTATATATTGCGTACTATGTGATTTTCCGCGTATTTCCGGATTATTTAAAATGGATGACAGAATACATATAAATCAAGACTTGGCTGAGCCTATATCGAGGCTGCCTGAATTGTCGGCGTTCGATTCGGCCGACAGGTACGCGCTGTTTCGCGGCGAAGGCCGGGAGTTCGGCAGTTACCGGCTTCGGTATGACAGGTTCGTCAAGCAGCTGGTATCCGACATATCGGCGAGGTTCGGTCTGTCATCGATGGCGTTCCGCGACAGGTCGGAATACGCCGCGTTCGACCATGTCCATTAGTATACGGGGGTAGACTGCTATCCGGCCATTACGCCGTAGAATTCTCCGGCGCCTGTGCATTTTATGACGATGGACATCGAGGGGGCCGCCGGGAGCAAGGCTGTACGCCTGTATACGCCATGTCTCAGCGTTCCTCCGCAATCAAAGCCGGATATAGGCGAAGTCAAGATGGTCGCGTCTGAAAATCTGACTGCCGAGTATGGCGATGTTCTGGTAGAATATACGCATTTCGAGCCGGACGGGACGTCGTATGTTGAACAGGGGATAGTCGCCGACGCCAATAAGGACGTCATGAACGCGATAGCCGACGGGAATTTCGACGGCTGGACGTATCCGGACGGCGGCATATATTACAGGTATCAGGGACAGTACGATTTTTCAGAAGCGTACAACGCGTTTGGCGGCCAGGGCGATTTTTTCCGCGTACCGGCGCTAACCGGGTTTTTCAAACCTAATCCCGGCGTAAAAAACGAAGGCGCGCTTGCATAGGTCCAAGGCCAGAAAGGAATACCTCCGCATACGCATGAGCTTGCCGATTTCAGCGAATCCGGCGTCATCGGCGAATCCCTGTCTGTTAAAGTGTATATGAACGTCGCGGATAATGCCAGTTAGACCGCCGATAAAGATACGGTGCATAAGGCCGGAAGAACGGGCAGCATATATCCGATAACAAATTTAACCGTTCTGACAGAAGATCTTCATATAGATCTGCATATGACCGCGGCCGATAAGAAATCTTTCGCGGTCGAAGAGGATCCGGCCGACGAGACGTACCCGGCGCATTACGTCATGCCTGTCAAAATATATATAGGCGGACAAAAAACAGCTGCGCAGTACGAGATAAAATACGGCGTTACTGTAACGGACATATTCGGAAACGAGCGCGTATATGAAAATATAACGCGGTTGACGCGGAATTCGATAGGAGTATCCGGTCAGACTGATTCGAGGGTGCGGAAAATAGTGGTTGGAAACGATGTGTCTGAGATAGAAACAGGGATGTTCGCCGGATTTCTCGAGCTTGTAGAAGTCGATATGGGAAGCTGTTCGAAGGAAGTAGACGTTCCCGAAAGTTGTTTTGACGGCTGCGTCAAGCTTGAACATTTTATATGGCCTAGAAGCTGACGATTGGATTAGACGATGCAGAAGAAAATTCATAAGAACACGTTTAGAGGTTGCTCTAGTCTGAAGCAGATATCGCTTCCCGATACCGTGCTGTCTATAGACGATTGCGCGTTCAAAGGCTGCGTCGGCCTTGAAAGCGTCAGTATGGGCAGTCAGGTAAAGGTTATAGGCACGTCGGCGTTTTGCGGAGATGCCGCGCTTACGCATGTAAGCCGGTTTGCCGATTCAGATTCAAGCCATACGTTTGACGTCGTCGGGAACTACGCGTTCGCCGGCACGGGGCTGACTTCGGCGAATCTTGCGCTGCGGTCATCCGCCATATAGACATTCTGGGGCGACGGATGTTTTCAGGACTGCAAAGATCTGGGATATGCGCATTTTCTGTCGGCCAACTATATGTCGAGGAATATGTTCAAGAACTGCGCGGCGCTGTCCGCCGTCGATTTCGACGTTGCGATGATGGCGTATACGTATCCCGGTATATTCAGCGGATGCTCGAATCTGCGCAGAATGAATTATCCGGCCGAACTTCTGTTCGTGCCTGAAGACGCATTTCGCGGATGTTCGAAGCTTAGCTCGGCCGGTTTTACGTCTTATGAAGGCAGGTCGGCGATAAACGACATGTAGAAAAATGCGTTCTACGGCTGCGTGAACGTGTCTTCGCTTGAAATTCCGCAGTCGATAGACTCGCTGGACGAAATAGACCCGTTCTGTTTTTCCAATATGCCGAACCTGCGTAGGGTGAAATTCCATGGCATAGGTATCAGCTAGATATCGGTCGAGCAGCAATACAGCGTGCCGAATCTTGGATTCGACCTATACCTGAATACGCAGTATTCATTCAGGGAACCCTACTATGCGCTGTATCCGACATATGAGAAATATGTCGAATCCGGCATAGATGATGAAGACGCGCTTGTTTCGCATGAAGAATACGACGGTTAGACCGCGCGCAGCGCCGACAATTACAGGACAATGACAGCGATAATAGACGCCGCCGCCGAGCAGAATCTGCCTGTCGTTCTCGCAATAGGCGTAACGCATGAAGAATGCGAGACCGACGACATGTTCTATACGCCGGAGGACATGGTCGCCGCCGCGCTTGGAAACGGCATGCTCGAACAGCCCGGCGTAGTCCAGCCGTCATTCTATCTCAGCGTTCAAATAGGTTCTAAAAAGATAAACTGCAAATACCTTAAGGATTCCGACCTCGTTGACGCGTATAATTTTGCGGATTACGAAACATGGGCGGATTCCGATTTTGTACGGCAGAAACAGGACGAGGGTTATACTGCCGCCGAGATAAAGCGGTATTAGGACTATGCAAAGGCCGGCGGGACGAAAAAGCAGATGAAGGCCGTATTCGTCGGATATACCCTCGATCTGGGCCAGTTCGAATATCTTAACGGCGTCGATTGGGTAGAAAACCCGTCCGCCGCGATAAGCAGGCTGAAGACGAAAATGGGAAGCAGGCTTACGGCGTTGACTAATAAGCTGACAGGCACGCTGCGCGATACTGTGTTCAAGGCCATAAACCAGCATTTCTACGGAACGAACAGCGGCGTCAATTCGACTTTGAAGACATATTCAAATTACGGGCTGGCCTGCGCGAAGTTCGGAAGTTCTGTTAAGAGGAAGTCCGGAATAAAGTTCGCGTCGCAGATTTCAGACGAGTATTCGTTTTAGGCGCTTGCAGACGATGAATATACCAAAATCGTAAACGAGCAAAACGCGTATATAAACAGCCACGGCGGAAATTTGCCGCTCTATCGTACTTAGGTAGACTCCAGTTTCAGGGCGATGCAGGATCTTAACGACCAGTATGTCGCATTGTTGAATCAGCTTACGGGAACAGGCGCGAAGTCGTATAAAGTGACAGAGCTGAATCAGAACTATGAGATGCCTGACGGGAACCGGCTGGATCAGATAACTTTCATCAATCCCGCGAATACAGTCAAAGCTATAGATTCCACCGGATTTTTCGGACTTCGGCATAATGTCGACATATGGTGCAAGGACATGCCTCCGGATACGTATTTTACATATTTCGACAATTACTACCATTACGATCCGGAGCCGCGTCCGGATTATCAGCCGGATAAGACGGCGAAGGTGAATTTCCAGACAGGCAAATGGTATTATAACGCGCGCGATATATATGAGGAGGCGAGGCGTAAAGGCATGCCGTGCCTTTTTATATATTCGCTTTTCGGATGCGGGCCGTGCGCCGTATACCAGAAGAAATTGTGGAACAGCGAGCAGTTTCAAATCTGGTTTTCGAAGCAGAAGTTCCTTTTGGCCGGACTTGAATGCGAGCAGCAGCCGGTGTACGATGAACATCTGCGGTTTCTCGTCGACGAGCTTTCGCCAAACGCGCTGAATTTCGCGAAGGAAGACCAGGGGGAGACGCTATAGCAGAAGCAGCCGAACGCGCTTGGCGCGAAGTTCAGGCGGTATACTGTTGGAAATTCGACTGCGTCTACGCTGATGACGCCTGTTCTTGTATTTATGGATGCGAACGGCGAATGCTATGATTATACATACCATAATATCGCGGCAGATTTGCGTACATACGGCGTTGACGGGATGCTGCAGCAGTTAAAAAGCCTTTGTCTTTACCATTTCGACGGGAATAGTCTTGTCAGCGCAAAATACGTTGTAGACGCCGGCAAACAATTTGATATAAACGATTACAGACTCAGTCCGAATAATCCATGGAAGATCGCCGATCATGTAATGAACATGAGCTTGAAAGTATATGACGAGCAGTATGAGGTTACATGGTTCGCGATGACACCGGCGGAACTTGAGAATCTGATGTTTGAAAAGATTCTGAAGACAGTGCCGGAGTATATGTCGGTTATAACGGACGGCAAGATATATCTGGCCGGATGCCTGCTTACAAGATTCGCATGGATAGATTCGATGTTTCCGACGGACGGCTCCGTCCAGCCCGTTATAGACATCGAGCAGCTTACTACGGCATAGGAGCTGAACGACGCGTTCGATCCATGGTATTTCAAGATCGACCGGTTTTATTATAAAATGCGGTTCGACGCCGATGACGTGAAGGTGATCAAGAATCCATGCGGTGAAGACATGGAGAACGTGTTTAGGGTGTCATTCCAGTAGGTATCGTATAACAGGTGAGGTGCCTTATATGTCAAATCTTACAGGCGATTCCATAGTCCAGCTGCAGGAGCTTCAGCAGACAGACCGCATAAGGGCTGAAGACAGGTTTTTCATCAGCCATCCCGCTTCGCTGTATTCCGGATACAAGAACTATATATCCAAATCGCTTACATACGGCGATCTGGTGGAAAGTATGTTTGCAGATCTTAGCGCGGGGTTTGGTTTCGGATCTATGTCTCATGAGATTTCCAGCGCGTATTCGAAGGCAGACCATACGCATTGGTATAATACGTTTGACGTTAAAGCCGATTACGACTATAAGGATCCGGATTATACTACGCTTGCGACGTTTAAGATCGGGAACAGGACGGTAAGGCTGTGCATGCCTAGGTTATGGACGTACGCCGCCGCCGAGCCGGTCGTTGGCGAGCTGAAGTTCAAGGCGCTGCCGTATATTCCTGACCAGTCTGAGATAGATATAAACAGCGGAGCTTTCGACGGATGGGTCTATCCGGCCGGCTAGAGTTATTCAGTCTAGGCTTAGCATTTTAAAGCCGCGAAGCTGTGTTTCGGCCAGAACGAGACGGCTACGACGCTTTAGATTCCGAACATCGACGGCTTTGTTGTTCCGGCCGATGTTTCGTGCGCGACTTTCCATACATTCAGCAACGGCACGTTTCCGCGGCATAGCCATAGCCAGTCCGTTCAGCTCAACGGCGGAAGCCAGACTGTCCGCATACAGGCGAAGGTGACTAAAAACGCAGGTACGGCGTCGGATTATGGAAGTATGCATAACGGCGATGAGCCGTATACGCCGAATAAGACGTTTACAAGTACGCTGGCGCTTAAGGTCAGCGAGATCGAAGTAAGCGGCTGCGATATAGGCGGCTCCAGCGCTTAGTTCAATAAAGAATCCTATCCTTCGTTCAGATATCTGCCGATAATGATATACATAGGGAAAAAACAGTAATGGGCATTAATTTAGACAATACGGCTGTCAGCGTTCATGGATTCAGATCCCAGGATCTTCCAGCCCAAGCTTAGGCCTGTGCGGATACTGTTTTCGCGGTTCAGAACGGCCAGCAGACATACAGGGCCTGTTACAGCGAACTAAGCTCCGACGTGAAATAGCGCGCTTTAGATCTTATGCATGTCGGAACAATGGCATTCGCCGACAGTTGGCAGTATTCATTGTCCGGACACAAACACGGAAATTACGTTAATGCCCAGCCGACGCTTAAATACGGTTAGACATCCGACGGAAGCACTTAGAAGATAGGCACATTGTCCGCCGGCGTCGCCGGCGCCGACGGGTTTAAAACAGGCCAGTATAGCGTTGCAGACATATATTGTCCAATGTTGCAGCCGTCTATTCCGGATGAACCTGAATACGGGACGGTCCGGTTCATGTATTCCAAGGTCGGAATGCCTTAGATAGATTCCGCATATATACGGTCTAGCGATTTTGACGGCTGGGTATATCCCGACGGCAGCCAGTTCGATATCGATCCTTCTTAGTTTACTAAAAGCGGCAATAAATTTGTTACAAGGGACTCGAATCCGTTTATATACGGCTAGACGCTGCGCGTGCCCGATCTATACGGGCAGTTCGTCAAATTGAATCCGTTTACGGAATATTCGTCCGCCGAAGGAGTCCGTACATGCAGGTTCGAACAGGTTCCGCAGCATGTCGCGCTTGCCGCGCATGAGCATCCGATTAACAGTCTTGACGCCAGCGTCAGGCTTGTTCCGGATATCGAGAACAGTCATTTCGACAGTACGGACAACTGGTAGAACCTCGGCAAGGACACAGTGCATTACGGAGGCGGTGCAGGTACCGCGCAAAGCCCAAAGACGTACAATGCGACCATAAACATGAAGTCGTGCCGGCTCGAGCTGAAAACGACACAGGCGGATCCTCCGGCCGGCGTCGTCCATCCGTCATATTGGGCGGTACCCGTCATGATATACGTCGGCGGCAGGAAAAAGGAATACGATAAGATCTATTTGTCGTAAAAGGACGTAAATATTCAGTAAAGGAATATCGATATGATAATTAAAGATTGGGACGACAGTCTTATAGTCACCGACAACGTCTTGACGAATCTTCCCATTTCACAGCTTTCGACTATTACAATAACGTCGGATGGCATTGGCAGAAAGGATCTGCTGCTTATTTCCAAGCCGTGCGATCCTTCCGAGATGACAGATACCGGATATATGTCGTATTACGCGACGGCCGACGATCTAGAAGCGTGGATGGCCGATATCATGGATATACGGGGCATGCGCGAGGATACGGCGTAGATTAGCGACGACCTCGCAGGGCTTCTGCCGTATTAGGACATGCTCGAAAAAATGAGCTGCGATACAAGCGCCTATGTCTATATGTATGAAAACGGCGAATACAGTCCGCGGTTGATATCGGCCATATATTCCAGCAACGGCATTCTTCTTTCGTCTTTAGGCACATTCAGGTTTACAAGCGCGCTTTCCGGCGTTCTTAACTGGTATAAGCTTCCGAGCATTTCCGCGCAGTACGGATATTTTAATGATTTTACCGCGACAAATGCCAATATTACGAATTTAACCGTCAGTAATTTGTAGGTAGACGGCGGAAAATACAACTAGCTTTCCGTATTGGCCCAGTCTGCATATGACGGGATTCCAACCGCGTCTAAAAAACCAGATTATTTCTACTTTACGTATCCAGACTGATGTTTCGTAAAATATCAATATGAATAAGAAATATCCGGCGGCGACAGAAAAGCATTCAGAACGTATAACATCTGTTATTCCGCCGGGTTTTTCCGACCAGCAGGTATGGTAATATGATACATCTCGTCCGGTTCGATTCCATATTGGACGCTTATACCCGTAAGACTTTTGAAGGTTTAGACGGCGGTTTTTTTAAGAATTCCGTCGGTGAATATGTATGCGGGAAAGACATTTTTGGATCGGAGTCATTCGGAGAGGGTCTTGAAAAGAAGGCGCTGTCGCTCGCCGGCGGTTTCGATGTATTTTCTCTAGACTATTATTTTATCCTAGGCGATTGCAGGCCCGCTGAGAATATCTTGCTTGAATTAGACGGCATCCGCTATACCGGGAAAAAGTCGAGATACCGGCTGGCCGAACAGGATATAAGTATAGATACGAGGTCTTTTAACAGACGCGCGGCTTTCGTATTCAGCAGGCTTTTCAGGCGCAAGGCCTGCATGCCGAAGAACATGTTCGCCATATCGCATATGAGGCTCGGCGCTGGAACGCTCCGCGCGTTTATGACTGCGGCGTTTGGGAAGACGAACTGCTTGGACATGGATTCGGACGTACTCGGCGGGCATAGACGGTGCATATTGAACGTCAACGATGAAATAGAACGTACCGTATGCGATAAGTCTCGTCTTAACAGGACAGAAGACGCCTTCAAAATAATGAGGTCCTTGAAGCAGTACATCGCAGAATGCACCGGAATGGAATGGAGCGTTTGATATGGAGCAATTAGCCGGAAAGAATAAGCGCAAATAGCTTATTGTCGAAGACACCGAGCACGGAGTAACGCTTTCAGTAGATTCGTCAGAGGAGGTCGATTTCGTCAATTGGGCCTGCGAAGCCCGTTAGTTGTCGATTCTTCAGGATTTTCAGTATTAGCCTGCGCCTTTCTGCCTGTTCGATGCCGTAAAATATGAAGATTCGCAAGGAAAGTAGCGGTGCCTGTTCCGAGAGCATATCTATACGCCTGACTTTATAGTATAGTTCAATCCGGCGCTTTATCCCGCGCTTGCGAAAGAGTTCAAAATACCACTTTCCGCGATGAAACAGTCATGCGTAAGCGTCTATTTGGATGTTAAAGGCCAGTTTGCGCTGCATGACGGCGGCCGCGCGTTTTCGCTTAATCAGAAATGGACTTGGCAGAAGTTCGGAATATATGTCTGTAAAGTGGTTCCGAAGGTCTTTTGCAGGAAATTCGGCGTCGCCTTGGCAAGCATGAAGTCCAGGCTGACCGGTAAAGCGCGCAAAATATTTATTGGATATCCTTCTATAAAACGGGCTTTCGGATTGAAATAAAAAAGGCCGGCATATTGTGCCGGCCTGCTTTATATGTTTGCTTTGACTTAAGTGTCTTTATGTTTGAATTCGCCGCACCAGTCAAGCGTAGGTACGGCTATTTTCGGAAATACGGCGGTTGGAAAAGCAGATCTATTTACATATTGGACTATTACCTGCGGAGGGTTTTTTCTGCAAAATCCCGTTCTATGACAAAAGTACCTGCAGTTGAAACAGCAGGTACTTTTTTCGTCTATTTGCTCGGATTGGACCATTATTTCACAGTCACAGTGATCGATTCAAGCTGATTCTGCTCGTCTTCAGACATGAATTTCGTCGGATCGGCCTTGTCCCACTGGGCATTCATCTTTTCGAAGAACCTGGTTTTTTCCGGGATGGTTAGATCGATAAACGATCTGTCTTCAAAACCGCAGGCGATCATAATTTCCTGGAATTTTGTTTTATATTCGTCTTTCAGCTGAGCTTTTTCTTCGTCTGAAAGTTCTTCATCATCGTCAGTATCGTCTTCACCTTTATCTTCGGTGTTGTCGCCGGTATCGTCGGATTCGGTGTCGTCACCGGTATCGTCGGAACTGGTATCGTCGCCGGTATCGTCGGACTCGGTATCGTCGGACTCGGTATCGTCTGAACCAGTGTCGTCATCAGTATCGTCACCGCTAAAATCATCAGAACCGGTATCGTCACTGCTAAAATCATCAGAACCGGTATCGTCTGTATCATCACCGGCGTCGTCGGAGCTGTCGTCGGAGCTGTCGTCGGAGCCGTCGTCAGATTCTTCCGCTTCATCTACTTGCTGGAAACGATTTTGTTCAATGTCGGAATTCTGTATTTTAGCGCAGTCTGGATCGCCGGCTTCGATAGCAAGCACTGTTATATTGGCATAACCGAAACGTTCGAGTTTGGCAAGGCAGTCGGCTTTCGCGGCCGATACTGAAATCGCGTTGGAGTAGCATTCGCCGCATTTTGTTTCGCCGTTTTTTGTCGCGCTGTACAAAATCGTCCAGCACGGAATCGGTACGTTGCGTTTTTCATCCTATGCAGGCGGTTCCGCGGTCTGCTCGGCCTTTTCAGGCTCTTCATCGGCGACGACGGCATCGGGGTTTTCGCTTTTTTCGAGCTCTTCTTCGAAGCTGTTGTCAACGAATCCGTTTTTCACGCCATAGTCGAAAAGCTTATTTATGCGCTCGATTTCCTCTTCTGTAAGGAAATCAATATCGCGTTTATACAGCCATGGATGCGCTTCGCTCATCTGCGGAGACTGCAGAAGTTTCTATACTTTCCTGTACGCGTCGGCCTTGCTGTCTTCGAGAAGCATGCCGTTGCGGTATATCATGCAGTCCTCGTCAAGACGGACTTTCCTAAGCGCCGCCTGGAGCTCGTCAAATTCTGTAAGGTATTTGCTCATTGTGCTGATCCTGTAGTTTTATACTGTTTTTATTTACTTTTTCCGCTTAGACTATTCCAAAATTACCCGTTTTCGTTATCTTATAAGTATCGTAGCAGATTGTAAACGAATGATGGGTTTCGGCCGGGCTTGTCACGTCTAATGCAAGGTCTCCGAAATTTTTTATCCAACAGTCCAAAAATTGGAATTCCATGATCTTTCTTTTGTAATTATCGAGAAGATAAAGACGCAGGGGCAGGTAGTCCGAAGGCTGTATAGGCGCGGTGTCGTCGTCTTCGATCATCGGATTCAGCGTACCGTATACGTGCGAAAGCCAGGCGTACAGACAGGCGTAATTCACCCATTTTTCGTCGATAATGTATTCGATCGTCAGCATTTTACTGTCCGAATTTATCACCTTTGTCGGTATTTCCTTCGAATAGCCTTTGTAGCTGACCGTCGAACTGGTTATCTCCATCTGCGGAAGCGAAAACCTCGTCACATGAAGGTTTAGTCCATTATATGATACGCCGAGAATATTTTCTATCGGAAGGTATAGATACCAGCTGTTAGCCGCCGCGTAATTCAGATCCATCCCGTATATGTTTGCGGGAAGCGGATTATTGGAACCTAGCTGGTCCTGGCTCGGAAGCTGTCCGGGTACAGGTCCCAGCATGATTTCAGGCCTTGTTCCAGGCTGTATTGTGACGTTGTCGGCCATTGTCTGCAGTTTTACTTTCAGCGTTCGACAGCTGTTACATCATAGCTGTTCACATCGACGCCGCGAGTCCTAAGAAACGATACTATCCTATTGACCATCGGAACGGCCGCCGACACGCGCGTCTGCCCGCGTAATTCGCTTTGGCCTTCGGGAATTTCGGCGGTGAATTCCAATGTCCATCGTCCGGCCGCGTTCGACAGTTTTACATTTTCGAACTGGTGCGGAAACTTCATGCGGATTTCATTTTCGAGCCGGCGGGCGTCTATTTCCGGCCTATGCATAGGGAATCGGGCAGGGTCTTTGCCTTGCGCTATCCATTTTATGAGTTCGCGCGGATCTGGCCTTGATTCTTCTATTTTCTTTTCAAGGCGCTCAGTGAGTTTCTGCCGGTGTTCCTGCACAGCCTTGAACACGGCGTTCAGCGCGGCGTCTTCTGTCCCATATTCCATGTCTGATATGTCCAGCAGCTCTATTTCACCGTTCCGGTCGAGACGCGTATGGTATATACGCCATTTTCCGCCGGGTATGGGTTCATGCGTTTTTTCGTCCCAATCCCGAATGGGCTTGTAGAATTCCATAAAGCCCTTGTCGTTGATAAGCCACGCGAGACGCATTCTCCTGTTGAACGTAAGCACGCCGGTGAATACGTTATCGACGTCCTGCGTTATTTCTTCGAATTTTTGGCGCGCGAATCCCTGATACTCGAACACTTGGACGCTGTCTTCATCTTCCGCGACGATTGTCTTCATGCCTTTCGCGTACGGGTTGGAACCTGTCGCGGCCTTTGGCATATTTTTCTTTCTGCGCTTTTTCGCGTTTCCTCCGAGCCAATTTGTCGGCCATCTGACAAGGCATGGCATCACCGGGAACGGTACGTGGAAGTCGCCGGGACCCATGCTGCCTTTGCCGTTTTCGAAATTTCCGTCAGGCCCGAGTACGTCTCCGGTCGAGATTCCGCCGTCTCCGCCGCCGCAGTTTCCGCCGCAGTCGCCTCCGCAGTTTCCGCCGCAGGCGCAGCCGCCTTCACATTCGTCGATTTGGTCAAAGATTTCATCGACTAATGTCTTGGCTTCGTCCATTCCCCAGTCTATCATGTTGAATTCAAGCCTTTGCATCGTTTTTGTTATCGATCCTATTTCATAGGCCTTATCGTCGTATTCGTATTTAAAAACAAAGTACTTGTCCTTTTTATTGTCTTCTAGCACATAGTCGTCTAATATATCCTTGACGGCCTTAAGGAGGGAATAAACGCTGCACTCTGATGTCGACGACTGAAGCAGCTGCATTTCAACTGTATGCGGTGTCGTCTTCACAAAATACGGCTGAGCTTTTATTTCTCGGCCTTTGACATTCCAGTAAATCCACGTATCGCCGTTTTTCTGTCTGTCCTGCTCGTCGAGGAACGAGTAGAGCTCCCGTACTGTTTTCGGCCCGCCGAATTTAGTTTTACCGGCGTTTAGCTTTTTTTCCATTTTGTCGGCAAATCCCGGCATCCTGCTGTCTATCTATTGTATCTAGGCGCGCATCTGTTTCTGGTAGTCTTTATCGAAATATCGCATCAAAGGCTGTTCAGACAGCAACTTTACGGGTTCACCTGGCTTGTACTATACTGGAAATATCCCCCAGTCAGCGCTGTGGTCAAGCATATATTGGCCCAGTCCGTTGGGGAGGATGCTCTCCTCATCGTATCCCCATAGCATATACTGGCCACCGCACTCAGCGACTTCACCTTCTCTCATCGCTTCTTCAGCTGTAGCTCTCTTGCTGAATACTGACACTCCAAGAACTTTGTTGAGACCGTTTATCTTGGCTAGTGCTTTTGCCTAGGTCCATCCACCACATCTTTTCTTGAATTTTTCCCATCCAGTCAAGAACATCCCATCAAAATCGCGGTTGTTGACATCTGTCTGCATGCACTTCTTGCAGTACTCTATGTTGTAGTCGGCGTCGAACGGTAGCACGGGAAAACCTCTATCGGACAAAGCCATTATGACATAGCCGGCGCTGGACCCGTCTTTTGTTAATGCGGTATTGTCGTTTTCCATAGTCTTAATCCCAACAGTATGTATCGGCCTGGTTTTGCTTCAGCGCCGTCGTGATCACATGTTTTATAACGCGCTGAGTCTTTTCGATTTCCTTGACAGTGATCTTATCCTTGTTGTTGATCTTTTCGTATACTTCATGCGGCGTCATATTGAGGTATTCCCGTATCCGCCTTATACACTGTTTTGTGAATTTCTACACTATGCTGAGTTCCATTACCTCCGCGCATTCGCCGGGCGTAAGCCATGCCAGAGGAGGCGTCCACTGTGTATCGGCGCCGCGGAAACCCCTGTTGTCGAAGTTCTCGTCGAACAGTGAAAGCGATATCATGTATTCGCGTCCGTTGTATTTGAAAGTCATCTTGCACAGCGGTTTGATTTTTTTCCAGTCTTTCCACTGCGACCATTTAAACGGGAATTTCGGGTTCGGCCAGCAGTAATACTTGCCGGAGCCGCCTTTGACGCCCATGTCGCCGAATTTGATGATTTTGCGGCCGGTAGACGTATAATCGCGTACGCCGTCGCCGGTTATGTCTTTATTGGCGAGGTCGACGCGTTTATTGGGCTGGTCTACTTCTTGAAGACTGCCTTGCAGTTCCTTTTCCGAAAAGCCGGTCCGCATTTTTTTATGGACGCACGCCTTTAGCAGTCCGCTGTACATGGGATCCGCGGCCGGCCATGTCTTAGACAGCGATTCGAGCATTTTCCTGTAGAATTCCGATTTAAAGAACTGCTCCATCTGGTCGGCGGACAACTTGCATATCTGTCCGTCATATCTGAACTTGGAATCCCATTCGCCTGTTTTCGTAAGAAGGAAGATCTCGACTATGAACTCGTCGTTGAACCGCACTATTATGTCTATGGCCTTTTCCGGAAAGAATTTCGGCATGTACGGTTTTTCCTCGCCGTTGTCATTGTCGGCTTGGAGATTGTACATATACGCCATAATCTTGGCTTTTTCGAGTATTTCGTCCGTTATGTTAAAATTGGCGCACTCGAAAATGTTATTGGGTTTTTCAATCCCGGCTTGAATGGTCTTATTGTTTTTCATTTTCATTATTTACCTTTTATGGAAGGCCATTTTTTCGAATTGTTGAAGTCCGCCGGCGATTCCAGCCTGTCTGTGATTTCCGATCTCGGCGTTATATATACGCCGCCGACCCCGAATCTCGGCGTGAATTTCAGCGTAAACAGCCCGGTCACCTTTTCTGGAAGCGCCGGAACGTCTATACCGAACGGATTGTCGTCTGAATCTATTATGAATAGGTTTTCGCCGAGCTGCAGGTATTTGACCTTCGCCCCGCCGCCGTATTTTCCGACGAGATACGGCTTGAAATCCGTCTTTATCCTGCAGATATCCCATGTGCCTTTGCCCGCGATCCTCCACGACAGAGCGCACGAGACGGTCCCGGCCGTCGACTTCCGCAGATTGTCCATGTCGAATTCCTTGCAGTCGGCCTCCGTAAGCCCGTTCCGCACCATCTTGTTGTATTTCGGGATTATCTTCTTCGGATCGAACTCTTTTTTTCCGAGGTATACGTCTATCGGCTTCGCCCCGCCGAGCAGCTTCTGGCCGGACGTCATAAATTTGCGGAATCTGCGGAATTGGTCCGACCCGTTTATCTGCGCGGCCAGTTCCGAATACAGGCCGTCATGCGCCTTCGCCCCGCAGTCTTCATCCAGGTCGAATTTCGTATTCAGCATGTTGGCTCGCGAATATTGTTTGCATTCTATGAAGAAATTCCCGTCGGCCGACGACACGCTGACGTCGGGGAAATTCTCGGAGCGCTGGCCCCTGCCCGGCTTGAACCGTTCGGCTTTGAACTTTCCGGCCATTCCGTTTTTGGAAAGCCACCTGTTGACGTTCTTCGCCGTGGCTTTTTCGAAACCAAGGCCGATTTCGTTCTGCTCGGCGAGAAACTGGATGAAGTCCCCCACTGTCATTCCTCCATGTTGTCGGGATTGTCCGGACTGTCGAAGCTGAAGAACATCTGCCCCGGCGCGTCTTTCTGCATTGTAATCCTGCCGGCAAGCCTTTTGCCGAACGACGCGGCGGCCTCGGCCATCATGTCTTCGTCGAACCCGTCCCAGCCGTACTGCGGTTCGTAGACGCATATCGTTTCCGGCGCGTCGTCGTCGGTATTCTCGTACATCGAGAGCCGAAGCGCGTTCTCGTCGTTTCCGGCAAGCCGCATCTTGGCCATGTCGCGTATCTGCGATGGCTTGAACCGCACTACGAAGACGCCGTCCTGCCAGTTGTACTCCGTCGCGCCGATTTTGTCGCTGATCTGTCTGACTATGTCTTTACGGGCTTCCTCGACGGTGCCGTTTTCCCAGCAGTCGCGCCAGACGACGCCGTACCCGTTCCCTCCATAGAAATCTTCATGTATTTGGTCGCGCATCCAGTCCTGGACGTCCTCGGCTAGGCCTTCTATTTCGTCGCCTTCGTATGCCTTCTCGATCGCGTCCCATTTCACTCCGAACCTGCCGACGGCGTCCTCGAACGCCTTTTCGGCCTTGCGCATGTACTCGAACGACGGCTCGTCCGGGGAATAGAATATGTCGTATAAGTCGCCTTCCGGGTCCAGTATTCTGCGGATGAACTTCTCGCTGACGGCGTCGCGGCTTTCCCCGTCGATCAGGTCGCAGACGTCGTCCAGGCCGTAGTCGTTCGTCCACGACCCGTCTTCGCCGGGCTTCGCCGCGGCGTCTTTGAACACTACGTTTTTGATCTGCTCCGGGTCCCGCATTATCCTTTCGAGCTGCTTTTCGCGGTATACGGTCCTGTTCAGGCGGCTCTGTTCGAACATCCCGAGCGCCTCGTAGACTTCTTTGTAGGTTTCAGTCTCCGAGAACGGCGTGCCGTCGTACTCGTCGCCGTCGTCTATCCGGCTGTCGCGGATGTCCCATACGGCGTCGAGCTCGACCGCGCCGTCTTCGTCGAGCGACGTCTGCAGCGCGATCTTGTCGCATCCGTCCAGTTCGGCCTCCGCGCCGTCGCGCAGCACCATGAACACGAATTCGGAGTCTTTGTAGTTGTAGTCGAAGTACTGCGAGCTCTCAGTCGATATGCACCAGCTGGCCGACTTGCCCTTGTACATGCGCCCTATTTCCTGCGCGGCCTCATGCGACGGTATGTACCAGACCTCGTACATGCCGGTTTCGCCCAGCTTTTTCGCGCCGTACTTTTCGGCTCTCGCAATATGCTCGTCACGGCGCTTTGCCTGTCTGTTACGCGCGTCAAAGCCGTCGACGAACGCCTTGAGCTCGCCATAGGGCTTCTTTATCCACCAGTCTATGTCGTTTTTCGGCGCGGAAATCCTATGCCGAAGCGACCAGAACCTATCTAGGACGTCTTTTACGCCCGGTTGGTCCGCGTATTTCGACAGGTATTCTTTTCTGCTTTCGAATAGCATGTCTGCGAAAACGGTCATGGCACGGTCTTTCGACATTATATTCCGAACAGCTGCGTTATCGCGTTTATTCCGCTGAAGTCGGCCTGCATGAGATACAGCCTGCCGTTGCACCCGACGATTTTAGTCTTCGGTCCCCGTTCGCAGTATTTGACGACATTTTCAAGCGTTTTGCGGCCGGGAGCAGCGTCTTCTTCGGACAGTATCCGGCATTTCTCCAGGTCTTTGACGTCGTCGGTGCCGTCTAGCTGCGCTATCGCCAGCGCCATGTTCGCCGCGGCCTTGGCGAGGCATGTCGTAAAATCGCGGATCGGGCCGAGCACTTCGCCGTTTGTTTCCTCCGCGTTCTGTTCGACGTCCGCGATGAACTGCCTGCACGCGTCCGATTTGAAGTCCACCTTGTCGCCTTTCGCGTACGTGGCGAGATCGGACCGCGTAGGCTTTCCCCTGACCGCGATTTCAGCCAGCCTGCGCACGAGGCTTTTAACAAACTGCGAGTCTCGCGACACGTCTATGCCGTGCCGCATCGCCGCGTTCACTATATATCTTGAATACTTGTCGTCGACATATTGGTCCAGCGAGCAGCGCCATCCGAGGCCGTCAGTCATTTTCTCAAGGCGCTTCTCGAGCGACTCCAGCTTTTCCTTGCATTTCTGCGCATGCTTGAGCGCGTCTATGCATGTCTTGCTCGTCTGGGCGCAGCATGGGCATTCTTTCATCTGCGCCAGGAGGTCTTCGGCGCCTTCGGGCCGGCCTTCTATCCTGTTTCCGCCCGCGTCGAACTGCAGGATTTCCGGGAACACGGCCAGGAATTTGCCGCCGTATTCTTTTTCATGCCCCTCAGGCGGCGCCGCGAGAACGCATTCCACGCAGCTCCTTCCGTTGCCCCATGTCGAAGACATGTCGTCGCTCATGCCGCGGAGCGTATCATGAATGTCTTTCAGCGATTTGTCGAGCATCGGTTTCTGTTGTTTTGATACTTTCCAGTCGGACGCCTTCGCCTGCTGCATCGGCTTAAACTGGGTTTTGCCCGGGACATCCGGCGATACGACGAAGTCTCCGTCTTTCTGCGTGACGTACGCCTTTACGCAGTTTTCGAGCGGCGTTATCTGGATGGCGTCTTTGGCCGCCCGGCGCATGGCGTCGCGGACGTCTGCGAACGTCGTGCATACGCGGTCGAGTTCGCATACGTCGGTTTTTTTGGATTCGTTTATCGCGTCGTCCGCCGTACGGAATATATCGTCGAGGTTAATCATAAATTCTCCTTATTTTTATAAATACTATTTACTTTTACGGTATTATCAGTATAATCGGGAAATATTTTTTCGTTTTTCAAGATTTCTATGTATATTATATTAAAAGTCGAGTAAATATATACTTAAAAAAAAGAAAGGCGAAGTTAATGCCGACAAAAGAAATTACAGCAAAGCGGCCGCGTAAGCAGAGCGAGGCCAGCAGGCTTTCGTACGAACAAAAGAAACAGATCAAACTTAGGGCCTAGAAGGTCAAACAGGCCGAAAAGGCGAAGCGGGGCGATCCTGCCAATAAAGACAGGTTCTACTGCACGAACAAGGAGCTTCTCGCCGAGCTTATAAAATGGCGCGATTCGGCGAAGAACGTCGAAGACCGCATAATATCAGAAGAACTTGGCCGCATGTTCATGGCCCTTACGGCCAAGATACTGAACCGAAGCGAGTTCCGCAATTATCCGCGCGAGCTGAAGGAAGATCTGCAGGGCTTCGCATGGTATAAATTAATCCGCGGTTTGAAGAACTACGATTTCAATTTCACGAATCCGTTCAGCTGGTGTTCGACGTCTATATTTAACTCGTATTTGACCTGCCTGAAGAAATACTATAAGCAGATCAACATTAAGAAAGACCTGATGCAGAAGCTTCTGTCGGAAATGGAATCTTTCCCCGGAATGAGTTGCGCGACGAGTCTCAGCCGCAGCATCAAGCAGTATATCGAAGATGACGCCGATTGACATGCAGGACTCCGACCGCAGGCTGACGACCAAGGAGCGCATAGACCAGGCGCTCGGCATCTCGGGCGGGAAGTCCCTCGACGAGATGCTCGAAAGCCTTAACGTCGAGACCGAAGAGTTCCACAAGGCGTTCGACGGTATGGATGAGCGTATAAACGCCGAGGCCGCACTGATAGACAGAAAGGCTGAGGAACTTCAGCGCAGCGAGGTCGGCGGGCAGCTGGCCCTTGGCGACATGACGGCGTCGCTTCGTGAGATCGAGAAGATGGTCGTGTCGGCGCAGCAGGTGTTCCAGCATGTCGTGGGCAACATAACGTCCTCCGACCTCCTGGACCCCGAACTCGTCCATGCGGCCGCGGCTTTTCTCGAAAGCATACATCTGAACGTCGCGGAGTTCATCTCCATATACAAGGCGAAGTCCAAGTTTGTAGAGAAGGTTAAGCTGATGGTTTTCCAGCAGCAGCAGCGGATAGAGCTGGCCGAGCTGAAGCATAGGCATAACATGGAGCTTCTGCGCGAGAAGATGAAGGACGGTGCCGTAGACGCGCAGCAGGAAGGCGGGTATACTTTCAATACGGACGACGTCGTTAAGAGCCTCGCGAAATCCGGCGCGTTTTCAGACGTTCAGTTCACGATACCAGAAGATGAAGATTCCGAAGACGAAGACGAGGACGAGGACAATAAGGAAGAAGACGAAGACGGGCGCTCGAAGCGCAGAAAGAAATAATGGGACAGGCATATGGGAATCAATACTACGCAGGCCGCCGCTGGCGTGATGAACAATTCGAATTACGGAGCGTTCAGCCGTATCAATAACGACATAGCTACTATAATAAACTCGAGGTCGATGGTCTCGAGGGCAGCGCAGGAGCGTATCGCCAGGTATGCAAATCCGACATGCGCGATCGACTTCGGGGACGTGCTGGCCATGCCTGTCGCGTCCGACAAGGCGCAGCGCATACAGATGTACCGGCAGATCGCGCAGTATCCGATATGCCGCTGGTGCATGGATGAAATCGCGGATGACTTCATCCATGACGACGAGAACAAGAATTTCATAACTCTGGCGCTTCCATAGCGGCTTAATTCAGTGCAGCAGGAGATCCTTCAGAACGAATTCAAAAAATTCATGAATTTGTTCAACATGCGCGACGACGGGTTCAACCTCATCAAGCGGTTCCTGACGGAGGGCGAGCTCGCGTGGGAGAACATTATCAACCCCCAGTATCCGGACCTCGGCATCATCGGAGTGAAATTCCTGCCCGCCGAATATTACGATACCCTGATAAACGCCGAGACAGGCCTGCCGATCGGCATTGTATTCGACGTAGAGCAGTTCGCCGAAGAGTGCCGTCAGATGTACCTCAATTCTATAGCCGGCTGCGCGGCCGTATTCAATACGATCGCGCCGACTACGTATAACTTCCACCTTGCGAAAGACACGTGCGTTCCGCTTTTGTGGAATCAGGTGACATATATCAATTCGGGAGAATATTCGAATGACTATATGATTTCATACCCGCTTATCGAGAACGCGAAGCAGCAGTACCACAGGCTCGCGCTGCTCGAAGACTCGGCGGTGATCCTCCGCGTGACGCATGCCCCGGAGAGGCTGCTGTTCAACGTCTCGACCGGCAAGATGACCTAGAACTACGCAGACGAGTATGTACGCAGGTTCGCGATGGAGCTCAAGTCGAAGAAGGTCGCGGCGCCTAACGGCCGGGACATCTACGGCACGTACAGTCCGCCGACGATGCTGAAGAGCTATGTGTTCGGCAAGTCGGACGGCAACGACGGCACATCGGTGGAGTCGGTAGGGTCTTCCGCCACATACGACCAGATGGACGACATCGAGTATTTCCTCAGGCAGCTGATCAAGCAGTTCAAGGTACCGTGGACGCGCTACAAGACTCCGGAGAATACCATGGAGAAGAACGACGCTATTTCGTATGAGGAGTACGCGTTCTCCCGTATGATCATGCGTTTCCAGCGGAGGTTCGCCGACGGCTTCAAGAAGAGCTTCATAACGCATCTCAAGCTGCGCGACATCTGGGACAAGGACGGATATGACCTCATTGACTCCGACATATAGATCGAGTTCGTCAAGCCCGTGCTGTATGACCTGTACGAGATTCAGAAGCTTGTCGACGCCAAGATGACGATATACAAGGCGTTCGCCGACTAGGATGAGATCTCTAAGATAACGGTCATGCGTAAGTATCTCGGCATGTCGGATAAGGACATTGAAGATAACTTCCGCGAGCTTATCCGCGAAAAGCAGCTGGTGGCCATAGCTGATTATTTCGCCGACCTGGTCTCTGAGGAGAATCCGCCTGTTGACTTTAAGTCGCCGATCCGTCTCAAAAAGGATGTTGAGGCTGAGGAGAAAGCCGCATCGGCCGCTGCGTCACCGAAACAAGCCGGTGGAGCCGAAGGCGGAGAAGGCGGCGAGGGTGAAGGCGAAGGCGGCGATGAAGGCGGCAATGAAGGCGATCTCGGAGGCGGCGACGAAGCCGGCGACGAGGAGTCTGAATTAGACGCCGGGCCTGAGCCCGCGGCTGAAGCCAGTTTCGGTTTAGGCTAATTGCCTGACGGATTTGTTGAAAGACCAAAGAAGGGCGCGGGTTTTCGCGCCCTTCTTGTTTTATTGCACATGACGTCGGTCCCGGCTGCTTTTCCTGTTTTCGTATTATTTTAATCTGTATAGGTGAAGCCATGTTCGGTGGTTGTTCTTAGATATATAAATTATTGATATGAGTGAAAATATTTTTAATAACGCGATAGACCTCTCGGAAATACCGGTTGAAGCCTGGCGGACGAAGTACATAGGACCAGGATACCGGTCGGCGTGCTATGCGACAGGATACGACAAAAAAGGAAATATAATACTTTTCGGATACGATTTGGCCGGTAACGAGAAGACGTTCATTTGCCCGCACCGGAGCTGGATTAAGTACGCCGTAAAATACGATACAGAGGAGAAGGACATTTTCGGCCGCTATGTCGCGACGAAATGGTTCGACACGGCGCAGGCCAGGCGCAAATATTTGGAGCAGGCGGACGGCCTGGCCGTCATGGAGGCTTTGCGGCCTGAGTCGGAGTTCCTCTAGAAGGTGTTCGGCGACGTGGTGTTCGAGCCAGATTTCAACAACCAGCCGATGCGCGTGCAGTCGCTCGACATCGAGACGGAAATTTCCGACCAGTTCATGAAACCGTCCGTCGCCGACAACCGCATCAACATGATAACGGTGCACGATAGCTTGACCGACAAATTCTATACGTGGAGTCTACAGCACTGCGACATAGATTTCAAGGAAGCGCCGCTCGACAAGTATCCGAAAGACAAGTTCATGCTGTTCGAGTTCAACGACAGCGAGTACAAGATGCTTGAGCATTTCATCGACTGGCTGGATTCTAACAGGGCGGACGTGCTGTACGGTTGGAACATAAAGGGATACGATATTCCGTATTTGTATACGCGCCTGGGCAAGGTTCTCAGCAGGAAGGACGCCGATAGGCTGTCACCCGTCGGCAGGTGCTATGTCAAGGAAGTCAATCACGATAACGCGAGGGCGGACGTCGCCGCGGAAATAGAGGTCAACATCGACGGTGTGTTCCAGTCGGATGGTCTGCTCCTGTACCGCGACAAGTTCAAGATCGCGGGGTCGACTCTCGACGGCGGATACAGCCTCGACAACGTCGGCGAATACGAAGGCCTCGGGCATAAAATCAAGTACAAGGGGTCGCTTAAGGATTTGTACGTCAAGGACTGGCAGCGGTTCTACGAGTATAATGTGCGGGATGTAGACCTTTGCAAACGGGTAGACGACAAATGCAAGCTCACTTCGCTTGCTCGGAGAATTGCGTCCATCGGGCTGTGCAATTACGATTCGATTTATTCGTCGCTCGGCTACCTGATAGGTTCGTGCGTCGCGTTCGCGAAGCATAAGATGGGCGGGCTTGTGTTCAAGTCGTATCTCAAGGAACGGCATAATTTCGCCGGGTTCGAGGGCGCGTTCGTGTTCCCGTGCATAGCCGGCATCTATAAAGATGGAATAGGATGTATTGATTTTGCGAGTTTGTATCCGTCTATTATTCGAGCTCTCAATATTTCGATCGAAACGTACGTCGGTAAGGTACTTATCTATTTCAAGAACGCGTCCGGCAACGTCACGTGCGATCCGGACCACGAGGTCAAGTTCGACCCGTTCAACGACGGCGACTCTGAATGGGGCGAGGACGAAACCGGTGCGAGGGCCCGCGTCACCATAAACGCGGGCGATCCCGAAATAGACCATTTTGAGCTTATGCTTCCGGGGCCGCAGCGGCAGAGGAAAATGCTGTCGCTCAGCCAGCTGCGCGGCATGATAGAGACGAAGTGCATCTGGACGCCGAACAACACGCTGTTCCTCAAGCACGAGATCAAGGAAGGCGTCATAGCGAAGTGGTGCGAGTTCTTCTACAGCCAGCGCAAGGCCAACAAGAAGAAGGAGCTCAAGATCTTCCATGACCTGCACAACGAGGAGTTCGTCGCGGCGCTGAAGCCGGGCGAGCGCGAAGTTCTCGAGACGAAGATGGAGAACTACCATGCGCTCCAGATGGCATTGAAGATCTGCATTAACTCGATTTACGGCGCGACCGGCACGTCGTTTAGCCCGATCGCCGATCCGAATATCTCGCAGACGATTACGAGGATGGGCCGCTTCGCGAATATGTCCAGCGCGAAGTTTGTGCACGACGAGTTTGTCAGGCGGTACGGCGCGGACCCGAACTACGTGACTGCAAGCAGTGGAGATACGGACAGCATTTTCCTCAACCTCGAGCCTGTGACGGCGTGGATGAAAAAAGAATACAGCCTTCCTCCGGCGATAAAAGACTGGAGGAAGAAAGACAGGCTAGAGCTGTGGAAGACCGTCGCCGAGTTCGTAGACAAGGACGTCAACGGGTTCGTGCGGGGGCTAGCCCATGATTTCTGCCATACGTCGCGGCAGGACATCTTGACGTACGAGCTGGAATACATGGGTGACGTTGGAATTTATGAAAAAAAGAAGCATTATTCCATACGGAAGTTCATGGAAGAAGGCGATCCGGTAGACAAGATCAAGTACTCCGGCATCGAGATGAAGAAAGGCAGTCTCCCGAAGTTCGTGAAGAAATATCTGAACGACATATACGAAGGCGTCATTCTGCACGACTGGAAGGAACAAGACTACCACGCGTACGTTACCGATCTATATGACAAGTTCAAGACGTTTTCAATTGACGACATCAGCTTTTTCAAGGGGTACAACACCGAGCGCGAGGCAGACGGATTCCTCCAGATGGCGCAGACGGTAAACCCGCTGACGGGCAAGACAGTCGGCACTACCGGAATAGCCAAGGCCTGCGTGTACTTCAACCAGATTATCAGCAAGCTTGGGCTCAGCCGGAAATACGAGCAGCTCAGAGTCGGCGACAAAGTCCGCCTGGTTTATCTTGACGAAAACAACCCGTACCGCATAAACGTAATCGCGTTCAAGGACGGGCAATGGCCGGCTGAATTCGACAGCATGTTCAAACCGGACTACAAGAAGATGTTTGAGAAAACGGTTCTCGATTCGCTAAAGTCATTCAGGGAAGCATGCAGGTTTTCCAATATTGATCCGTCAAAGCAGGTAATGTTCGACATTTTCAGCCTGTGACGGTAGAAATCCTGGCCTGTTCAAGGTAAATAATTTTTATAAGGTAAATATCTTTAAAGGAATACCGTTATGAAGAAGACCTACACCAGGAAGCAGATCTAGGAAGCCATCGCCTACTGGAAGAAACAGCTCGCCAAGGGCAATTACCGCAAGGTAAACGAAGATATGAATGATTTGGACGACGCCGGATACGAAGACGACGCCGGATACGAAGACGACGCCGGATACGAAGACGACGCCGGATACGAAATAGAGTTAGTTGGGCTAGAAGCGATCAAAAACGAAATCGAAAGCGTCGATGGAATTTCGGACGTCAATGTTTCCGATACGTCGCATGGGATTTCCGTAACAGCCAAGACTACCCTGTCTGTCGAGGATTTCGAAGAAAAGGTGCTTTGGGCTTTAGAAGACTCGTGCGACGCCGAACTTAATTACGACACTGTGGTTGCGAGCGTGAAAAACGGGGAAGGCGAATTCGGAGTGGAGTTCTACTTCGACAACTATCAGTACGACGACGGTTCGGCGGATGACTATAATTGAGATACGTTCTGATCCGCCTGATCCCCGGAGGTAAACAAATTATGCTTTAACTGTTACAGCATTATGTTAAAGCATTCGGCCAAAGGCCCGGTTTTCCGGGCCTTTTCTTTTTAGAAGCATAATTTATAAATATGGAGAAACAGGAAGAGATAGGAGCGCTCTACGATAGGTTATTTTTAGAGGTTTAGGTAAATAAAATTAAACCTATAAAGTAAAGGAAAACATTTGTGAAGAAGACATACACCAAAAAGCAAATCGTCGAGGCGATAGCCTACTGGAAGAAGCAGCTCGCGAAGGGCAACTACCGAAAGGTGAACGAGAACCTTAAAAATGATGAAACAACAATTCTCGTACAGAAAAATAATGATGAAAGCCTCGGGGTTGGTGATATTTACGACTGCAATCCAGATGATTATGTAAAAATTGATAACAATAACAGACCGTTAGATCCAGAATGTTTTGTATAGTTTGGAAATCAAATACTTACAATAGATGGGGTTCAAAGGATTCCGCATCCGAATGATGATGAGGGATTGTTGCTATCTTTAATCGCAAAGCCAGTTACTGCCGGATATACCGGATAGAACTATTATGAAATTTGGCAAGAAGCCTTTGAAGCATTTGACGATGATTATGACATGGCGGTTGTCGCCGACGTAAACGGTAGTTTCTATTGCGTCTACAGGCTAGAACAGCGTGGCAAGGATTTCTATTTTATAACTGATTCAACAGCATAGATTTAATTAAACATCTTCAATATGTCAGACGACCGACTGTAACAGCCGGAAATAGTAGAAATAAAAAGGCGCGGAAATTTCCGCGCCTTTCGTCATTTATGGTGCCTTACGCTAAACTTAATGGTTGCCCAGCAGCGTCTGTATCTCTTCTTTGCTTCTTTAATTTGGCTAAAGGCCGTCCATGTTCAGCGTTATGTACGGCAATTTCTTCTGATTGCACTTTATTTGCCGCATGGCGGTATGGTACAAAGCGATTCGCTAACGGTCGTTTAAGCTTACTCCGATGCCGTCAAGGGCGGCTATTAGTGCGTTTCTGTCGTTTATGCAAAGCCATGCGACAATCGCCGGTATAATCTTCTCGCTATGCGAAGTATCTGCTCCAAATTCAGATTCCATCATAGGCGACGCGTGTCGCGTTCCCATTCGTCCGCGTTGTCCTCAAGCGCATCTTGTCCGAAAATGACAGCGCCATTTCCGCAAATATAGGTGTCTATAATCTCGACGTCGGTCTTTTCGAGATCGCCGACATCGTTTTCAGATACATAGCCGAGGTTGACGCAGTCCCAGATGTACGCGCAGGACTGGGCTCCGCCGCCGTCCATTTCGGAAGCGTCCGCCGCCCTTTGCGCGGCGTCACGCGTCGCAAAAAACGTAGCTGACACTCTGCGCCCGTCCAGAACGAACCTGCACGACCGGCTGGCGACAGTGCTAGCGTTAGCCTGCGCGAGACGTACGCGATTCATCTGCTCGTCGGTCGCGCGAATATCCGCCGCGTGCGGGCTGGGATCGTCTTCCGGATGCAGCCTATGACTGACAGTATAGTCAACCGGCAAGTATGCTTCGCCGTTTTTCCTGAAATACATTACCCAGCCAGAAGCCTTGCAGTTGTCGATGTCGTAAGGATTTTCGCCAGAATACTCAAACGCCTCGTTGACTTTCCTGTAGTTGCCCTTCGCGAGCTGCTTCTTCCAGTAGGCGATGGCTTCCTGGATCTGCTTCTTCGTGTATGTCTTCTTCACAGTTGTCTCCTGTTTTTTATTTATTCGGCTTCCTAGCGCATTCAACTTAATTAGCAACGACGCCTTCTGAACCTACGGAATAACTGCTGCCTGCATACGGATCGTAGATTTGCACGGCATCGCCGTCTTCCTTTAGTAGACGCAATTCAAATATATTTACTTCCGAGACGGCGGCATAATCAATATATGGCTGGAAAAGTATATATTGCGACAAGGCTGACGAATGAATCGGGCAGGCATTGCCGCGGCTTTGCGCGGGCGGTAGACAAAAAAGACTTCGGCGTCTACAGCACCAAGAAGAACGCGGAGAAGGCGATTGCCAAATGCGTCGCGGATTTCTGCGAATGCGACTGGGGGCCGCGGCTTCTCGGGTTTTTCGTCAGGGAAGTCCGAGTCAACCGCATGCTGTTCGAAAACGATGTCTGGTCGCCTATATACGAGCAGGAATGGTCCTATACGAAAGACGGCAAGCCGTTGGCGTATTCTCCGTTTTCTTCAGACTGGCGGGACGGAACCTATGCTGGGACGCCGCCCGACGCGATAAAATTCGACGTCGGAGACTACGCCTGGGCGTATATGTGCAGAAAATTCGTTCCGGTCAAAGTCATCGGCCAGCCTTATACGCCGGACAAGTGGAAGAAAAAATTCAATTTTACGTCGGATGCGTCCGACGACTGCTATCTGGTTATAGCGATGGACGGGCATGACCATCCGCCGACGTGTTCGCTTTTCCCGATGGACGAGGAAATCCCAGGTAAAATCATAACATTGATAGAAGACAGAGAAAAGAAATACCTTAACGGAGAATTGCTGTAATGATACTTCCACCAATTATAACTAATTTAACAGATATAGATGCCTATAAGCCTAATATGGGCGCGGTCATTGACCGGTATTACGGTGATTACACCGCGCGCTGGGCCTTGAAGGTACGTAATTCCGATGTGCGTTTTACGCCAGAAATGGTAAAAGAAATAAAGGACCAGATTGACTGGTTCTGCAAGCTTACTTTCTCTAAAGAAGAGATTACTGGATTAAAAATCGATTTTAGATGGCTACCGCCTGCATACATCGTCAATAATCTCAAGAATTGGCATCCTAACCGCGAAGACATCCATATCAATGAGATAGGAATGCAGACCTATAATGATTGCGGCCTTGCAATCGAGGCCGAAGGTACTTGGCTTGATACGTCACTCTACGAGATAGCTATTCTTGCGATCGTCTCGGAAGTCTGGTTCAGGATGAAGTATGCAGACAGGCTTGATGAGCTCGATATCGAGTTTCAGAAGAGGACTATCGAGAAATTCAGCAAAGTCAAGGACGGTGTTTACGATATTGGGGTCTTTTCGGAGTTCGGCACCCGCCGTCGCTACTCGAAGAAGATGCAGGAGTGGCTTATCAAGTATCTCGTCAATGAGAATATTCCAGGCTTTGTCGGGACTTCGAATGTTTGGCTGGCGCATAAATATGGCACAAAGCCAATTGGTACGCAGGCACATGAGCTTTATATGGGTGTGCAGCAGAAGCCGGGCCTTGAGAAGTCCTACACTAATGCCGAGATCATGAAAGTCTGGAATGAGGTTTACAAGACCGACTTGGGCATCGCTCTTACTGACACGATTGGAACTGAAGTCTTCTTGAAGGATTTCGACAAGAACTTCGCTACGTTGTTCAGCGGAGTCCGTCATGATTCTGGTGACCCTATCTGGTGGGGTGAGCTGATGCTTGACTACTACAAGAAGCTTGGCATTGATTCTAAGACCAAGACTCTCTTGTTTTCGGATTCGCTGAACTTTGAAAAGGCGACTGCTATAAGGAAGCACTTCAAGGACAGGACGAATGTGGCATTTGGAATTGGCACATTTTTGACTTGCGATCTGCCAGTAGATCCACTTAACATTGTATTCAAGATGGTTGAGTGCAATGGAAAGCCAGTCGCAAAACTTTCAAATACACCTTCAAAAGGTATGTGTAGAGATAATGACTATGTTGATTATTTGAAACGTACAATTGATTGGAGATTGAAGTACGAGTAAATAAATTTGTAGTTCATGCTACAAGCGCTAGTTTGACGGCTAGCGCTATTTTTGTATTTAAGAAGAGTAAACAATAAATGTGACACGTCAATGTCACTTAAATAAAGGAAACTAAACATGAACTACAAGAAGATATATAATAGTCTTATTTAGAAAAGACTAACTAACAAGATTGATCGTTCAATTTGTTATTGTGAATATCATCATATTAAGATGAGATCACTTTATCCAGAGCTTGAACATGATCCAAATAACATTGTTGCATTGACTGCGCGTGAACATTTCATTGCGCATAGGCTTTTGGCAAAATGGTATCAAAGCGAATATGGAAACAATGATAGACGTTATAACGCGGCTGTTGCAGCAGTTTGGAAATTCGCAATTTGCAAAGACATACAAATAACTGCTAGAACATACGAAAAAATAAAACAGGAATTTTCTAAAACGCATTCAGCTGATATGTCTGGATGTAATAATCCAATGTATGGCAAAAACGCAGAAGACTTTATGTCTAAAGAAGCTATTGTATAGAAACGTGCGAGATAGAAAGCAAATTCTAAAGCTAAAGAAACAATTAGAAAAATTGCTAATGATCCCATAAAGGGAAAACAATGGCGAGATAAAATACGTAAATCGCATATGGGGATGAAGTTATCCGAGGAGCATAAGAAAAATATTGGTAAAGCCAGCATTGGAAAGCATTGGTGGAATAATGGTACAGTAGAAGTTTTTCAATTTGATTGTCCGACCGGATTCATTAAAGGACGATTACCATTTTCTAATGAAGTGTGTTTGAAATTAAAATTGAATGCAAGCAAATCAAAAGAAGGCATTTTGAATATTAAGAAAAATGATCCTAAAAGATTTGCTGAGTGGCATAGAAAACAAGCTAACACGATAAAAGGTAGTCATTGGTGGACAGATGGAAATATAGAAGTATATGCTAAAAACTGTCCAAATTCTACTTTTATACGTGGAAGATTAAAGTAAAAATAAAAATATACAAACTATTAATTACGTGATATAATCTAATTATGAAAAAGATTATATCGGACGTCGAAGGTAAAGGCATGTGCCGTGACAGCGAGTACGTCGAGTACCTGAAGCGCTGCATCGACTGGAGGCTGAGACATGAAGCATGATAAAACCAAGACAGAAACCGCCGGGAAGCCCAAGCTCCGCGCCGCCGGCTGGACGACAATCGCGAACGCCCTGTACGAAAAGCTGCGCTCGTACGACCGTTACGTCACGATAAGACGCGGCGCACGCCGCGACGGCACGTGGTACGTCGGTATCAGGTGGAACGACTGCCCCAAGGCGCCGTGGGCCTACTACACGCTGGCGGAGGCGTCTTTCGCCCGTAAGACGACCGACCGCGCGCTCGCGGCCAAGTCGACGGTGGAGGACTTCTGCTATGAAGGCCCCGGAAGGGCGAAGATGCACCTCGATCCGGCCGTGGGGGAAAGACAGCGCAAGGCCAACTACTCCGTGGCCAGGCTGTACGAGGAGCTCGATCCGAAGTCCCCCGAAGACCTGGCCGCCAAGCTGGGATATGCCGTCAGGGAGAAGAAGGCGAAGGCCGAGGGGGAAACCGAGAAGGCGAAAGTCGGGACCGAAGTGAAGCCCGGCGAGCTCCCGAATGTCAACGTCATATTCGTCGATCCCAAAAACGCGCTCGGCGACTACCCCATCTCCTACGACAAGGAGCGCGGGCATTTCGATTCCCACGCGGTGGGCGAGCTGAGAAAGATCGTGAAGAAGGCCAAAGCGAAGGTCGTGCTCATAAACCCGCATACCGAGGCCGAGGCCTGGAAGCGCTACGGCAAGGGGCCGAGCGAGGAGGACGCGGCCAAGCTCCGGGAGCTCGAAGAGAAACTCGGCGTCCCAGGGTGCGTCCTCGGCGAGACTCCGTGCATGTATAAGCCGAAAAAGGGCGACGAAGAGTCCAAAAACACCAGGCACTTCAGCTATGAACATGTCTACACCAACCCGGAAATCGTCAAGCATTGCCTTGACCACTTCGAGGAGATCTTCTCGGCGTCAGTGGACAAGTTCGTCGTCCTCGACCAGGTGACGTACGAATATGATGATGACAGGCTTTTTGACCGCGTAGTCAACTCCATCATCGGCCTCGGGCATGGGATCGGAGACGATTTTCCGCACTTTAACGCCGGAATCGGCGTCGCGAAGGCCGTGCGGGTACTCGGCGCGGACGACCACGAAGAGGCCAGGATCAGGACCGAAGACGCCCGCCAGTCTTTCAAGAGGGAGATGCGGAAGCGCATGGAAGAATGGAAGAAAGAGAACCCGACGACCATCGACGGCATCGTGCAGAAGATGATCGAGCGGACCACCGGCTCGGCTGCGCACGATGCCGAGCTCAGGCGCAGGCTGAAGATGATGCCCGGCCTGGGAATGATGTGCGGCTGCACTCCGGGGTGCTATTGCGGCGCGGACGGAAACCCGGGTATGTAAATGGATGGAGGCTGAGGCATGAGTGACGGCAAAGCAAAAGTGGAAGCTATGAGAGACGGCAAGATAGCTATTGTCGAACCTGAGGATCTCACTACTGAAGAACTCTGCGAAGCGCTTGAATGGCTTCATCTTGACAAGTCAGAGCTCCATGAAGATGAAGTTCCGGGAGAGCTGGCCGCTGTTAACGAAGCAGTAAAACGGCTTCGGAAGCTCGAAGCGAAGAACGCCGAGCTAGAGAAGCAAGTTTGTGACTTGCTGGATGAAGTGCCAGAAAAGGCTCCGAGGCGGGCTGTTGGCGGATGCTGAAGCGTTAGCCGGAGGACTAAGGCATGCGCGGAAGCGTGAGGAGACGATATGACTGCATATATGAAAAACATTGCCGACGCATTAGAGCGCATAGACAAAGGCCAGCTAGAGATGCTAGTCAAGTTTGAAAGCCGGTTGGAGCCGCTGCTTAACCTAGTGAACGTATGCGAAGACTCTGTCAGTGCGGCAAATGCGCTTGAACATGGTTGCGCAGCGCAGAAGAAAAAGCTTCGCAAAGGTAGCTGGCTGATGGTGATGAAGACTCTATATGCAAAGCTTCATTTGTATGACGGCTTTGTCACGCTAAATCACGGCAAGCGGAAAGACGGCACATGGTATGCCAGTCTGAGTTGGGATGACTGTTATTATCCTTGGTCATCAGGATACTCATTAGGCGGGTCTTGGGCAGATGGAGACCTTTCTCATGAGCTTGCTGCCAAGTCTCTGCTGAAAGACTTCTGCGAAAATGGGCCTGGAAGAGCGGAGATGGCGTTTGATCCGGCAGTATATGACAGAAAGCGTAGAGCAAATTACTCTATAGCAAAGCTGTATGAAGAGCTTGATCCTAAGTCGCCGGAAGACTTAGCGGCAAAGCTTGGGTTTCAGATCAAAGAGAAAGCAAGATGATGGAAAAAGACTTAAACCAGCTGTGCCTTGATTTCCAGACGAAGGACAGAAAGCGCAGGCCGAACTACGGCAACCCCGACGGCTTCGACCCGTGTCCGTTTTGCGGAGCTGTGCCCCACATCAGGGTGGAGGACGATGAAGGAAATTGCCACGACTACGATCCTGAATATGAAAAGGCGCCGTGGTCAGGTCTTTGGTATGTTATCGAGCACACGCGCGATTACGGCCGTAAGGGCGCGCTCAGGAAGACCGGCGACATTCCCCACAGCAGGGAATGCCTGATAGCGACCGAAGGTTTCGAATGGTGGGGACTGGGTTCCGTGCCGCGGATCGGCGGCGACGGCGCCGTGTTCAAGACGAGGAAGGCCGCTGTGAGGTGGTGGAACAGAATGGTGAGAAAGGCCGTTAATGGACGATGATAAATTCAGGCCCGCGCGTTCGCCTAACTGCGGATGTTTTAAAAACGAAAAGAGGATACGATAAAGAAGATCGCCAAATGCCGTGTCACCATGGCGGTTCTCACCGTATATAGATCAGGTTTTGAAATAAATATGTTAAAGAAAGGATAAAAATTAGTCATGAAGATGTTATATGCTGTCGTTTTAATTTTAACCGCGCTTGTATCGGCGGGATCTGATGCGAACAGGCTTCAGAGGTTTGAATGGCTTGCTAAAATAGGACCTTCTGCGAAAGACGGCCAGGTTTTCAATTCAGTTTTTCAGCGCCTTGCCGATTCTGATAAAGAGGAGTTCTGTCGTAGGATACTTACATCGATATCGATGTATCCGGCGCCGGATGACGTCAAGACGCGCAGGTTTACCGAAATGGCGCCGGAAATGATGAAGGGTCAGAGCCGCCTCTGCAGAGAGAAGCTGATCGCTGTTGTATATTCTACCGTTCCGATAGAGTTTCTTCCGGATATGACAAAGGCATTGAAGTTCAAGATTTCCATAGATCAGCTGGCTATGGGATTCGAAGAATATGAGGAATTCAGAGAAAATACGCTTGCCCGCGTGTCTAAGTCGACACATGGAATGCCGGATGCCGAAATCCGCGATGAATTAGCCGCTACGCTTTTTATCAGAGTTCCGATGTTGACTAGCATGTTGTTTTTGAACGGATATGAATATGATTTTCCCGATACAGGCCTCGACAGGGTTCCGAGGATTTTTCCGACCGGGTATCAGGGCCAGGGTTTAAGCGTCGTTTCAGGCCGGAAACGCATTCGGAACGCCAGATAATTATAGCCGTATGTCGGAGAATTTTAAGCTATGAAACGTTTTTTATACATTATTTTGGCTACGGCATATTGCGCGTCTGCGAACAGTATAGAGTCATGGAATACGGTGCAGGCTTCGAAGAAAGTTGACCAGTTTAATGTCGGTTTTTCAGAAGAAGCTAGAGTAGGCGTCGATCAGTCCCAGACGGCGAAAAAGATCGACGAGTTCCATACGACGGTATTCGTCGACTATGCGCTGCTTAGATGGATGTCTGTCGGCGTTCAGGACGATATAGTATTGCTGCGGAACGGTTCCGACACGAGGTATAGGCGCGATAACAGGCCGGGCGCTAATATTCTCGTGCATGACGTGTTCTGCGGGTTCAAGGTTCTGAACAGGTCGAGATTCGTTATACGGGATTTAGAAGGCGAAAGGCCGTATTTCCGGTATAGAAACCTTACGAAGGCGTATACTCCCGTATTGTGCGAAGCCGGCGCCGTCAAAGACATAAAGCTGTTCATGGCTTATGAATGGTATTTTGACGAAGGCTCGAAAGACCGATATATAAGGAAAAACGATAAGTTCTGCCAGTTTTGGACGGATTTCGGCGCCGCTTTCAGTTTGATGGAGAACTGTTCGGCCGAATTGTTCTATCGTTTGATCGAGGTAAAATCCGCAAAAGAACACGACTGGAGTCCCGGCCATGCCATTTGCGCGTGTTTGGCTTTTTCGTTCTGAAAATTCCGCATATAGGTTCTAAGACGGCGGCTTTTTGACGGCAGAGGATTCTCTGCCGTTTTTTAACATGGTAAAATCATATTATGAACAACTATAGAAAGGAAAGTCGTATGAAGAATATTGTATTTGCTGTTTTAAGCGCGGTTATGGTCGTTTTAATGTCTGGATGTGGGCAGATCGACGCCGATGAGGCCGGGTTTAAGACTTGGTTCGGCAAGGTCGACACACCCGTGCTCGACCCCGGGCTGTACTTCGTGAATCCCGTCGGCGGGTCGATGAAGTGCTATACGCTCCGCGACGTCCGCGTCAACTACAAAATGCAGGCGTACACGAAAGACATGCAGCAGGCCGATTTCGAGATCGCGGTGACGTACGCCGTCAAGAAGGCCGAGCTCGTGGACCTGCATGTGAAGTACGGCGACCGCTACGCGTCGGTCATCATAGAGCCGGCGGTCCAGTCGGCGGTGAAGGACGTCGTCGGGCAGTGGGAGGCCGAGCAGCTGGTGAACAACCGCGAGAAGGCGACGGCCGCCATTTCGGAGAAGGTCATAGGGCTTGTCGCGGACAAGCCGGTTTCGGTCAAGCAGATCAACATCATGAACATCGACTACAGCGACGTGTTCGAGAAGGCGATCGAGTCGAAGCAGGTGGCGCAGCAGAGAGCGCTAGAGGCCAAGAACAAGACCGCCGAGATCGAGGAGGAGGCCAAGCAGAAGCTCGTGACGGCGAAAGCCGAGGCCGAGGCGATCCAGATCAGGGCCGAGGCCCTCAACAAGAACAAGGACGTCATGATGCTGAACGCCATCGAGAAATGGAACGGCGTCATGCCGACTACGCTTGTGTTCGACGGCAAGCCTTCAAGCCTGCTGATTCAGGCCGACAAGTAAAGCGCCGCGCGGTTTGCAGCAGTCGAAATCCGCGTTTCGAAACGCGGATTTCGACAATGCAAAGGCGGAACAGAGAATTAAGACGCGAAGATGAAACGCATATTCAAAGTTCTTGACTGGTTTGCCGAATTTCCAAGATGGATGTCTGTTTGGTCGCCGGCCGAACTGATGAGTCCATGCGAGTATGGTTTTAAATTGCTTTTAGGTATTGCGCAGGTTGTTATATTCGCCGCGTTTGCGTTTACTCTCGTCGGGCTGATAACCGCCGGCGGCGCGTATTTAGCTATCATGCTGGTTATTCATTGTCCGTATATCGCGCTGGCGATCGCATGCGTTGTTATATCGGCGATCGGAATCGGATGGCTGCGGAAAAAAGAGGCGGCCGGGTGTATGAGAAAACTGAAAGAAAATACCGGCGAAGACGAAAACCCCGGGAGACCTGAATGAATATTGCATTGTCCATATTGGTATTGTCTTCAGCGGCCGCCGTTGTTTTTTGGGTTATGACGTCGCTTGTATGCGCTATTAAAAACTTGTCGTTGCCTGAAATATTTTCGGCGGAGCTTTTCCGGGAATTGTTTTGGAATATGAAGCTGACAAGGTATTATTTGCCTGTATTATTAGGCATTTTCGCAATATATTTAATGATTGTTTCAAGCGAATCGAAAGGCTTAGCGTCTAATGGATGTAGATGCGATAAATGCGAAAAAACAGCGGAAAAGCTAGAAGAGGTTTCGCGCAGGTTAGAAGCGGTGATCAAATACTATGCGCTGGATGACGATGATCTTTTCGGAGGCGATGACGAATGAAAGAGAAAATAGGCATATTCGGCTGTACGGCGGATCCGTTTACTACGGCGCACCGCGAGATCGTGAAGCAGGTTCTTGAACGGCATATTGTCGACGCGGTCATAATAGCGCCGACGATCGTAGACTGGCACCGGGCCGGCAAGACGCAATGGCTTCGTACTGATGAGAAGATCGAGGTAATAAAGGCCATGACGAAAGGCCTTTGTCCCGTATACATCGACGATACGGAATTGAAACGGAAAGAACTTTGTTCCGGAAGTAAAAATCTGACCGAGCATGCCGTCAAGAGCTGGCGGTTTATAGATACGCTGCTTCGAATCAAGCTGGACAGATATTCTCCAGACCGCGAGTTCTGGCCGATCATCGGCGTCGACGAGCTTCTTAATTTTAAAACATGGTTCGCATGGCAGGATATTCTATCGCAGAGCGGCGGAATCATAGCCGTCGTCGGCCGTAGCGGTTCGGAATTCGACGAGAAGCTGTTCCTTAAGGAAAATACGGCGTTCGAAGGTAAGCTGAAGACTGTCGATATCGATTCGAAGTTCGCAGGCGTTTCAGCCTCCGCCGTCCGCGGGAAGTATATGAATTCGGGCGGACCGGAAGAATATGTTAAAGACGCGCTGGCCGAAATAGACGGATCCGCTGACGAGCATGTTCTCCTGCATACTCCGATCTTCGATATCGTACGCGGTGCGGAGGCTGAGACGGGGTTGAAGCCTATTCTTGTCAAGGCTCCCGATTGGGTGACTGTCATAGTTCAGAAAGGCCATAACGTTTTGACCGTAAAGCAATTCAGATATGGCGCCGGAGAGGAAATAGAGGAATTTCCGTGCGGCATGGTCGAGCCGGGCGAAGACCCGCTCGACGCGGCCGTCCGCGAACTGAGGGAGGAGACGGGGATTTCCGTTTTCGATAAGTCGAAGGTCATAAAGCTTGGATTGACAAACCCGAACCCGGCTTTCATGACGAATACGATGCACTATTTCTATGTAGACCTTGACTATGCCAAGTACGCGGAGTTTAGCCAGAAACTGGACGAGCATGAGCGTATATCGTTTTCATGGAAGGACAGGTATCAATTCATGTCCGAGCTGGTAGACGCGGCCTACTGCCGCAACGGCCGGAAAGTACCGGCGATCGCGCTTGCGGCCGTGAGGCTTTACGAGGACATGTTAAACCGTCCGAGCGGATGCTGATTTGGAGGAGAAGATCATGGAAGAAGACAGAAAAACAGAAGGCGCCGTCATAGACGCCGTTGTATCAGGATATACGGACGACTCGTTCAGACTTCCGAACGGGTATCTTCATTATTTCAAAGATGACGACAATAAAATATTTAATGTCTGGAAGACTTACGAAAAGCCCATGGCATTCAAACTGAACGCGCTTCAGATCGAATATTTTCAGCAGCAGACATATCCGATTATTGAAATCAAGTGCAGACGGAAGAACATCTCAAAGTTCAAAGAATGGTGGTGGACCAATTGGAATGACGATAAGATCTATGATATAGAAATAAACAAAGTCGGCGAGAAGACCGTTACGATGGTGAAAACGGTTTCGGGAAAGATCATGTATTTGGATCAAGACGTATCCGCGGTGGAGACGGCCGTCGACAGCGTTCGTCATTTTATTCATATGTAAAATGAATTTAACATTAGTTACATTCGTCATAGTCGGACTTGTTTCGGCATTAATAATGTTTTTCAGACGGCGTACGTTCAGACTGAATGACGAACTGCCGTATTTTTCCGTTATGAGCGGCAATACCAAAATTTACTATGCCGAACATACTGATTATTGTGACATTGACGCCGTAGACTGGCTTAATAAAACAAGACGCATCCTCAGCCGGTATAAAGGCATAGAATTAATAGAACGTCTGTGTATTGAGAAATATGACGGTATCGAACCGTCATATGTAAGGCTTGCCTGGATGGATACCAGGCATTTGCCAAACGGGGTTTTCGAAGACTGGACGAGGACTAGACAGAAATGACTACAAAGGAGTTTAACGGTCTTCTGCGCATGGCGGTGGAAAAGTATGGGCTTGATCCGGCCAAGACGTACGTCGAGTCCACATGGGGCACGTCGGAATTTCGTCCGTTGATCGCCGTAGACTGCGACCGTGACGAAAACATGTTTACAATGGTATTCGGCAAGACGCTGTGTAATATCTGGGGCGCGAAGTTTATGGCGGATGTCATTCCCTGCGGCTTCTATGTCGAGGCGGATCAGCCATGGCCAGATATGGTCGTTCATCGTTCGGCGACTATGTCAGCCCTTCTCGATAATGAACTTATGCTTGGCTTCAATAATGTGAAGTTCCTGTTCGAGGCGTCGCCTGGCAATTACAGAGTACATATTAATCCATTTAAGACTCGCATATATAGGAATTGGGCAAACGAGGTGATATTCTGCCTGTACGTCGTCATGTTGCCTACAGACAGACCTATTTTACAGATGAGCGAGGATGATCTTGTCATGATAGACAAAAGTCCGTTTTCGGCGGCGCCGAATCCTGACTTATCGAATGTCTAAAGCGAAGAGCGTGTTTTATGGCAAGTCTCATTAAAAGACTTTTCTATAAGGTTCTTTCCGCGCTGGAGTTCAGATCGGACAGAAATTATTATTTTCTCGGCCACGAGCTTAAAGTCGACTATTTGAAAATTCCGGATTTTTTTCTGAAAAGGCTGCTTAGAAAAAGCCTGGACGGAAAGGCGGCGTTTAGCAGGCTCGTGGAGTTCGCGATGGGGTATAGTGCCGACGACTTCGACTTGTTCAAGTTCCATATGTCCGTCGCGTCATTTCTGCCTGGCGTTCCGGCCTGCGCCGCCGATTACGTCCTGGCCAAGGCGTTCAGGCGCGGACAGTCTCTTAATGAATGCCGTAGATTGAAGGCTAGGCTTCTCGGCTTGCCTGATCCTGTTCAGCCTGAGAGGTATCCGAACAGGAAATGCCATGGCATGTTTGATCTGACGGTATAATCATTATGTAAAATTTAAAAGGTTGAATATAATGCATTATTTTTTGGAAAACCAGTCTGAAGAAATCAGACAGAAGGCCGAGAAACGTGAATTTACGGGTCCCGAATTTGTCGGGCAAGGCTGTACGCAGCAGGTTGGTTCCGATTCATACGGGTATTTCGTCATAGAAATAATCAAGCCCGGAAGGCTGGCCGGCCTTGTTCGGGCAGATTCAGCTTTTATCGGGTCTTGGACCGAAGGGAGTATGACATCCAAACTGCCGGCGGACGCGGTTTTCAAAACTATGGCGTCTGAGCCCGCCGGGCCGCATTCGGAGTTCGATTACATTGGACGCTACGGAAAAAACTGGTATTGGTGCGATGTAATAGACGGCAAGATCAGAAGACGGCGCGGTTCGCATGCGCGGTTGTCTTTCAACGGCGCGTATTCATATCGGGATCCGTCTTTTTAAGATTTTGGAGGGAAATGAAATGACGACTGTTACGATTATTTATGGTATTATAGCGTTGGTTTGTTTTCTGATTTTTTTCTGTCCTGTTTTTCCGGATTGGGAAGACTATACAAAAACCGAAGTCTGCAAATGCGCGGGGTTCGCTTTTTTCATAAGCGTATTATGGCCGGCGGCGGCGCTGCTGTTGTTTTTATTGGCTGTTTGCGGTGCATATTATGCTAAGACGACCGAGAAAGACGGAGAAGACGACGATTGACATACCGGGCTGAATCTATATCGAAGGCTATGATTGTTTATGTCCGGATTATGATGTCGTAAAAACAACGGAGATTCGATGTTTAAAACGAAGGTTTTTCAGCTGGGCTCTGCATTCGGCATACCGTTATATGTCGACATATCGTTTTTATTTATAGCGGTTTTGGTGCTTATGTGCGGCATGGGCTTCCTGTTTGGCGTTCTCATTACAGTCGGTTTCGGTTTTTCAATATTGGCGCATGAGTTCGGGCATTGTCTTGTCGCCAGAAAATACAGATGCAGAACGCGGAAGATAACGCTTTCAATGCTCGGCGGGTGCGCCGAGCTGGAGAGTATTCCGAAAGTCCCGAAGCAAGAAATGCTCGTGGCGCTGGCCGGGCCTGGCACGTCACTCGCGCTTGCCGTTGTATTTTCAGTGGTCGCATTTCTATTCTGTCGCGTAGCTTTCTTGTTTCAGTCTTTTACCGTACTTTCAGGCCTGAACGCCGGACTTGGATTTTTCAATCTGCTGCCTGGATTTCCCATGGACGGCGGACGGATTTTACGCGCATGGCTTAGCCGGAAAAAGCCCAGACAGGACGCGACACGGACGGCGATGAATGTCGGACGCGTATTCGCAGCGCTTTTCGCATGCTGGGGAGTGTTCAATATTATGTCTGGAAATATTGGCGGTTTGATATCGCTGCTTATATCGTGGTTTATCTGGCAGGCCGGATGGCAAGAATATATGGCGTCCGTCTATGGCGGTTGACGGTTTAGCATGAATCGACATAAAAAAAAGACGGCGTAAACGCCGTCTTTTTTCTTTATGGCCTTCCATACGGAAGCGGTCCCGGCACGTACGGATGCGGAGGCCCGGGTGGAACAGGAGGTCCAGGCGGGACAGGAGGTCCAGGCGGGACAGGAGGCCCGGGCGGAATAGGAGGACAAGGTGGCCTTGGCGGCGGGCATGGCGGCGTTTCTTTTTCCCTACGCTCGTATCCGTCACAGATGCCGTCTGGATCTACTTCCGGAGTTATGTCGATTACGTTCCATCTGGTATGTTGGAAATCGTGATATACATCGTGCTGTCCTTCGTCCGGAACGAGGTCGGGCATGCGCTTAGAATATAATTTCGAGTTCATGCAGAAGAACTTTCCGCGAAGTCTGCCGCGCCATTCGCGGAACAGGCAGTTATGTTTGTCGGCCGGAACAGCCCATTTACAGTTGCGGCAGCAGTCTGGATCGATTTTATGGTATCCTGTCTTGTCGGCGTATATTCTGATATCCTGCGCGTCGCGCGAATCAAGTTTGGCCAGCGCCTGCAATTGGTCTACGGTTTTTTCGAAAAACCTGACGGCGTCTTCGAAATTCCTGAAATCGCGATGGATAATTTCAAGAGGTTCGTCGTAGTTGTACGATACAGCCGTTACTTGGAAGAATAAATCTTCATGCGTCAGATCGTCATGCGCCGGTTCTTCTCCGTCGAAGTCCGTCAGCGCGACCTTGTACCGCGTCTTCATGAAGCGGTCTTTTATCTCCGCGACCTTCGTCGTCTCTTTGACATACGGATCGTCATGGCGCGGCGGATGGGGCCTACCCGGCGCCCATGGACCGAAAGGAATCGGGTCCAGCCCGAAAATGTCGTATTGATGCTTGTTCATGTTTTTATTTACCGTATGCGCTATGCTTAGAAGTAAATAAAAATGAAATCTAAAAAGGATTGTCACATGAAGAAGTATACTAAGAAATGCATCAAAGAGGCTATCGACTACTGGACAAAGCGCCTTAATGAGATCGAGGGCAACAAGTGCAGCTGCGAGGCGACGCTGAAGATCAAATATGACGGCGCCAACAGCTATACCGCGGCCGACGCTATGTTCGACGCGCTGTACAGGAAGTTCGGCGGCGAACTGGCCAACAACTCCGGTTTAGGCCGGCTCGAAATCACCGTCGAGGGCGGAAGCTCGTCCGACGAAGCCGAAAGGGACTATGATTTCATAAGTCAGTTGAACTCGCTGCTCCAGCACGGACATATCTGATCAGCTTCGAAAATGCGGTTTCCGCGGGCAAGGACGTCGGCCGTAAGGCCGGCGTCTTTCGCATATCAGCGCCAGTGGATGGTAAATAAAGCATATGAAGAATGCAGTTAAAAGACCTAAAGACGAGCTTTCAGACTTAAGCCCGAATTCTACATGGCTGAATCCTAGCGTAACGACATTGGAGCAGCTGAAGGACTGGATTATCCTCAATTTAGGCGGCGGGCTTCAGACGGTCGAACTGCTGCAGAAACACTTGAACGTCATAATAGGCGATTCAATTTAGTTCTACACTAAATATGAATACCATCCGGAAGAATACTGCATAGTCAACCTCCGGTATTACAAGCCGGGCGTCGGCATCGATCTGTCCGAACTTAAGATAGCGTCGATCAAGCAGATTTCGTTCCAGAAGGACAATGTGCTGCACGGATATGGCGACCTGTTTTTCTCCCCGTACGCGGCGTTCGGACAGGGCGTTGGATCCCCGATGTTCGGTATGGGCGGTCAGACCAACTTCGTCGGATCATGGGTGACGTTCCAGAACCTGCATGAATGGTATGACACCGCGCAGCGCATGATGGGCAGCAATCCGGACTGGACGTATGACGAATATACCGGGATATTGAGGCTGATGCCGGAACCTAGGTGCGCGAACCAGTGTATTCTGTTAACGTGCAACCGGCAGCTTCCGCTTTCCCGTTATTACGGCAACGAGTACGTCAAGCGTATCTGCCTTGCGAAAGCCAAGATACTTTTAGGCCAGATCCGCAAGAAATTCCAGAATGTTCCGCTTCCGGGCGGCGGTTCTATCGATACTTCCATCGGCGATGAAGGTCGGCAGGAACTTGACAAGATAGAGGAAGAAATAATCAAGGCAGAATCTCGCGGTTCTTTTTTCTGTTTATCGTAAGATGAGAGTAAACAATTTATGATTGGTTGACGTGGAAATTAACCATTTCGTAAAATTTAATAAGATAAATCCTATTTGGTAACAATATGAACAGAGTATGGTATCGCAAGCAGAGTTCGCGCTTTCCGGACATAAACGCCAGTCCCGCCCGCCCGGCGTTTTTCTCTAACGAGTTCGAATACATGGACCTGTTCGGCTGCGACATGTGGCGTCCGGTGGTATTCGTCGCGTTCCTGGACAAGAACCTTCCGGTGTTCGACGTGTGGAAGGACTCCGTCGAAGAGCTGTGCGGCTACCCGGCGGCGGCGGAAAGCTTTCTGCAGGGAGACGCCCTGGAGACCGTGACGCACTGCCTCGGCCGGTTTCTGGAGATGGCCGGAGGCGGACATAGCGCTAAGTCCATACGCGCCGCGCTGAAGAAGCTGGACGACGAATACGCCCCAATGGACGGCGTAATGGAGGCGACGGACCGGGAGCTGCTGGACTTCGCGGAATGGGCGGCCGAGATAATGGAAAGGGCCAGGGCCGAACACGTCCACCCGTACAAAGTCGTGCTTGACGACATGATCCGCGCCAAGCCCGGGATAAAGGGGATCATAGACGGCCCCGGATCGCTGATGTCAATCGACCCGGACGTGCAGTCCAGCGTGGCGTATACGCTTTCCATGAGAGAGGTGAACTGGCTTCTGCAGCACAAGGCGGACGACATGCAGAGCGACGACCCGGCGCGCGTCAAGGCCGCGGTCGAGGCGTGCAGAGGGCGGGGCCGCGGGCCTAGACGGCTGCAGGAGGACGCCGGAAAGCCGCCCGTGTCGGACCTCGGGCGCGTCCTGCGCCTGGACGCGTGCGAGAAGCAGAAGGACATGTGCTGGGGCTATGACGGGTTCGTCCTGGCGCACAAGGACGTCAATCCCGGCTTCGACCAGGAGAAGCCGTTCATGGTAGTCATAGACCAGGACGGCGCCTGGCAGATGCACTTCGAGAACTTCGGGACCGCGCCGAAGGACGAGAAGGTGCTGGACGACATGTATAAGGCCCTGGCGGCGTCGTGCGAGAAGGGCATGGAGCTGCAGGCGCGCGGCGGGGCGACGCCGGGCGGGATCAGCGGCATTTCGAGGCTGCAGGACTACGGCTTCAAGAAGGTTCCGATGCCGGACGACACGAACGTCTACTGGGGCGGCGAGATGGACTGGGAAAAGCTCGAGAAATGGCTGAACAGCGGCAGGCACGACGACGCCTTTCTGGTGAAGGACGGCAAGAAATTCGTGCGCCCGGACGAATACGACGGCGAGATTACGCCGGACAACACGAAGCCGAGACCGTTCAAGATGGTGAAGACGGGCGAAACGAAAACAATATCCGAATCGGACAGACAGATATACTACTGGGCGCACATGCTCGACGAGGCCATGGAGGACAAGCGCCTCATCCTCGAAGACCGCGAGGACCGGCAGCTCGGCGAGGAGTCGAGGCGCGAGGCCGAGCGGAAGGCAGCGCGGCAGAAGAAGGCCAGAGTGCGCATGAAGGCCAACTCCGCCGGCGGAGCCGCCCGGCAGAAGGCGGAGGCCATCTGCGGCATGCCCGATCTAGTGGGGATGGCGCCGGGGAGATACGACAAGTTCATGGTATATGCGGGGCGCGTCATCGTCGTGGCGTCTATAGGAAAAGCCCTCGTCCCGTTCTACTGCTCGACGGGCCTCGCCGGGAAGTCGAGGGCGTCGGCCCAGGCCGGGCGCTGGTTCGCGTTCTGGGGGCTGGGCGAGGACGGATGGTTCAACAAGCTGGAGTTCGAAGCCAGTCCGACTTCGCCCACGCTGTCCATGCACAACCAGTTTGGAAGCGAGAAGCTCATGGCTTTCGCCAAAACCCTCGACGAGACCGTCGGCGACGTCGCCGGAGTGTTCCAGAGGTTCAGGGACAACGTCGTGGACCTGCGGCTGGCGCGCGCCATGGTAAACCAGTCTTTCCCGTATGAGCCGGCGCGGTACGACGACTACAGCGCGCCGGCCCTCGTGAACTATCTGAACAACATGCTCAAGACGTTCTACGACATGGGAGACAGGAAGGCCGCCGCCAACCTGATAAAGGCCGGAAAGTCGTACGGCTACGGGACGTACAGGAACCAGCAGCTCAGAAAGGAAATGTTCCTGCGTCCGTTCTCGTTCCGCTGATTCGCCGGCCGGGCACGACGACGCGTTTCTGGTCGTAGACGGCGGGAAGTTCGTCGATCCTGAAGACTGGGACGGGGATATTTCTATGGCTAACACAAAACCGCGGCCGTTCAAGATGGTACGGACTTCCGTTACGATAAAGGAAAACAAAAAGATGAAAAAGACATACACAAAGAAGCAAATTACGGAGGCGATCGCTTACTGGAAGAAGCAGCTTAGAGCTGGAAACTACAAGAGCATATGTGAGAAAGCTTATTAGAACATTGATTTGCGAGACTCATGCAATTAGATCATCAAGCTGCTTCCAAAGCTAAGGAAAGCTCATTAGCTAGTCACAGACTTATTCAAGCATGGTAAGGTCAAATATACCGATATAGGCGGAAAATATTAGTATAAAAAAGATTTTTACCATTATTATAACAAGTTCAAAACTAATGGCTGGTTCCATAATCTAGGTTTTAATAGAATTAAAGACAGACTGTTCGGGATAGAAGGCGGAGGCGCGGATGGCGGAAGTTTATATGTTGACATAGACACTGGTAAATTCACAGTTCATGATGACGGCAAAGATCTTGCTGAAGTAGACAATTTCGTAGAAAAGACTTTCACGAATCGCCACCGCCGCTCATTCTCTGAAGACTGGAATATCACATACAAGGCAGACAGGCTGGTGAATGAAATAGACTCATATGTGAAAATGGTAGAACGAGCTGCTGCAGGTAAAGACATATACTCCTAGGACAGCGATGATTGGTATGGAGAAGAAATCAATGCTGTAAAGACATTCACTATAGGTTATACAGCTTGGCATCAAGACAAATATCAGACTGAGGTTGAAGCTAAAGATGAAGCTGAAGCTAGAAAGAAGTTTTTAAATGAACATCCAGAAGAATATAACTTCAAGGACATTGAGATAACGTCAATAAAAGAAAGATAACATCATAAAGAAGATGTATACTAAGAGGCAGATCGCGGAGGCTATCTCCTATTGGGAAGGCGTGCTTCTGTCAGAGGACAAGCAGGCGTTTTAGAAAAAGTACGGGGCTGAGCCGGACTTCGAAAACCTGTTCGGCCTGTACTGGAACACTGTGCGGCACAAGTGCAAGAGCCCAGAGAACGCGATAGAGTACTGGCAGGCCAGGCCGTTTTCCGAGTTCAGGGATTTCGTCCAGCAGTTCGACACGAGAAACCGATCGGAGCGGAAGGACACCGAGTACAAAGCGCAGGCCGAGCGCGCCGGAGCGGAGATGCTGTCGCCGGACGTAGACGGGTACGAAGTCTGGCTAGTCCCGAGCTACGATGCGGCCAAGGTCCTCGGCAGGTTTTATAAGGGCAAGTCTACTGGGTGGTGTATTTCGACTGACAACCAAGACCATTTCAAGAGGTATTTCGCTACCCGCAAAACCGACTTCCTGTTCCTCATCAAGCTAAAGCCGGCCGGAGACGACCTTGATAAGGTTGCGCTGGAGGTGCGACCCAGCGGGGAAGTCGTTCCATGGGACCAAGCAAACAGCCACAAGTTCCCAGATCAAGCTCTTGCCACTGCTGAGAAGGCCCTGTAGGTGTACAAAGAATGCTCATCTAAGAATGTCCGCCACAAGGAAGCAGTCAGCAAGAACGGTAGGGTAGGCGGTATGGAAGTATACGTCGATAGGCTGAACGAAATACTCGCTGACGCCGCCCGGCACGGATACAAGACGCTCGGATATAATATTTCATATATGCTTATATACGGCATACTACAGTGGTTCTGCGAAAAGGCGTTGGACAACGGCATAATACCATCGGGCTTACGCGAAGAACTAAATGACTTTGCCGAAGAGATTTCGGACAGCGAAGACGCCAATAATTGGACGGAGTGGATCGATCTGAACGAAGGGTTCAATTACGACGAAGAAAGCGGCACGGCATGCGCCGCAATGGTGTCTAGCACAGGTATGCGTAGAAGCTGAACGGATCAGCTTGATTGTGAAAGGGCACGGATATTCCGTGCCTTTTTTCTTTTATTCGTATTATATTTATATGAATCAAAACAAGCGTAAGTTTCTTATTTTGGCGGACAATTCATACGTAACGTATTTCTGTATATTTGGCAGCGTTAATGATTTCGTGAAGCGGTATCCCGTTTAGGCTGCAGAATGGATAAAACCAATCGATGAATGCGATCAGGACAATCTCCCCGACCTTATCAGCTGCAACGAGTACCGCAAGGTTCTTAGGCAATATGTGATGGACAAGCTTCAGGCGTTGGAAGGCATCGCGAAGGCGAATTTCGAAGACGAGATAAATTCGTGCGAGCAGATAGACATAGTGTTCGCGTGCGACGACAAGTTGAAACGCAACTTCCGCCTTGACCTTTACCCGCAGTACAAGGCTAACCGGTTGACGGTAAAGCGCAATTATAGGCTTGACACCATCAAGAATTATATCAAAAACGTTCTCTACAAGGAACTCAAGCTAGAAGAAGATTACGGATATAAGTTCATAACGGTAGAAGGCGCAGAAGGCGATGACGTGATTGCGACGTTTATGACAAAATTCGCGAAGGACTATGCCGGATCGATATTAATTTCGTCCGACCGTGATTTTCTGCAGCTCGAAAACGTGAGGGAATTCGACCTGTTCGGGAAAGAGGCATAGCGCAAGCTTGGCGACGAGATTGTGTCGGCTGAGGATTTTCTGCTCGGGAAGATACTAATGGGCGATAAGTCTGACAATATATCGTAGGTATTTTTGCGGTGCGGGCCCAAGACGGCGCTGTCGCTAGTAAAGAACCGGGACGAACTTGATAGGAAACTGCTTGAAAGCGCAGACGCGGCGGAGAAATACAAGCTGAACAAGAAGATAATTTCATTCAGCGAAATACCGGCTGAACTTACCGAACGGATAAAGAAGGCGATAAACGAGTCACTTTATTCGGAAGACGTGCTGAATCCTGTGTCCGACCTCAAGTCGTTTATGATGAGCTTCTGACGTGGACAATATCCAATATAATGATTTCCTTCGCGCGGCATGGGATCTCACAGGAGAGATCGTTCATGAAAACGTAGAATTGACAGAACTGGATAATCAGCATCTGGATATCGATCCTGAGTGCGAGCTTAAGTTGTGCATTTAGGGCCCTGATAAGTTAGAGGCTATCAAGAACAAGCTTATGGAGTTTAACCGGTGCGCAAGCTATGTCTGTGTAAGCAGTGAGTGTGTAAGTGACTAAAAAAAGAAGACCGCCGGCGCCGATACATATTGGAATAGCACAACTCCAATACCGGCGCGTCCCAGTCTGAGGCTTTGACACTTACAGAGCTAAAGCTGATGCATTTCAATATAAACATGAAGAAAAAAAAGGAACCGTATCGGATTCGGTCCTGAGGACGAATAATATAAATATGGAAGAGATAAAAGAGCTTTGGGTCGACAAGTACGCGCCGAATACGTTGGATGACTATGTTTTGAACCCGGACCTTCGCGATTATTTCAAGGCGATGGTCGCGAATAACGCGCCGTAGAATTGTCTGTTCGCTGGCGTGCAGGGCAGCGGAAAAACTACTCTCGCAAAGCTATTGGCGAAGTCGCTGAACGCCGAGACGCTGTTCGTGAAATGCGCGACAGACGGAACGTTGGACGTGCTCAGGACGAAGATATCCGAGTTCTGCAACGCTATGTCGATAGAAGGCCGGCTTAAAGTCGTAATATTGGACGAACTCGATTCGGCGTCGTCGTCCGGCGTTAATAACTTTCAGCTGGCGCTTCGTACGCTTATAGAAAGCGCGCAGAGCGATACCAGGTTTATCTGTACATGCAATTACGCCGCGAAAATCGTGCCGGCTATTTTGAGCAGATGCCCTCTTATTCCGCTGAAATTCGACCAGCGCGATTTGCTGCAGCGCGTCAAGTTCATACTGGACTCCGAACAGGTCAAATATACCAGAGACAGTCTGAAGGCGTTTATCGAGGAGTCGTTTAAGTTCTATCCCGACTGCAGACGTATTGTGAACTATCTTCAGTTCTGCTGCGGTACGGGAGAACTGGTAGTTAAATTAAGTCAGATAGCGGATTCTGGCAAAGACGAATTCCTGAAAGATCTGTTCAAGAAGATAAAGACAGAGAGAGACTTGCTTAACATTAGGCGTTTTTATCTTGCGAATAAGGAGAAGGTATCGGATTTCGTCGCTTTCGGATCCGACGTATTCAATTACGCTCTTGACAACAATATAGTAACCGAAGACGGAACTCTTGTTTTGGCCGATTTGCTGTACCAGCTTAATGTCGTCATAGACAAGGAAGTCGGACTGTTTGCCATGGTAACTGCCGTCAGGAAATACGCCAGGAGCTGACATGGACAAAAACTGGCTTGACCGTGAACTCTCTTTCGAAGATCTAGATCTTCCGCCGGAGCTTGAGTCAGAATATGCCGGCGACTTAATGGATAAGCTGGATAACGGTTTTTCGTATATGGAGGAGCTTGACCCCGATGCAGAATATATAAAGGCGGTCGCCGCCGGCGAATACAGGCATGAAATGCCGAAAGGTTCGTCGCCAAAGGAATATGGATCCGGTTTGATGGAAAACGCGATTATAAATGTACCGGACGAAAAAGCGCGGCTGGCTGGATTCGCGAATATCATGGGATGGGACCAGACAGACCTCACGGAAGAAGGCTATCTGAAGGCAGTTGTTCAAAACAAGACAGGCAAAGCCGCCGTCATAAAAGATCTGATCGGAATAAGGAGTTCCGAAGATGAAGATTCTTAACGGCAATGCCTCTGCTGTAGACGCAGAAGAGCTGCAGAAGATATCGGAAGACGCCAGGTCGCAGCAGGAAAAAGACGCCGAAATAAAAAAAGATCCGGATTTCGAAATTCCAGAAATGCAGGCGTATCTTCGCATAGCGGCCGACATAGACGGCGTCGAACCTCCGCCTGAATGGGCGGCAGAAGTAAAAAATTCGATATTGGACGATCTCGAAAAAGCGGTGTTGTCAAAACCGGGTGAACAGTCCGCGTCCCTGGAAGAGGCGTATATTAAAGCCGCGGCAAAAAACGACGAAGACAGAATGGCAGTCATAGATTTATATAATGTCTATATAGGATTGACGTATGGCAAGATCGACTATGCTATTTGACGCAATGAACAATATCCTTGTGACGAAGTCCGAAGAAACCTGGCGTCGTCATATAGAAGATCCAAATTTCAAGGATTTCGCCGGATTCATCTGCCGCAAATATATGACAATGAGTCCCGATCCGCGCGTAAGACAGATAGTGATGGACAATTATGTCACGCTTGAACGCCTTGACGACAAGACATTATATTTATGGTTGCTTAGGAGACTTCCGAAACAGAAGTCTGGTTTTATAAAATTTATAAAGTAAAAGCCATGAAGACAGAAAACAAAAAGACAGATACACCTATGCGAAACCAGAATGTGAAGTCGCGGAATTTCGTAACCGACGACGGCAATGTGTATATACTCGGTGAATTCGATTCTACGATTTCGACAGAGGTGATACACGCCGTCACGTCGCTGGTTAACCAGATGGAAGCGTTCAAGGATCCGGTCATACACATATACATCAATTCGTGCGGCGGAGATGCTTATGAATTGTTTGGGCTGCTTTCCGTGCTTGATGTCGCGAAAAGCAAAGGCATATCGGTACATACGCACGTAATCGGCGTCGCATATTCGGCGGGATCAATATTGGCGGCGTACGGTGATTACAGGACGATGTCAAGGTATTCCGACCATCTGCTGCATCTGGGATGCGCCGGGGCAGAATTTTCGACTTTCGAGCAGCTTAAGCGCGAAGCGGAGAACAACATAAAGCATTTTAACAAGATCCTTCGCATTTATTCGGAGCATACGAAAATCCCGAAGAAGAAGCTCGCCGAGATGCTGAAGGATGACAAGCTGTACCTCGACGCGGAGCAATGTCTGAAATACGGAATCTGCGACGAGATAACATGAAATGCCTCTGGAAATACGAGAAACGGACGAAGAAATTCCGCCGGGTGAAGCCGAAATGTACGCAAGTTTGATATGATAGACCAAGAACTAGAACGCGATCGGGCGCGGACGTACAGGTATCAAGAGGCAGACCGGTACACGCTGATAGACAATATGCGCAGGATTCCTTCCCCTGAATATACGCCGGAAGACGCATACGGAGAACGCGCATTCAATACGGCGTCCGAGTTAAAGGAGCTCGGCGCGCTCATGGCGATATTTATTCCGCAGGACTCGCTGCTGCGGTGTCTAGTCGGGACGGCTGAAAGCGAAGACGACTTTACGAAACGAAGCCTTCAGCAGGTATTCTTGTTTCTCGACGAGCGCCCAACCGCCGTAAAAAAATGGTTTTACTTCGATGGGTTCGATGCGGTCGGGATAGACAATATCCATTACGGAAAAACAAAAACCGAAGCGGGAACGCGGCTTTTGTGCGCGCGGCTGGATCCGTCTCAGTTCGAATGCAATGTATGCGTTATGGGGGATGATCAGCCCGGCGGAATGGGTTTAGGCATAGAGCTGCGGTACAGATACGACAGCCGATGGAGCTTGTTCGGATACGTGCCCAAGGACCTTGAGATGCCCGTTGGAAGATATATATTGGCGACCAACGTCAAGACTACGTCATGGCCGTGCATATGCGGCAGCCGGGCCGTAATGAACATGCATATGATGCCTTTGTCCGCGACCATAGCGACATTGCAAGACGTCAACCGACAAAAAACGCGGGCGTAACGTTGCTGGTTTTGCAGAGTTTGCTAACAGAGGTCTTTTTTGTAAATATATACATGGAAGATCTAACATCCCGTGAGGAGAAATCTTCGGAGAGCAAAAGCCAGAAGCGCGCGGACCGGCAACGCCGCAGGGCGGAAAGGCGTATTCTCCGATAGCAAGATATCGGAAACGTACAGATCCGAACGTTGGAAAACGAATATCCGCAGGAGACTCTTTAGGCTTTTATTGCGGAGTACGGACCGCGGATAAAGACATGGTTCAGGCATTATTTGATATTGTGGTGCAAGGCGGACGACGCCGCTGTTCCATATATAAAGAATATGACGCGGGAGTAGCGCAATGAGTTCATATAGGAATATGTCGACGTATCGGAATTCCTCAACAGATTCGAACGGTATCTCTCAAAAGCGGAAGCCGGGCGCTGAGACGAAAACCCATGACGCCGATCGTTATCAACGTGTAGACATTGCAGAACGTTAACAACTGGAAAAATAACGGATTTTGTCAGCTTATGAAAAATGACGGCATGATGTTATTTGGATTGACTGACCGCTGTTGTAGATTTTCGTTTTCATTCCATGACGGACTTATCCATTCGTCGTCGAAATACTGAGGCTGGTTTTTTTTCCATTGGAATATGTCTTCCTGCGCGTTCTGTTCGGCGTTCATCGCCGCGTTGTAGGACGAGAGACATTCATTTTTTATTTCCACGAACCGGCGGTATATGGGATCCTAGGATATCTGTTTTATCTGCGCGCCGTTGTATGCTGTCATCGGCATGAGCATCTGCGGCAGAAGTTCGCCGAGCTGGGATTCGAATGTCTTCACTACGATGAAATATTTGTCGACAATTTCCTTATTTAGTCCCCAGCATAGCCATACCAGCGCCATGATGTGGTCGTCATGCGAGCCCGAAGCGGCCTGGAATACGGTATGTCGCCCGCTTGTTTCTTTCTTAACGAAAGTGCCCATTTCGTCGAGCAGGGCCTGGTCGGGAAGAATGAAACCGAATCCCATCGTCGTCATCATGTCGCGCGCCCATAGGCAAGCCCGGCCTTTTATTGTTACATGCGAGTAGATGCCGGCTTCTCCGTTTTTGGATTCCCTCGCTATATTGGGGTATTTATAGGTTATACGTAACGAATCCAGCATACCGGCTGAAACGCCGTTCCTTTCCGCGAACAGCGGCGGCGATCCGTAAAGCGGAAGGATTTTCGAGCATACGTACGCGAATTCTACAAGAGACACGGTATCGGACGAGAACGCCGCGCACATTATTATGCGGCTAAGGTCGGTGACGTCGAATATATATAATACGGAGCTGTCTTTTCCGACGCCTTCCGCGATATCTGCCGCCGCGGCATACGTTCTTTTCGGGTCGAACTCCGCCCACATCCTGAACTTGTACACCATCTGCTCGTTTTCAGAAAGGATCTGCTGCTCGACCGGCGCCTGCCCCTATGCTTTCATCCGCGACGCTTCCATCCTGAATTTCTCTATTATGTCGTCCGGGATGAGCTTGAGGCTCTGTTTGCCGGCCAGGAACTCATTGCCGAACTCCTGCGCGAACCGCCTTTCGCCGATCGACGCGATGGTCATCTCTTTCCACTTCTGGTCGCGGCCGGGCACGTCCCACCAGTCGATTCTGAACGGTTTCCAGCCTTCTTTGTTCTTATCGTAGCTCTTCTGGTTGGCCTGCTGCCACAGGTTGTAGTAGAGGTTGTTCGGATCGGCGCCGTTGGGGGTCGACACGATTATGAATTTCGACTTCTTCGACGAAGAGATTACGGGGTAGATGGACTCGAAGACCTTGTTGGCTATATTATTGGCGACAAAACCGAATTCGTCGCATATGACGCAGTTGTGCGACAATATTCCGCCGGCATAGTACGCATGGCGGTCTCCGCCGAGCGAAAGATCGTATAGTTCCGCCTTTTCGTCCGTCGTTCTCACCCGTACTATTTCGGCGTTGCCCCCGGCGGTTTTTACTTTTCTGCCGGCCGAATCCTTCGCGAGCATTTCATTGCCTTCGGCGTCTATCAGGATATGGTCGGCGGAACATTTCAAAACCAGGCCATTCTCGGTCGTTATCTCGTATATCTGCTGCGCCGGCGTCTGCATGACGTATTCGACAGGTTCCCATCCGCGGTCGGTTTCCACCTCCACTGCGCCGCGTATGCTTGTTATCTTCTTATACAGGCGTTTTATCGATTCTGAAAGCTTCATAGCGTTTGGTCTTCTAAGTTGAATATGAAATCAGATATCGCGGCTTTCGCGGCGTCCCTGTCGTCTGTCCACATGCTTTCGTCTAGCTGCATAAGGTCTATTCCGTTGTTCCGGCATTCTTCTATTTTTATCGCGTCATACTTCTTCTGTTTTTCGAAGCTGTGCTAGTATGTTCCCTGGAACTCTATGGCCTTCATGAGCGACGGTATGAAGATGTCCAGCTCTAGATTCCTGCCTGTTTCGGGATTTACAAGCATAGTCTTGTCGTTTTCCATTATTCGTTCGCCGGGAAGAAGCTCCTTTACGAAGTCGAGCACCGTTTTTTCCATAACGGAATAGCCGGTGTTTATTATGGGATGGCAGTGCATGCACCTTGCTATGGATCTGCCATAGCAATGCTCGAAAGGCACGGCGTCGAAATCTCTGCCGCATTCGGCGCAGTGCCACGACAGTACGGTTTTTATGTTTTTGCCCGAGTCCTTTATGTTCAAGTAGTCTTCAAGGGAAAAATTAGGAATAACGCTTGTTGTCAGAAGCCTGTTGTAGCATTTTGTCTTTATGGACGTTATCGCCGCGTCTTTAGACTGCTGCGTCTGAAATGAATTGCCGACGCCGTATTTTTCTTCTAATGTCTGTTTCCGCTTGGCTTTCGATTCCGGAGATTTAGCGCGCTCCTGTACAGTCTGCATCATTTCCGAATTCTGGAATACGGATTCGACGCCGTATTTTTTGATGTTGGTCTGCCGTATTTTCCGTCTGATCTCCGGTACGTCCAGGGCATTGTTATATCCGTATTTTCTAAGCATTGTCTTTTTGAACGTTGTCATAGTCCGGCTGCGGATCTCCTCGTCCTGCTGCGGATTGTCCACGCCGTACCTCATCCTGCATGTTTTTCGGCTTTTCTCCGCGCGCCCGACGTAGAAGTTCGGATTCTCTGCGACTCTCTGTTTGAACACCTCTTTTATTTTCATGCGAACGGCCGGCGATCCGACGACGGTGTCGCTTCCGTATTTTTCCCTTGCCAGCTTTTGCATTTTGTCTTTATGCATCTGGCTTTTCTGCGCGCAGCTGTTCGAACAGAAAAGGCCGGTGCCGCTGTATCCTACGACGGCGCTTACGACATTACGTGCGATCACATTATGGCATCCTTCGCAATGGCATCTAGGAAAATCGCGTATGTCGTGCAGTATCCAGTATATTTTCGTCTTCAGCTTATAATACGGATCCTGCAGAAGCGGCGTCAGTTCGTTTATCTTGTCGATGTATCCTTCATACTTGTCTTTGTACTTTTCGGATTTCAGAAATCTCGCGTAGTTGTCCGGCGACGTTTCAAGCAGGTCCGCTAGATCTTTTTTAAGCTGTTCTATTGTTATTTCTTTTGTCATATATTTATTTACTATCTTTGCCGAGGAACCTCAGCCAGGATATTGGTATTTTAAATTTCATAAACGGCAGTATTTTAAACCGCACTGTTATCTTGGTGTCGCCGGCGACGCAGTTCGCGCTATAGCCTCTTGCCGCGTCCGATGCCGTGGCGAAGCCTTTTATGACGGATTTGTTTGAAAAAATTATTTCGCTCTTGTTCCACGTAATGACAGCCGGTTTCAACCATGTAGGAATATATTCATACGCAAGCTGGATTCGCGAAAGAATTTCGATCGCCGTATCGGCTTTGTTCGCAAGAAGCATTATCCGCTGTTCTGGATTGAATATCAGCGTCCAGAGCGCGAATATTGTGTAGGACGTCGTATTATGCGACAGTATCCCGTTAGTGTAGTACTTATGGTCTGTGTCGTCGGCCAGCTCGACGTCGAACATGTTCTCGAACTACCCCGTCCGTTCCATTGAGATTACTTTTTCAACGCCGTCCTCGGTCATTATCGCGTCGCCCGGTACAAGGTCTTTGACGAATGCCTGGCTCATGTCTTCGCGGAATACTATATGGTCGTCGGCGCACTCCAGCGAATGGCGTTCAGTCTAGACGCGCCATATCTCGTATTTGACCGTCTTGTGTACGGCGACGCAATCCTACCAGCCGGAGTCGGTCAGGATCTCATAATCCGACGCGTCTGCCGAATCTACGAATTTACGGGATACAGTATCAGAGAGGTTCATAAATCGCCTTTCGTTATGAATTCGACGCACTGCGCCGTGACCGCGTCCGGATCGGCTTTGTAGTCTCGTTCCTTGACGCGCAGGATATTGGCGTAGCCCAGCTTACGGAGATTCGCTTCGCGTTCCGCATCGCGTTTCTGGTTTCCGCGCTTTTCGCCATGCCAGTAATCGCCGTCGAACTCTATTACCTTGTTGTTGTCTTCTATATAAAAGTCCAAAAAATATGTAGTTTTAGTATGTTTGTTATATACCATGTATTCGCCGTCAATACGCCCCGGCGTAATAGTTGCATAATGTATTTTTTTATACCGACCATGTAATTGTTTAACTATATTTTCGAACAATTCCTAACTGATTATAGAAAAACCTCTACGGTTGCTAAATAATTTAGCCTTGTTGATGCGTTCTATTTCCTCAACTGGCTTCGACTTCATTGTGTTCTGCCACCGTCGCTGCCTGTCCTCGTATATCCTGCTGCCTTCTTCCTCTCCGTGTTTAGCCACGCATTTTTCAAGCGTGAACGTCCGCTGTCTTTCCCGCAGCATTTTTTTCGCGTCTTGTTCGGAATATCCTCGTGTCAAGTAGTAGTCGATCTTGGTCGCGTTGTTGTGTCTGCTGTCGCGTGACGCCTGCGCTCGTTCGCTCAGCGCCTTTATTCTGGCTGTTTTCTCTTCATCGGAAAGACCGTCATATCCCTTGAAGTTTATCGACCATACGCTGTTCCGGCCGTTCCGGCATTCTTCTTTTTTCGACGGATTGTCTCCGCCTTTTTGAAAACCGCAGCGACCTTCTACGCAGGCTTTTTTTGTATTAGTCGACATTTGAATACTTAAACTTTTTGTCTATAAATCTTCATATTTAACATTGAATTTTTTGCAGTATTCATTAATTTCCATCTTATGGACTTTTGTTATATGCTATATGATCTGCTTGCCGCGCAGACCGCATATTTTGCATTCAACATAATCTGATCCATTCGGAAATTGTGCTTTGGTAATTTCAATTTTTTTACATAGCCAGCTACAGTATTTGGCTTTTTTCGATTTAGTTTCAAATTTATTTCCACAATGGCAACAATGTGTGAAAAATTTCATAAACGTATTTTCCTTTCTAACGTAATGCTAGATTTATTTACTTATAATTTAAACCGTTTATAGAAATCTTCAATTGTCAATTCTTCTATTTCGCCTGTCTTTTTATTTTTAATTTTGATTTTTGTATTTTTGCAAACACATTTGCCGGTCTGCCTCGACGCTATTATTATCGCGCGGTTTTCATGTACAAAAAAATCAAGAAGTTCTTTCTGCTTAGGATATGGGTTTATGATCTAAAGACCCTAATCCAAGCTGATTATGCGAAAATATTTAGATGCGAAATAATTGATGTCGCGTTTGCATTTCGCGATTTCCGAAATGCGGTATTCGAATTCTTCTTTGGAAATCCTGTCTATTTCGCCGGGTTTTTTAATATGCGAAAGCTATCTGTCTTGATTCGTATTCATATTCATATCCATATTCATATTTACATCAGTTTTAGAATTTATTCGTTTTTAGAATTTATTTAGAATAGGATTTACTTTTTAATATGTCTTAACTGAAGAAAAAACATTTAAAAGACGTACCGTTCGTTTTCTGCTTTCGGATAATTTTAATATGCTTAATAGAAAAAACATTACGCGTCTTTTGAATACGGCGAAAAGACGTCTTGCTTTAGATCTTTTTACTGCGGATAAGCGCCGCGAAATGAAGAGCGCCGAGTATGCGAGGTATGTTGTAGACGGGCAGATCCTCCACCGCGACGCGTCTCTAGCCTGCGACAAGAAGTCGTTCTATGGGTTTCAGCCTATTAATTTTCTATGCGCCGTCGCAAAGGACGGTACAGTGAAAAGCAAGCTGTTCGAATTCAATATAGTTAATCATTTCCTGCATATGGAAGAAGGCGAAAACGCGTGCGAGGTTGTAGAAGCGATTCTTCTTATGTGGAAGAAAGAGGACAAGACTATTTCAAACTTCGACCCAGACGTAATCGATAGGTATTTGTCGGAAGTCGAGAAATCCTACGCTAAAGAAAACCAGTCTGACGAAAATGCGTAATTCTATATATTTTTCAAAGAATCCCATTGAATTCAAGGCGGATTTGCTGTTGAATTATGACAAGAACTTCGACGAAGTCTGGTGCCATGTTCCGCATACTGAAAAACGGCATTCGGATCTCGACGCCATATGCAAGCGCGTTTCGGAGAAGTTCGAGTCTCCAGGCCTGATAGGTGTACTGCATTATTACGATGTGCTCGGAAACCCGCATTCGGTGTTCCAGTGTGCGCGGTTGGTGTCCGGCTTGAAAGTCTCGCATAATCTCGGCGTGTTTTTCCTTTCGCTTCCGGCGTGGAAAAAGAACTACGAACACTCTCAGTTCATGCTGTGCGTCGCGGATCTCATAGCTGAAATGGAGAAAACATACGGCGGCGCATGGCTTATCGAAGTCAACAAGCGGTCTGACAGCATATACGTCAAGCTTGGCTTCAACGACGATGCGAAGGCGGATCCGGCGCTTTTTGATCCGCTCAGGACCTTAGACGGGAATAACGCGAAATTTCTGTGCGGCTGCGGCCAGTTTCGCAACAGGGCGCATTTCAAATCCGAATGCGGTTTTACATTTGGCGCCGACGGCCGCGTTGGGTTCGGTTTTTATTATAATGACATGAAACTTGGATGTTCTGACTATGTTTCTCTCGGAGACGGCCGGTTCTTCAGAAATATGGGCTATGTCGATCGCGGATATGTTTCCGACAGGCATTCAGGCTATTCATACTATGTCAGGGCGAGGAATCTGAATGAGAGCAAGGTGAACGTGCTTCCGCGCATAGGTCTTACGCCCGATAAGATATACGAGCCGGCGCATGCGTTTACCAGTGTCGAAGAGTTTGCGGTCGAGCGCGAAGCCGCCGGCGGACTGAAGCCTGGGGATGCATGCTACCTTCGTTGCGTCGCGCATGGTCCGGACGGGGAGCGAATGTCGATAAGCGACACGGTATGCTGGGACGGTTCTAAATGGATAGATTATTATTATGAGACAGAAGTAAAAGAATGGCCCGTGCTAGAACCCGGCTATAAAATCATTTAATTGTTTTAACAAGAACCACTACGTAAATTCATACTCTATGATATACGAGAAACTGCAGGAAGAAATAAAGAAGGCCATGATTGCGCACGACGACGTGAAGCGGAATTGCCTGCGCTGCCTTCTCTCAGACGTAAAGAACAAGACTGTGAACGAAGGAAAGCCCGTTACCGACGACGCGGTCGCGGCATGTGCGGCCAAGGCTGTTAAGATGCGGCGCGAAGCCATTGAACAGTTCGAAAACGCCGGACGGGCCGAACTGGCGGAAAAGGAGAAAAAGGAATTGGAATGCCTTTCGGCTTTTGTCCCGGCTCTTCTCTCCGAAGACGATACGCGCAGGCTTGTGGACGACGCCGTGGCTTCGGGCGCCGCGAATATAGGCGCCGTTATGAAAGCGCTGCCAAAAAACGCCGATCGGAAGTTTGCGTCCGCGTACGCCAAGGAACTTTTCTTGAAGAAGCTTTGATATGAACGTAGACTGGGACAAGACAGTGAACGCCGCTGATTTGGCGAACACCGATCCAGAGCTGTATTTGAAGGCTGTGGTCGGGGGCGCCGATGTTGACGCCGCGGAACGCATGGCAAGGTTCGCCAGCGTATGCGGGTTTGGCCCGTTCGAGCTTACCGGCGAAGCCGCCGCGTGTTTTCTTGGAACATTGAAGAAGAAGGTATAACGATGTCTTTTTTATATAAAGCGAGCAAGTCGCTGATTCCGTGTTTTCTCCTGACGACGGCGATAGGCTGGACGTACGCGTTCAGCTTATTTTCTGGACCGGCGCAGGGATGCCTCGGCGCGTCTAAGGCCGCGGTTCAGTTCGCGTTTTGCCTGAATATTTTCTTCCTTGGCATGGGAGCCGCCACGTTTGGTTCGCTTGTCGAGAAGAACATCAAGCGCGCGGCATGGCTTTCGACAGCGCTGCTGTTCGCCGGTCTTTGCGTATCGGCGTTGGCGATGCATGTTAAAAATGTGTGGCTTTTGTACGCCGGATGCGGCGTATTGTGTGGCCTTGCCGAAGGCGTCGGGTACGTCACGCCGGTCAAGAACCTTCTGCTGTGGTTCGGCAAGTCCAGCCACAAGGCGCTTATAATGGCGATTTCCATAGTGTCTTTCGGCCTCGGCTCTTCGATCTGTTCTTATATGTTCAAATACGCGTTTCCGTATTTCGGGATAGAGAACGTGTTTTTCTTTTTCGCGGGCGTTTATTTGCTTTCGATGTCTATAGGGTCTATAATGATAGATAAGCCGAAGTATGCGAAAGCCGCGTTGAAAAAACAGACTGGCAAGTCGTATTCGATTTTGAAGTATGTCTCGGATTCTTATTTTCTGCAGTGCTGGACGTTCATGTTCCTTAATATCGCCATGGGGCTGGTGATAATCGGGCAATGCGCCGGTATGCTTTCCGAGTCCGGCCTTACTGAAGGCGCTGTTGTATTCGTAATGATGCTGTGCGGTCTTTCAAACGGCGGCGGGCGCCTTCTGTTTCCGGCCGTAAGCGACTATATGGGTCGGCGCGTTGACTCATGGCTGTGCGCCCTTGCCCTCGAGATAGTCGCGCTTGTTTTGGTGCTGGTCGATCCGCGGTGCGCCCCGATTTCGTTTATTATCGTCAACGCGTGTTACGGATGCGGTTTCGCGATGGCGCCGGCTGTGCTGCTTGAGCGGTACGGCAGTTCCGAACTCAGCTTCTGCCATGGGCTGCTTCTCAGCGCATGGGGTTTTGCAAGCCTGTTCGCATTCGCCGTGTCGACGTTTGTCCTGTCGGTATTATCTCTTTCGCAGGCGGCGTTGTTCGGTGTTCTCGTCTCCGTATACGCGGTCAACTTCATGAATACGTTGGTTTTGCGGTTCGGATATAAGAAAGTATAATTTTTTAAAAAGAAAGGATAATCATGGAAGAGAGTAAGATAGTTTTGATGCGTCTTTATGGTGGAGAGATAGTCATAGGCAAGGAAATGCCGTAGACTAATTTATCTAGTTGGTCTCCTATTGGCGTCAATCTGGAGGATCCGCGCCTTGTGATGATGGTTCCGACAATGCGCGGCGATGTCCATGTGGCTATAAAGCCCGTATGCGCGCCGTTTACAGTTAAGCGTCTGGAAAAGAATTTAACTGTGCCGTTTACTCAGATCATGTATACGCTGACGGAGGACGAGATCGAGAAGGAACTCGTAGGCGGCTATAAATCCGAGATATCCGGCATTAAGATCGCGACCGGCGGAGATGTGGCTGTAGTTAATTCGACTAAAGGCCAGGGCGGGGAGTTTACGCTGTAATGAGGACGCCAAAAGTACCGAAGCACGCCATAAGCCCGCTGCCGTGGAGGCTTAAGACAAGGCGTAGCGGCGGATCCAAGACGCTGATATGCGAAGTTGTCGACGCCAACGGAAAAACAGTAGTCGACGCGACATGGGATGAAGACGGCGCAGTATACGCAGACTATAAGATGATAGTGGAGAAGGTCAATGGCAATGGCTGAAGCTGGTATTAATATAGATAAAAAAGTTTGTTCGATAAATTTGTTCGGTCCTCCGGGTTCAGGCAAATCTACACTTGCCGCCTATGTATTCGCGAAGCTTAAGATGATGGGCGTCAACTGCGAGCTCGTCACAGAGTTCGCGAAGGACAAGGTCTGGGAGAAGAACAACGAGGCGCTCTCCAACCAGATATACATCTTCGCGAAGCAGTACTACAGGATGAGTCGCTGCGCCGGAAAGGTCGATGTGATCGTCACCGACTCGCCGCTGTTCCTCAGCCCGTTCTACAACAAGGATCCCGAGATAGACGAGTCTCTCAAGCAGTTGGTCTACACGATATCCGCGCGCTACGATAACCTGAACTACTTCCTCAGGCGCGTCAAGAAGTACAACCCGGTTGGGCGCCTGCAGACGGAGGAGGAGTCCGATAAGTACGGGATACAGATCAAGGAAATGCTCAAGGCGTACGGCGTCGACTTCAAGGAGGTCGAGGGCGACCTGATGAGCGCCGACATAATCGTCCAGCATGTCGTGGAGCGCATGGGCGGACACCAGATAGTAACGTGAGGACAGACATGGAAAATACGGAAAGCAGAGACACACCTTATACGCGGGACATGACATATGGCGAAGTCGCCAGGCTGCTTAGGCGGCTTGTCGGCCTCGGTGTGCTTTACGATGACGATGCGGTACTGGAGTTTATCCAGAGGCCGGGCGTGGACTTCGCATGCCCGTTCCTGTACGTCATGTCGGCGGCGCGCTGTAGGGAGATCGCGGCGGCGCATGTTCCGGACCTCGATCAGGCGTTCATAGACGCCAGCTCGGTTAAGTCGGTCCTAAAGCAACTGGACGGGCGCAGTCCGGACGAAGTCGTCGGGCTTCTGGACTTCAAGGACGAGTCCAAGACCGAAGACGAAAAGTTCGGAGGGCTGCTCACTTACGCCGGCCTGCTGTACAATGACCTCTACCGCAAAGGCCTGGTCGGCAAGATGGACGACGTTTCCGAGATTGCCTCGTCGGTGTTCGTATTCAGGCTGTTCAACGGCAAATGGATACCGGGGCTGGCCAAAGTCGCTGACGGCAGGGGGATTAAGGTGCCCGACACCGTGAGAAGCTGGGTCCGGGAATACGGAAAAGACCTCGTCGCCGGGCAGGTCATGCATGTTCCTCCGTCTTCGATGGACGCCGAAATGCTGGAATGGCTGGAGATAACTAGGAATTTCCATTTCTATGATGGGCAGGACGATCTATCCGGAAGCCAATCCGTTTAATGAGCGGCGTTTCGGCAACTACAACGTGCACAAGGCCGCGGCGGGCGGGTACATAAGCCATACCGGCAAGGATGCAAAGAACCTGACCGTCCCCAATCAGGATCAGCCGATGTACGGGACGCCGGAGTACGAGGCAAAATACGGCGCGTCTAGGAGGCTTACCGTTCCGGATACCGCGCCGGACGCTATGCTCGGGGCCGAAGTTCCTTAGTCCGGGTTTGTCTCGGGAAGGTCGGACCTGTTTATGACGTATGACGGCACCGTGTTGGACTTCAAGACCGGGCGCGTCGTAAGGCAGGCGCCGGCTCGTCCCGAGATCAGGCATATTGGAAATGCGCCCGGCCTGGGAGAATGGGGCGTTACGCCGTCTATAGAATAGCTGATAGCCGGCATGGGCGGCGGCGGGCAGTATGATCCAAATATAGACGAATATTCTAGAAAATACTGGGAAATGGCTGTTTCCGAAGCCAGAAAGATGGAAGCGGGATTGACTCCCGAGCAAAAGGCCAGCCTTGCGGCGTTCGAAGCTCATTTTCCGTTGTCGAAACTGATAGACGAATCTAAAAAAAGCTGATATATTGCCGTTATATACGCATTCAATGCGCATATTTGTTTGTCGGTTCCTTTTAAGTAAATAGATTTGATAAATCAAGCCAGAAGGAAACCATCGGCAATGTCTACTTATACAGATTTGAAGAACCGCGTCAAAGAGACGATAACGGTCGGGTTTAAGCCTGAGGATCGTGTTACGACTTAGAAAGTCCGTTTTTATAACGAAGAAAACGAATATTGGGGTACTTTTTCAGGCGGTATTAAAGGAAAAGCTGAAATTTTCCAGGGTACGCTGTCGTCTGTTGATATTTACGGCGCGACGCTTGTAGATCCAGTCCTTAAAACGTCGGAAGGCGGCAGGATAGAGCTTGGAACGTTTGGCGATTAGCTTTAGGAACTTTCGACGTACGTTCATGAGGATCTGCTTGACGCCATAGGCGAATGCGCCGCGGACATTCAGGCGATCAGCGATTCCGTATCGGCCATACCCCCCGACCTCTCTGGCGTATTGGACGGGCTTAAAGACACGGTCGAGGCGCTTTCCGCTGGCGTATACGTGGCGCTTGAATCGGAATCTAACGCGCGCCGCGCCGCCGATGAGCAGACCGCGTCTGAGATTTCGGGCCTAAGCGCGGCTTTTGACAATGAGCGTTCTGTCCGTCAGGCCGCCGATGAGGCGATATCTTCGGCTTTAACCGCATACGCCGACGGGGCGGCTAGATACGAGATCTATACGATGGACGACGGGCCGGCTATGCCTATCAAGGCCCGCGAATTCGCCGTCAACAGGCTTGTCAACTACGACATGCCGGATGCCTTCGTGGTATATCCTGACACGAATCAGATCGTCGGACACGTCGAAGGGTATGATTCCGAGACGGGTTCATGCAAGTTTATCGCCTATTCGGACGCGGATTATGACATCAAGTTCGCGCAGATACTCGGGCTTAACGAATACAGCTTTGATTCCAGCGTATCGGCCAGGACTTGCAATGATACGCAATATGAGCTCGTCTACGTAAAGTCGACGGACGGCGATTTCGAATCCAACAAGTTCGACATCAGGCCAGTCGGAGGCGGATCCGGCGGATATCCGAACCTCGAGTTCAGGCGCAGGTACGATAAAGCGGGATATTGGGAGTACGGCGTAGGCGACATCGTAATCGAAATTCCTGACAAGCCGGACGGGTCGACGAAGTCCCGCGAGTTTTTGTTTATGCTCCAGCCGCGCGCCGCGGAACAGGGACGTTTCGCCAATGTTAGGTTTATGACCCCGCAGGGCGATCCCGTATATTTCGACGACGGGTCTCCCGCCGAGATGCTGGTCGAATGCGGCAAGTGCACGTCCTTCAGGTTTCAGGAGGTCGACAGCGGCCGCCGGTTCATGATATTCGACATTTCCCAGAGCGAGATCGTCGGACGCCTTGACGATCTCGACGCCAGGCTTGCCCAGGAAATTCAAGACAGGACAGCCGGCGACGACGCGCTTTCCGCCGCGGTCGAAAAACGGCTTTCTCTTGAAGGCGGCGAGGTTTCCGGCGTATTCGGAGTCAAGACCGAAAACGGCGAGACGACGATAGACGGCGGCGAGATAACTTTCAACGGCAGGACGCTTCAGTCCAGGCTCGACGAGATCAGCGCGAAATCGTTCGGCTACGACGATGCCGAACAGAGCCTGTATATTGAGTTCGGCGGCCAGACGCTTACCGCGGACGTGTCGAAGCTTGCGTTCGACGGAATGCTTTCGGACGCGTACATAGCTGAATACGAGGTGTCTTCAGGGCTGTCGTCAAAAGCGCTGTTTTTTGTTATAGAGCTTGCGGAAGGCAGGACAAAAACCGTATCCTGCGACGTCGCCGACCTCATAGACGTATACCGCGCGTCCGGCGACGGAATCGAGCTGTCGGACGATAAGACGTTTTGCCTCGATTGGAGCAAGGTCGCGTCTGTTGAAGGACTTGCTGAAAAGCTCGATTCTAAAAACGAAAACTACGAACTCGGAGATGGTACGGCCGGTTTCGTTATTACGACGAAGACGGGCGATCAGGCCAGCGTATACGAATTCACCAAGCCCGGCCAAGAAGTTAAGCCCGATACGGTTGCGCGTATTTATGATCTGCGCGGGATTTCGTCCCTGTTCTATCCGAAAACAGAAACGTCTTCTGCGGCTCAGTTGTCTGATGCGTTCGCCGATGTTTCGGTCGATTTGTCCGGGTACGCGACGGTAGCCGATCTTGAAGCTGTAGAAAGCAGGCTTTCCGATTTCGTTACAGCCTAGGCGCTTTCCGACGGCTATTATTCTAAGGCGGAAACCTCGTCGTCGAACCAGATATCCGCGGCGTTGGCCGATTTGACGGCATCCGTCGATCTCAGCGGTTATTACAAGAAGACTGAGACTTCGTCGGCCGGAGAAATATAGAATGCGTTCGACAGCCTGCCTTCGTTTGAAAATCTCAGCGGCTATTACAAGAAGACAGAGACTTCGTCGTCGAACCAGATATCCGCGGCGTTGGCCGATTTGACGGCATCCGTTAATCTCAGCGGCTATTACAAGAAGACCGAGACTTCAAGTTCGGCCGAAATCGACGCAGCCGACGCAGCGCTTTCCGGAAGAATTGAAGACCTGGAAGTCGGACTTTCTTCTTATGCGACGGTTTCAGCCGTTTAGGCGGTAGAAACTCAGGTTGAAAGAATAAATTCCAGTCTTAGCAACTATCTGCCTATACATAACGAGGAAAACGCCAGCGTTCACGTATACAACGGCGAAACACCGGCTACGTTCTCTATTGTCGCTCATAACATAGATGCGCTCAGCAATGCGACGACAAGCGTATTGCTGGAAGCCGGCATGACGACTGATACGTCCGAAGGATATATCAAGATTCCGAACCTGTCGGTCCACTCCGGCGTCGTAGACCGTCTGGTGTTGACGGCAGATAACGGAAATCCAGATTATAAGCAGGTTTTGGATAATGCCGTCGGCGTTGAGTTCCGCGGAGCCGGCGAATATGTCGTAGGCCTCGGGAGCATAATACATGACATGATTCGGGATTCAGTGGCGGCCGAAGTCAAGGCGAAAATCTGCGACGCCATCACGCTCACGTTCCCGTCTGACGAGCTGAGCTCGAACCTCAGCGCCGGGCTGAGCGCAGTCGTGAAATGCTTTATGGACATCCGCGACGAGCTTTCAGATTGAACCGGAGTGGGATGAATTGCTGAAAAGGCGGGCTGTAAAAGCCTGCCTTTTTTGTATATTATATAATGGATATTAGATAATTTAAACGGTGGCAAATGACTGATAATGGAAAAAAATTTATAGTAAGCCTTACGACGTATCCTAAAAGGTTCGAATATCTGCAGCGCGCCATAAAGGCCGTTATCGGATAGACTATCTATGACAAAGTAGATGTTTTCTATATAAACGTGGATGACAATATTACCGCCGCCGATTATGCGAAGTATAAGAAACTCAGGTCTATCGACAAGAAGATACGGATAAAAACCTGTCCGGCGAAGTGGCGTTCGTGCAATAAGCTTGTGTGGGTGTATAAAGATCATCCGGACGACGTTATAGCGTGTTTCGACGATGACAAGATATATCCGCCGGAGACGCTCGAGCAGCTTTATTAGATGTGGATGAGACAGCCCGGCTGCATTATATCGCATGAGGTGAATCCTGTGGTGCTGGACGTTGACGGCTGCATCAAATACAAGAATATCGTCGATGTAAAATTGAATCAGATAGAATACGGAAAATATTTGTCTAACGGATGTTTGTTTCCTCCCCGCGCGTTTACGGACATGCTTTTCGACTATGACGAGATGATGTATATAACGAACGGGCTGCACGATGAGCTGTGGTTTTGGCTTGTGTCTACGCTTAATTACGTTCCATGCATAGGATTGGATTATACGTATTCATACGGTCTTGACGTTGGCGTAGAGCTTGAGCGCACCAATTTAGACCTGTCCAATGTAAACAACGGAGAAAACGCCATCGAAGGGTATAACAGGCGTATAAACGAAAAATACGGGCGGCGTCTGTCTGAAGTGTTTGACAACAGTCCTGTTAAGTTCTTTTTAAACCATGGCAATGTATTGGCTTTTACTGGAAATATAGACGAGATACACAGGCTATATGGCAATCTCAACATGCAGGTCATATGCGACAAAAAAATGGCTACTTCATGGCGGGTATATCTCGTCAATTACATTTAGAAATATTCATGGCGCAATCTCTAGGTTATTTTGCCGGAGGTTTGACATGGATGCCGTTAACACATGGTCAGATAAAATACAATAATATAACGTATGAATGATATTATGCATATATTCCTCGCATGCACATAGGATTATTTCCAATATGCGTTGTATATTATATTTTCCCTCAGGAAATACAGCAGGAAGCGCATTCACGTGCATTTGATGGCCGATGGCTGCGCGGATATGTGCCGTGCCGAACTTGGCCGGTATAAGTTCAAGGATGTGGATTTCACTGTATATTCAACCGACGTCTTGGACCGGCTTCTCAGTAAAGGTCACAGTCTTTCGCTGTCTAAGATGACGTATGCAAGGACATTGCTCTGCTTGCTTCTCAAAGAGGAAGGTGTCGGCAGATGCCTATATCTGGACTGCGATACACTTGTTACGAATTTCGGCGTAGACGCCTTGTACGATCTTGATCTGAAGGGCCGGTACGCAGCCGTATGCGACGACGTTTCCATGGCGTGCTTTAACCGCAAAGAGCTTGAAGACTGCGGAGTGAAAAGGTATTTCAACGCGGGCGTCATCCTGTTCGACGTATAGGCCATAGCGAGGGACGGCCTTGATTTGGAGATGGTTCGTCTTCTTCAGGAGCCGCCGGAGTTTATGCTGACGCGCGGCTACGAAGACCAGTCGATATTGAATATGACGTTCAAGGGGAATGTCGTGTTCGTTGATCCGCGGTACAACGTGTCGGCGATAATGGCCGGATACAAACAGTACAGTTATTTCGCGAAAATGTGCGGCTATGCCGGGCAGATGGACCTCGCCGAGAAATGCGTCATCCAGCATATGGTCGGCGCGAAGCCGTGGGAGCGCAGGTGGTTCGACTGGCAGAAGTTCCAACTGCCGTTCAAGTCCTGGATGAAGGTCAACTACGAGAACACGAGAAAGGAGTTCGGGCGCTACGCGGAGTCCGTCGGCGTCGGCGATCCCGACAATTTGAAGATCGTTGTCAGCTATTCGTTTCCGACGGAGATCCTGCCGGAGTTTAGGAAGGGCGGCATATACGTCAAGGTCGGAGGCGGCGGTTTTTCCGAAGGCATGGACTTTACGGATAATTCCGGCGACGGAGGCCTTTCGAAGTACAACGTATACATCAATGAGATGACGGTCATGCAGTGGACGTACTCTAACTACGCCGCCCTCGGAAATCCGGAATACATCGGTTTTGACCATTACAGAAGGGTTTTGAAGTATAACAGGTATGCGTTAAAGCCCGACGTTATACAGTGCGAAGTCAGGAAATTACCGAAGCCTATCGGTGAAGAATACAGGATGTACCATGTAAAATCCGACCTCGATAGGTTTACGCAGGCTTTTAACGAGGCGTTTCCGGATCTTGCCGGTAAATTCAAGGAGTTCTTGGATCAGAATACGACGTATCCGATGGAGATATTCGTCATGCATCGCGACATGTTTTTCGAATGCTGGGAATTTCTAAGAAAGTGCATCGACTTGGAACTTGGCGTTTTCTCGCTTAACGAGTTCGATTCGCGGGACAAATACCAGAAGCGCGGCATGGGGTTCATTATGGAACGCATGACGTCTTTTTGGATATACATGAAGCGCGAGTCCGGAACTGCAAAGGTGATAGATACCGCCATCGACGTATACAATATCCCGTCGCCGTACCAGAGGCCGGATACCGATAAGAAAGAGAAGACTATATGAAGAAAATATTTTTCACGATATGCAACTACAACGCCGAGCGCAACGGGACGCTGGAAAGTTCGATACGCCGGCTTAAGTCCGTAAAAGACGCCGATACGTACATAGGCGTATACGACAGCGGGTCGAAAGACAAATCCGGTTCGCTTCTGTCTAAATATTACAAGTCGGGCCTGGTGGATTTCCTTATGATGTCGAAGCGGAACATGGGCAAAGCGTACGGGATGAACAGGACATTCGATCTTATGTCGCAGATGTTTAACCCGGCGCCAGACGACATACTGGTCAATATGGATTCGGATATCCAGATAATGGATACCGCGCTTCTGTCCCAGCTGCGGGCCGTATTCGAGCTGCATAATCCAAAATACGTCGGATACAGGTTTTTCTCGGACGAGGCCATGACTAATGAAACTGTAAACTTCTATTAGAACAATGGGCCGTTCGAGACTGTCGAAGCCGGCGGATACAACTATGACGTCTTGAAAGACCAGCACGGCGTCGGCGGTGGAATCATGGCCATGCGCATGGATCATTATGCGGCTGTCGGCGGATATTCGGAAACCTGCGGATGGAACCGGACGGCATGTATCTACAGCGCCGATGACTGCATCATCCAGTACAAGCTGTTCATGACTTTTCCCGCCGAAAAGGCCTTGTGCTGCACGGACAGGATGATCGTACATTTCGACACTGAAGATGACGGATATAAGAAATGGAAAGACGCCATGCATGAAAGTATAAATAAATACGGGCTTGGAAGCGACAAGCTGCCGAACAAGGGGTATTATGATTGACGCACATTTAGGAAAACGAACCGCCGTTCTGTTTATTAACCATCAGATAGACGACGAATCGCTGTACAGATATAGTCTCATCCGGGACGCGGGGCGCGGGCTCGGGTATTCTGTCTATTACGCGCTGGACGTCGGGAACACGGCGCAGCCGAGGCTTTGTCCCGGGATCGATTTTTACTGTTTTTCATACGACAGGTTCAAGAAGCTTTTCCCGCATGTGGTGTATAACCCGCAGCGGGATCCGTATAAGAACTGTTTGCCGATGGCTGTCTTTCCATTCCGGTACGACCATTCCGGCGAATTCGACTATGTCTGGCTTATCGAATACGACGTATGCTGTTTGGATTGGACTGCGTTTTTCAGACAGTATGACGGAAACTGCGCCGATTTGGTTACAAGCGCGCCATCGTTCAAGTTATACGCCGAGTATCCTGACTGGTGGGCTTACGCCTAGGTGGACAAAAACGTAATGGAGAAACTCGTCGGAGAAGGCTGCGTATGCGAAGGACTGATGTGCTGCAGCAGGCTTTCTGACAGGACTTTTGACGAAATATGCCGTTTCTACGAGGAATTCAACGTCAACCGGTATATGTTCTTCGAGATGGCTTGGCCGACCTCCGTCGCAAGACGCGGTTGGAAGATTGAGAAGTCCGATTCCAACTACTTTATATTTAGGCCGCAATTGCCTAAAGACTTTTCGGATTTCAAGCCCGGGACGCTGTATCATCCGGTGAAGTTCGATATAAAATGGAAAACCGTTTAGGACCGAGGATTTTAAAATGAATGGTATATGCGCGAAGACATGTGTTTTGTTCAATTCGCATATAGTAGATGAAGAGGTTATACGGCGGTTCAGGCATATTCAGGCCGGATGCGAAAAAATCGGATACGACGTCAAATGGGCTATCGACGTAACGGGTAAGAACGATCAGGTTCTGCCGGACGGCATAGATTTCGTGCGGTATGGCGAAAAAGACATTGAAGACCGTATGAAGCTTGGAGGCGTACCGTCGTATCTATTCAAGTATAACTGGCCCATTATGAAGTTCTTCGAGCTGTTTCCGGATTACGGCTATATGTGGCATATCGAATACGATGTCTGTTTCAGCGGCGGATGGGATGCGTTTTTCAGAATGCCGTTCAACGACTAGGGATTCGATTTCATCGCGGAAATGTTTTCTCCCGGAAAGCCTGACGGCAGATGGATATGGTGGAGGCGGTTGGACAGCGACAAGAATCTGCCGTTCTGGCGTCAATGCCTGCATAATATTGCAAGGTTTTCGAAGAAGGCGTCTTAGTCTATCAACGCGTTTTTCGCAGAGTTCAACAAGACGGCCAACCTGCACAGCGAACTCGGGTATATTAGCGCATGCGTCAAGGACGGCCTTATGATATGTGATCTGAAGGATTTTGGCGTGCTGTGTCCAGACTACAGCATATGTAAAAAGTCGCCGTCTAGATAGGCTTTGGCCGGGAATCAGCTTTGGCATGCCATTAAAACGGATTATAAATGGTTATATTGCTGATTTAAGGGGGACGATGGATACTGAAGACGTTGTTATAGTCGGCGCCGGATTGTTCGGCTGTACTTGCGCGAGGATTCTAGCCGATGCCGGCCGCCGCGTAAGTGTTTTGGAACGGCGGGATTGCATAGGCGGGAACTGCGCGACATACTATGAAAGGGGAATAGAGGTTCATCGGTACGGATGCCATATATTCCATACAGACGACGACGCGGTATGGGATTTCGCTGGAAGGTTTACGAAGTTCAACCAGTACCAGCACCATTGCATCGCGAAGCACGGCAGGAAAAAGTATTTTCTGCCGTTCAACCTCGGCATAATAGAGCGGTTTTTCAAGGGCATAGACGGGCCGGCGCACGCGAAGAAATTTATGGCCGAGGCGATCGAAGCCGATGTTAAGGCGATGGGTATAGATCCGGCTAATCCGAAAAACCTCGAAGAACAGGCCGTGTCGCTGATCGGCCGGGATTTGTACGAGATTTTCGTTAGGCATTATACGGCGAAGCAGTGGAACCGCGATCCAAAAGAGCTCGATGCGTCCATTATCAGACGTCTGCCGATAAGGTACAACTACAATGTCAGTTATTATGACGACCGATACCAGGGTATTCCGCTCGACGGATATGGACGGATGTTCGACAGGATGCTCGATCATTCCGGCATAAGGGTTGAACTGGGTGTTGGATACGGTTAGGATGATCTTGAAAATGACGTAAAGACCGGAAAAACCGTGATTTTTACAGGCGCGCTTGACGAGCTTTTCGGATATAGGTTCGGGCCTTTGCCGTGGAGAAGCCTGCGGTTCGAGACCGATACGCTTTATGCCAGCGATTATCAGGGCAACTCAACGATAAACTACGTAGACGCCGACGTTCCGTTTACGCGCATTCATGAGTTCAAACATTTTCATCCGGAAGATTCCGCCGTTATGGAAAGCGGCGTTACAGTCATACAGCGCGAGTACCCGGACGACTGGGCCGTCGGAAAAGAAAGATATTATCCCGTCAACAATTCCGAAAGCGCCGCACTGTACGCAAGATATGCCGGATATGCCGCCTAGAAATACGGGAATAATCTTATTATCGGCGGAAGGCTCGGCATGTATAGGTATTTTGACATGGACGACGCCGTAAAGGCGGCCATGGAGACCGCTGTTCGTTTTTTAGGCTCGAAGGTATAATTTAAATATGGAAAAAAATATTTTTATAGAACCCAGCCGGGCTTATGCGGAAATCGAGCGCGATTGGAAAGCCTGGAACAATGAGGTCATGCCGGGTGTTTACGTGGTGGGGATTTCCGGCGGCGTCGATTCGACATGCGTCGCCGCGCTCGCCGTGAGGATTTTCGGCAGAAACCGCATAGTAGGCGTGTCGCTTCCATGCGACGGACAGCATGATATGGCGGATGTAAACGCGGTGTTCGACAAGCTCGGAATCAGGCGCGTTACTATCGATATAGGAGACGCGTTCAATATTCTGATGAACGGCGTAGAGAACAATGCGATCGACGCCACTGATGCATGCAGGATTAACATGCCGGCCCGTATCCGCATGACGGTTTTGTTCGCGGTCGCGCAGTGTCTCGGAGGTGTCGTCGTCAACACGTGCAACCTTAGCGAAGACGTCGTGGGGTATTCCACGTTTGGAGGCGATAATATGGGGTGCTATGCGCCTATAAAAGGCCTTACCAAGACTGAAGTTAAGTCGCTTGCAAAATGGCTGGGCATTCCCGACGTCCTTGCAGACAAGACGCCCGTAGACGGACTACAGCCGCTTTCAGACGAAGACAAGCTTGGTTTTACATATGAACGGCTTGACAGGCTTATCAGATGCCAGAACGTAGAAGACGTCGCGTTTAATGCTGAAATTTACGGCAGGTTTATCAAGAACCGATTCAAGACGGACATTGTCAATATCCCGGGCCCGGCGTTTAAGGAACTGCCGAACTACGCCAGAGACGAATGGGGAATGTCGTAAGAACGCGGCGGTTTGAATTATCGCAATCGCGAAAAGCAATAAAAATATGATTAAGATAGCCGCTATATCCGATATGCACGGTATGCTTGAAGGCCTTGACGTCTCAGGATATGACATATGCGTCATAGCTGGAGATTTTACGCGTTAGACGGGATTTGGCAAATGGCAGACGAAAGATTAGCGCGATTGGATATACTATAAGTTCAGAAAATGGGCAGGCTAGTTTTCAGATACGATATTTGTCGTCGTAGCGGGAAATCATGATTTGTGTTTGGACAAGGCCGTTACTTCGAAATATCCTGGAATAGACTGGCATATAGACTGGCCCGGTAATGTAAAATACCTTTGTGATTCATAGGCCGTTGTGAACGGAATAAGGTTCTACGGAGTTCCCTGGGTGCCGGTCATAAACGGACAGTGGGCATTCGAGGCTGATTCGAGAACGCTTAGCCGTAAGTTCGCGGATATTCCGAAAAATGTAGATATTCTGATATCGCACAGTCCTCCGAATCTTCCGGGCTATTTCGGAGACGTATCGCTTGAATACGGAAAAGACTCGAGGAAATTCGGTTCAGTTGAACTCTCTGATGCATTGTTCGACAAAAAACCGCGGTATGTCGTATGCGGTCATATACATAGTGGATCGCATGAGCCGTTTAAGCTTTGGAATACGGTTGTTGTTAACGTATCGCGGGTAGATGAGTCATATTGCGTCAGATACAGTCCGTTTACGTTTGAAATCTGAATTTTGTATATGAATCGAATATGAGTTTTTAGAATTTTTAAATTTTCTAGAAATTTTCTAAATAAAAATTACAGGATACAGAAGTTTGAAGACTTAGTAAGTAATAAGTGTTTGTTCATTCGGTCAGGTCCGTGTGTCTAGATTGGAATAATATAAAACATGAATAATGAAGAATTTGAGAAGAATGCCATTGCGGCTGAAACGGAAGAAATTAACGTAGTAGACATAGATGCGGACATAGATGTAACCGGATAGAGCCTAGCCGAAATGGATAAGGCCGAAGAGCAGGAGATGGCCGCAAGCGATTTGGACGAATAGATTAAGAACAACGTACTGCGCAATATTACGCTTGCAGACGCGGAAATCAAAATGTTCGGAGATCGTACTGTACTGGCTTAGGTCGCGCAGCTTATAGCCTATATAAGGCATGCGGTGAAAAACGACGAGCCGACCGAGATCAGGCTGTCCATTTGCAAGAGCGACAACACTGTCGCCGGAGCGGAGTTCATGTTCGACCTTAACGGATGCCAAGTTCCCGATCTTGTGCCGCAGCCGGAGGTTTTTATAAACTGAGTTTTAAATGATCGTCGGTCATGGCTTTGCCATGACCTGTGCCGGAGGATATTATGAATGTGGTTAAAAGGAGCGGCAAAACAGAACTGCTTACAAAAAAGAAAATATTCGATTCGATATGCAACGCCAATATGGCGGTAGCAGAAGAAGACAGACTGACGAAAAAGCAGATAACGCGCATTACTGATACTGTATTTGCGGCATGTGAGGCGATGGAGGAGCCCATCGGCATTGATGCGCTTGAGGACGCCATCGAGCGTAAGCTTATGGAAGCGTAGGGATACGAGGTCGCAAAACAGTATATTACATACCGTTATGAAAAAGAGCGCGTTAGGACCAGCAAGGCTTTGACCGAGAAGTTGACCGCATCCAACATTTAGAACTAGAACGCGAATGTCGACGAGTTCAGCTTTGGCGGGCGCATTGGCGAAGCCGCGAGCTATGTGATGAAGAGCTATGCGCTCGAGCATCTTATCTCGACAAAGGCCAGGCATAACCACAACAATAACGAGATCTATATCCATGATCTCGACGCATATGCGGTTGGCAATCATAATTGCCTTTCCATACCGTTCGACAAGCTCCTCGCGGAGGGCTTTAACACGAGGCAGACCGACGTCAGGCCGGCCGGATCTATCAATACCGCGATGCAGCTCGTCGCGGTGATCTTCCAGCTCCAGAGCCTGCAGCAGTTCGGCGGCGTCGCGGCCACACACCTCGACTGGACGATGGTGCCGTACGTAAGACTTAGCTTTCATAAGCACTACTTCGATGGTTTGCGGTTCATTGATCTGATGAGCAAGTCAAAGATTAAAGAAGAGCATTCTGGCAAGTCGCCTTTGTCCAGGGACGAGATAAAGTAGCTTTCTATCGATTCGGACTGGTATAACCACGAGCTTCCGGCGTATAAATACGCGATGGAAAAAACCGTCGAAGAGCTGAACCAGGCCGTGGAGGGGATGTATCACAACCTCAACACGCTCCAGAGCCGCAGCGGCTGCCAGCTTCCGTTCACGTCCATCAATTACGGGACATGCACTCTTCCGGAAGGCCGGATGGTCACCAAGGCCTTGATCGAGGGCAGCATCAAAGGATGCGGCAAGTTCCATAAGACCGCGATATTCCCGTGCGGCATTTTCCAGTGTATGAAGGGCGTCAACCGCAAAGAGGGTGACCCTAACTACGACCTTTTCCGCCTCGCGCTCAAGTCCACATCGTTGCGCCTTTACCCCAACTACGTATCGACAAATTGGAGTAATGATATTACTGGAATCGAATTTGACCGAAATGAAAAACAGAAATATCTTGATTCTTTGTCAAAACAAGATATGCAGCGACTAGTTGAATGGGTAGAAAAGAACCCTAAAGAGGCAGCTCTTTTCGGGTTTACTGTTATAGATGAATAATTGGCGTAAGTTATGCTAATCTATATTGGTAAATATAATATAGAAGCATCATGAAAGAACAATATAAATAGGAAATAATAGCTCGTTTCTGGGCAAGTCCGAAAGGTTATTATACGTGGTTGACCAGAAATAAAAGCAATATACATTTGGTTAACAGTTTACGTAAGATGTTTCCAAACGCTGAATCTGATGTTGAAAGGGTTTATTGGTTGGTATTCAACATGAAATCAAAGCCAATTTGTCCAGTTTGCGGCAAGCTTATTCCGTTTTTGGGGAAACACAGTTTGAATGAGAATGGCTACAACGATCATTGTTGTCATAGATGTGGATGCATAGATCCTCACCATCAGCAGTCGATAAAACAGACTAAGCTGAATAAATATGGAGACTATAATTGGAATAACGCGCATAAGGCGACTGAGACGTGTAAGCAGCGTTATGGCGGAAATGGCGTACGCGGAGATAGAGAGAAAGCAAAGCGTACTATGCTGGAAAGATATAACGTTCAATTTTATCTTGCGTCTGACGAAATAAACAGCATGCGCAATAATAAAAGCATACAAGATAAGATTCAATGTTCTAAACGCGTTAATCATACATTTAATACAAGTAAACCTGAAACAGATTGTTATGAATATTTGTGCGATGTATATGGTAAAGACAATGTTATTAGATAGTTTAGAGATGATGTTAGATATCCGTTTAATTGCGATTTTTATATTAAATCACTTGATTTGTTTATTGAATTGAATCTTTTTCCGACACATTATATTGAGCCTTTTGATGAAAATAATCCAATTCATATCGAGCACTTAGAACATTGTAAAATTAATCCGAAGAATTGGATTGAACAATAGCAGGTTTTAGTTTGGGCTGGAAGTGATGTCGTAAAACGGAAGACAGCAAAACTTAACAATCTCAATTATTTGGCAATTTACCAAATGGAGGAACTTTTTAATGAAAAAAGTGGTATTAGTCGATAATTACGTAAGTCCGCTTAATGTTACGTCAACAATGGGCTGTCGTACTTACAATGGGTGGGACGTTAATTTCGACATTAAGCAAGTTGTTTCAGACTGTTTGAATGGAAACGATACAGGTTATTATTCCGCTAATCAAAAAGACGGGCGCGGGAACATCTGCCCCGTCACCATCATCATGCCAACTCTTGCAATGCAGGCCATGGAGAAGGCTGAGAAGAACAAGACCGACCCGGTCGAGGAGTTCCTGAAGCTACTCGACAAGAAGATCGGCGAGGCTAAGGACATGCTGCTCGAGCGGTTCGACTGGATATGCTCGCAGCCGGCCAAGTCCGCGAAGTTCATGTACGAGAATGGGACGATATACGGATATAAGCCGGAAGAGGGCATTAGGTCGGCGCTGAAGCACGGTACGCTCGTCGTCGGGCAGCTCGGGCTCGCGGAGACGCTGCAGATCCTGATAGGATGCGACCATGTCGAAGAGAAGGGCATGGAGCTCGCGCAGAGGATAGAGCAGCTGTTCAAGGACAAGTGCGCGAAGTACAAGAAGGAGCTCAAGCTGAATTTCGGCGTATACTACACGCCGGCGGAGAACCTTTGCTACACCGCTATGAAGAAGTTCAAGGAGAAGTACGGAGAGATCAAGGACGTCTCGGACCACGACTTCTTCACCAATTCGATACACGTGCCGGTGTGGAAGAAGATGACGCCGTTTGAGAAGATAGATGTAGAGTCGAAGCTGACGGGGTATTCGAGCGCTGGCTGCATCACATACGTCGAGCTTGATTCCGCGGCTGTTAACAATATAGATGCGTTGGAGGAGCTCGTCAACTATGCGATGGACAAGGACATTCCGTATTTCGCGATCAATGTTCCGAGCGATCTCTGTACGGAATGCGGGTTTTAGGGCGACATTCCAGGACCTTGCCCAAAGTGCGGAAGCGAGAAGGTGCAGCGGTTAAGACGCGTGACAGGCTACTTGACTGGCGATTATAAGACGGCTTTCAACTTTGGCAAGCAGGATGAGGTCGAGCATCGAGTCAAGCACAACGGATTGGAGGCCTGATTATGAATTACGCTTCGATAACAAGGGCGGATATTGCCAATGGGACGGGTTTTCGTGTTTCTCTTTTCGTCAGCGGGTGCGCCAGGAAATGCCCGGGGTGCTTCAACCCCGAGGCGCAGGACGAGAAGTTCGGCAGGCCGTTCGACGAGGCCGCGAAGGAGAAGATCTTCAAAGAAATGCAGGAGCCGTGGTGCAGAGGCGTATCGTTCCTCGGCGGGGAGCCGCTGTCTAGGCTGTCGGACAACAGGAAGCAGGTGATAGCGCTTGCGAAGGAGATCCGCGAGAGGTTTCCAGACAAAGACCAGTGGCTGTGGTCAGGCTACACTCTTGAAGAGATACAGGCTGATGACAGCATGAAAGACATTTTGAAGTATATTGATGTGCTTGTTGATGGGCCATTTGTCAAAGAGCAGAAAGATCTGAGCATCCCTTTTAGAGGAAGCAGAAATCAGAGGATCTTGAAGAGAGGAGAAGATTTCTGATGAGCTTTAAGAAATATTATCCAAACATAATAGATAATGTTGAATATTACAAAATATATCATTAGATTTATGATGCTATATGCAAAATGGTTAAAGACAATGCTTTATTTTCTGCTAGAGCACTTACAGCGCAAGACATCACTGACTTATGCCAATACCAATGTGATGATAGAATAAGCGACAAGCTATTAGACAAAGCAATAAAAGCATATGGCTCATTTGTGAAAAGCAAACTCTATAGAGGGTTGACCAGAGATTAGAAGAATAAAGCATTAGCACTTGATAAATGTGCATTGAAACATATATCATCATTTTCAACAGATTGGGTAGCAGCTTCAAATTTTGCTGATGGAGATGATTATGTTATGACTATCTAGTCATGTTCTATCAAGCTTTTTGATTTGTCATACTTTATAAAAGTCATAGAATAGATAGTTACAGATTTCAATATGGATAAAATCTGCGATAAGTATGGCATTGACCACCACAATAAAAACTGGTTTGGTGCACTACTTGATGGATATATATATGTTTACAAGAATTATCCAAATGAAGAACTTCTAAAATATTAGTATGATAGAGATGTCAAAGACTTCAGAGTGAATGAAGCTATAGAATATGATGAGCAAGAATGGCTAGTTCCAGCCAATACTGTTTTAACTGATGTGAATAGAAGCAAGTTGATTTTTAAGATATAATTTAACAAAAAAAGCAGATATGAAGCTTGTTTAGCAGAATATGCTGGGATTAGAATTTTTTAGGTTTTTCGGATAAAATACCATAGATAAAATATTGTAAAGGAGAAAAAAGACATGAAGTTTTTTGTCTGCATTTTGGCAATCATTATGTTTGTTGCCGGTTGTGTTAACATTTTTAAGCCAGGGACTGGCGGGGACTTAAATGGCGCTGCGGCCGTTGTTATTGGCGTGGAAAACGGATACGCCGGGAAATGCGATGGTACGTTGAAAGATGCCGACGATATGGTCTAGGCGCTTAAGCCGTATTCGTCCAAGATCACGCTGCTGAAGGATAGTAAGGCTACGGCTAAGGCTGTGACGTCTGCGATGAAAGACGCCGTACAATCCAATTTCGCCATAATATACTTTAGCGGCCATGGCGGAAGCATGAAGTCCTCCGATCCGTTCGAAACCGACGGCCGGGATGAATACATCTGCTGCTATGATGAAGGCGTTTTGGACAACGACATCTGGAATATCGTAAGTTCCGCGAAAGGACGCGTGTTTCTCATATTCGACTGCTGCCATAGCCAAACGATGTTTAGGTCTCCCGGCATAAGGCTGACAGGCGCCGCTAAATCCGGATTAAAGGCCCGCTCGTCGGTTGGGATGCTATGCTGGAGCGGATGCCAGGACAATTCATATAGTTATGGATCATCAAGCGGCGGCGAGTTTACGATAGCGCTTCGTAAATATGCGGCGGATACATTGACGTACGATGAGGTTTGGAAGAAAATTTCCAGCGATGAGCGTTTGTCCAAGCATTAGAATGTCTGTTGTACCGTAATCGGCGATTTTGGCGATAAGACAACTGCGATTTTCAGATAAGTGTCGGCATCGCTAACTCCGGTAAATATTTACATGCGGTATGCGCCGCTGGACGGAGGTTGCAATGTCGGCTAAAAAATACATAAAATACCTGTTGGTTTTCAGTTTGTTTTTACTCGGCGCCGGTCCATCGCGCGCGCCGGTTGGTTTTGTTACCGAAGACACATATTAGTTCAAGATGGTCTTGAGGATTCCGCGTGTGTATGACAATGCGAAATCGCTTGGCCGTCGCGTATATCAGACGCAGCGGATAACGGGCGAAATGCTGATACGGTATGACATGGCCGGCGAACTTGTCGATATCGCTTTCGCCGGCATGACTAACAGGACGCACCGGCTTTCGGACGGCCGGCTTCTGACGTATCCCGACACGAGGCTCGGTGACGTCGTATATCCGAGGTTCAACGCGATCGGAAACAATAAGACGGGGAAATTCGACACGGCCAGTGTCTGCTTTTACTTCGAAGCCGAGCCAAGCTATAATATGGGCGAGTTCGACGAAGACAACGCGCTTTACGTAATGGCGTCCGGCCGCGGTGTATTTCATCCGTCCAAGAAATATTTGCGGCGGGCGTCCGGCAGGGCCGCAGGCACGTTCGGATGCGGATGCGGCGCGTACGGAGATGTGTCTCCGACAAGGCGTATAGGAAAAAACGGCGCGACGGACGTCGTAGATGACGTAGCTGCCGTAGATGGGACGTGGAGTATCGTATTCAAATGCCGCCGTGTCTATAATTGACGCCGCCGGCATGCCGTTTTCGAGTAAATAATAACATGATCGACTTGGACGGTATATTTGATACGATAGAAATAGAAAGACTTATCGCATTGTGCGAAGATCTTTCTGGGGCGGAGTCTTAGCGTCTGCGCAGGATGCTGAAAAAAGGCATTGTCAAGTTTAAATACAGGAAGAAGTCCGACGATTCCGTAAGGACCGCGCGCGGGACGCTGCGTCCGGATATGTTGCCTAGATATCGTGTCAAGAGACGCGCCAAGTATAACCCGAAACGGTTTATATATTGGGACGTCGAAAAGAATTCATTCAGGTCGTTTTTACGCGCGAATTTTCTGGAGATAACGGGCATGGAAAAAGAAAAGCCGACAGAAGACGACGCCGTTAAGATATAATATAATTATGGCAAATATAATAAAACCTTTTGCGAGTCTTCTCGACGCGCGTAATTCGATTTTTCTGGCCGGTCCGTGTCCGAGATTGGATTATTCGGACGACTGGCGGTTTCAGGCGTTTGAGATACTAGACCGGCTCGGCTTTTCCGGTGCCGTCATGAATCCGACTAACGCGGAATATGGCCATTTACTGTCAAAAGTCGGCGAAGACGCCGTAAGGAGCAGGCAGGTCGCATGGGAAAATGCCGCATTGCATACTGCGTCGGCTATTGTATTCTGGGTTCCGCGGAACGAGAAGTTTCCCGCGCTGACGACTAATTTCGAATTCGGGGAATGGTATAAGGAGCCGCATGTATTCGTCGGATGGCCGGACGGCGCCGAGCATAACGAATATATGCAGATAAAGCTCACGAATTGCGGCAAATCCAGGCATTGCACGTTGGAAAGCCTTCTCGCCGCGGCGGTTCTGTCGCTTAATGCGCCGAAGAACGTCTGGTTTACGTCAGACACCCATTTCCGCCAGAAGCGGACGCTCGATCTTTCGCGCCGTCCATTCCTGAATGTCGACGAAATGGACATGGAGATCGTCTCGAATTGGAACAAGCGTGTCACGATGAACGACATAGTGGTCCACGGCGGCGATTTTATGGATCCGGTTTTTGTCGATTCCAAACTGGCGGAGTATCTCGGAAACCTTAATTTCAAAAAGCTGCATTGGGTGCTCGGAAACTGGGACCGCGGCTGTCTGGACAAAATACAGAAAGCTGTGCTGGAATCGGGACGCGACATCGAAATTCATGAGAGCCAGTATTCGTTTACGGACAACGGCAGGCGGTATGTCGTCGTGCACGAGCCTAACGATTTTCCGATCGACGCCGGCAAAGACGACATTGTCTTGTTCGGACATATCCATGGCCGCGATTTTGCAAAGCGCAACGGTTTTGATATCGGAACAGACTATCACGGGTTCGCGCCGATAAACATGGAGCAGCTTCGCTGGTTTACGACGGCCATGTCATATTGGGACGGCAACGTATTTTCGGACAGGGCGAACGCCGTACGCGCATGAAATTCAAGCCTGCGAACGTTTAGATCTGGTTTCTCGACCGGGATTTAAGGAAGTCGGCGGAATACCTGTGCGACGCCGCGCTTGATAAGACTATCGAAGGGTGCATGGCGGCGCTTGTCGACGTCAGGTTTTATGCGTCAGGGATAAGAAGCAAGCGGGCATACCAATATTATTTCGCGCCGGAACGGAAAGCCGATGCGATGGACAGGCTGTTTCCAGATTGGCCTTTTCGCAAACATCCGCAGATGAAATACTATACTTCAAGAGCGAGCCGGTGGACGCGGATGTGCCGCGAGCATGCAGAATACATATTGTCGTACGCCGAAATCCTGTTTGACGAACGGCGATATCGAAGCCCGAAGCCGGATTCTGCGTTTAAATTTACGGAATGGGCCAGGGATGTCCGTCTTCCGGAAGATCTACCCGCGTCTGGACAGACGAATCTTGTATTGCCGTGGAAGTCGCTGAAAACAAGATTCAGGCGGCGTGACGTGCTCGAGGGGTATAGGCTGCAGTATATGGATACGTTTCTATGGCAGGATCCGATAGGCGCGTACGGATGTTCAGGGCGCGACGTTCCTGATTTTGTCATACGGCATTTCAGGCTGGATACGGCGTCTATGGTAACATGATATATGTTAAGATTTCCCTGAAGCAGTTCAGAATTTCGCTAGGATTTTATTTAAGTTCAGAAAACGCCTAAAATACGGTATATCATATTTTGCCGTATAATCTGCATGTAGTTTATTTTAAACATGCATAAAGGCGATTTGGTATGACTGCATTTGAGAATGCGAATACGACGAAACTTATTAATCAGATAAAGACCGCGAAAGACCAATACCCCGTTCTTTCTAAAGAAGAGGAACGTGAACTGATTGAAAAATACAGGAATGACAGGACGGAATTGAACCGGCTGCTTTGCCTGCATAATGTGAAGATGGTATTCAGCATGGCGAAGTCATATGTTACGAAGACAAGGGATTTCGATTCGCTTGTCCAGAACGGCATGCTCGGATTAATGGAGGCGGCTAAACGGTTTGATCTGGATAAAAATATCAAGTTCTGCACGTATGCTTCGATATGGATCCGCAAATATTTCAGTATGCCGTATTATACATCCCAATATAAGATGGATCAGGTAACGTCTTCGCTGGACGAGCCGGCCGTGTTCGGTTCCGGTGATTCCGAAGATGATACGTCTTTTCTGGAGAATTCGCTGCATAAATATGTCGATCCTACATATAGGGATACGATACGGTCTACCAGCGAAATGGTAACCGCTGACGAGAATGCGGAGCTGTGCGCTGAATTATATTCAAAATTAGAGTCCGATTCGAGTCTTAGCGCCGTAGAAAAGGGCGTATTTTACAAATTGTTCGTCGACAATGAGAAGACAAGGGATGTCGCCGACGAATACAAACTTGATCCGAGCACCGTTACAGAAATCAGACGTAAGGTTCTCGGCAAGTTCCGGAATATTCTTGCCGCGGACTATGGCATTACGGAGTACAGTTAGCTTTTGGCTCCGCAATATTGATATTTGTTTTTAGACACGTCGGACGCGATTTCAGTATAATATATTTAAAGGAGTTTGAATATATTATATGAGTAATGAATAGCCTTTATTCCGGAATGTAGTATATCTTTCGGATAGGTCTGGAACAGGAAAGTGGCGCAGGATATGGCCGCTTTAGCAGATAGACTGTATTTCGCAGGGTTTAAACATATAGGCTGACTATTCATAGACGCCGGTATTCGATTAGAATTACTATAGAGACGTCAATTCGATTACGGTCCAGCGTTGGATATCGCCGCAGCAGAGTGAATTATTCTGCAAGATGTTCAAACCTTTGATGGACAAGCGCGGCGGTTGGACGATTTACGAGATAGACGATTTGATGTTCGACGGGACGCTTCTCGATGCCGATGACGCGAAAAAGAAGGAGCTTGAGGATAAATACGGCAATCTTCGCAACGCGTCGATTCCAAAGTTCAACAGGGGACGGCGTCCTTTCGAAGGAGAAGAGACGCAGCGCGCGATCAAGACGATGCTGAACGCCGCTGATTTCGTTACCGTGACGACAGATTATCTTCGTGACGTATATCATGATCTATACGGAGTGCCGAAGGATAACATTCTCGCTGTTCCCAATTTGCTTCCGCATTCGCTTTTCGGCGATAAGTACGATCCTGATAAAAAAGTAATGCAGTTCAGGCAGAACGCCAGAAAGCCGCGGATAGGGATTGTGTCATCGCTTTCGCATTATAACGTCGACGGCGTGCGCGAGGACGAGAACGGCTATGTATGCCGTAAAGAAAAGCTTCCGGACGGTTCTGAAGTCTGGAAGAATGAAAAAGGCGAAACTGTTCAGGAAGACCGTATGCACGAGATCGTGGACGATATCGACGCCATAATTGACTGCATACGCGACACGGTTGATGATTATCAATGGGTGTTTTTCGGATTCTGCCCGCCGAAACTCAACGATCTCGTCGCCAAGAAGAAAATAGAGTTCGTTCCGGGAACGCCGATCCAGAATTATGCGTCGCGCTTTCACAACTTAAATTTGCAGGCCGTTGTCGCGCCGATAAATCCGATCCAGTTCAATTACTGTAAGAGCTTTATCAAATACATGGAATGTTCCGCGATGGGAATACCGTGTTTTGCTACGGACTGCCTGCCATATTCAAGAGTCATGCCGAAAGACCAGCTTTTTTCCGACAGTATGCAACTGAAGAAGATGTTGTAGAAGCTTAAATTCATGTCGGCGGGGGCATACAGGGGCCTTATCGAGCGCCAGTGGAAGTGGTTCCATACACCATGCAGGGAAGGCGATTTCAATATTAGGAACTTCTGGCTAGAGGAAAACCTCGGTATATGGACAGATTTATGCCGTCTTCGTCCGAAAACAGCCAAATTTTCGATAGCCGGCGCCATATAGCAGTATATGCGGCGTAAGAAAACAGAAGCAGAGCAGACAATATTCAAGAACGAGAACATATCCATACTGAAATAATATGACAGATAGACGAATAGCTATAATGCTGTTGGACGACCGTATGCTTTCGGAAGTCCGCAATACTGTATAGGTTTTCATGGCGAATTCCGTGTGTTCGGAGATAGCTGTTTTTTCGGAACAAGAGATTCCGGAATTCAATATTATGCATGAACAGACGAAATGTATAAGTCGTCTGATTCCGTGTAAAGACGGGAACGAGACGGCGAAGAGGAATGCGGTGCTGAAGCTGTACGAGGAAGAAGGCTATGGCGGAATATTGCATGTGGTTTCTGACTGCGTAAAGCTTCTTAAAGATCCTTCTGACTTTATAGATGATCTGGAGTCGATGATGCGGCAGTTCGATTATCCGTTATGGCTTTCGACTGTTACAGATCCGTGCAATTATGTATATAACAAATATAATCCGCGCGTTCTGCTGAAGAACGACATGCCGGAGCTGGTCAAGGCCGGAATAAAGTACAGTCTTGCGCTTACAAGCCATTCGAATACGGCATGGATGGCCTATGATATGACAGCGCTGCGCGGATAGCCGGAAATGAAGTACTTCAGCGAAGATTTCACTGTCGCGATGTACTATATAGTCGAACTGCTCGCCCGCCGCCGCCGTCTGAAAAAGCCCGACCAGCCGTTTTTCATGAACCAGTATTTGACTGTGGATTCCGAAGACGGCGTATTCCTACAGGCGCCTCCGCTTCAGCCCGTCAAGCAGACGACGTAGCAGACGATGCAGGAAGAAGATTTGAAATTCAAGCAGATGAATATCGACTATGCGCCGGACATGAATATTGATACGACGCTTGACGCATTGATTGAAAAGATAATCTCGAAGGTTTTGCCGACCGTTTCTGAAAAAACGAATGATTTAGTATAATATCAATAATGGTTAATGTTGATATTGTTTGGTTCCGCGGGCGCCGGATTATTGTTCCGGCGCCTGATTTTTTATGCGGAATATTCTAGAATGCGATATTATAAACAGAGGAAATTATGAATACGATAAATTTCAATGAAAAAGTGCAGTGCGGTCCGGAGTTCGTAGCGCTCAGGATTCTTGATAATCTCGAAGACATGGAGCTGGGCGGCGTTTGGCTTCCGGATTCGGTTTGCGCCAATTCGCGTCTCGCGTTCTGCGTCATAGAAGATGTCGGTTCTAAGGCTGCGGACGAATATGGAATCAAAGTCGGTGACTATGTCATGATAGACAGACTTTCGACTTATGCCCATACGGCGCCTATTTGTATGTGCAGGTACAACAATGTGATCTGTCTTACCGATAAGGACAGGACGGACTATTATCCGCTTCGTAACATGCTGTTCGCGGAAATGGACGAAAAAGGCGATGTGACGAATGTCGACGGGGTCTATGTTGAAAACTATGCTGAAAGGCTGAATATCGGACGGATTACTGCTGAAAACCTTGACGAGGAAACGAAAAAAACCTGTAGTTTTAAGACAGGAGATCGCATTATAATGACAAAAGGTCCTGATGTCGTTAGAATCGGAGACAGGACTCTTTATATTTACAAGCATGACATGATTGTATGCAAGGTTTTAGAAAAGGATGCATAAGACGAGCGCAAAATATGAAAGAATTTATTCCAGAAGGCGATGCCGTATTATGTGAGCCTGCTCCGGACAAGTAGGATGAAAATGGCGTGGTCATTTACTAGAACACTGACAGGCTGCCGATGTATAAGGTTTTGAAAACCGGATCAGATACGATTGAGCCCAAAGTTGTTCCAGGAGACATAATTATTTGCAATTCTACCGGAAACATGTTCAAGTCGGATGAAAAGACGTATCATATATTTTTATATGGCAACATCATAGGAAAACTGAGACATGAGTGAGTGCATCGGAGCGATAAAGATAAGCAAGACCAGGAACGTCAAGACCCCAACGCGCGGAACTCCGCTGGCAAGCGGCCTTGATTTTTACGTGCCGGAAGACTTGACGGTTTCCGACATGGAGGCGATGTTCGATAAGACAGGGCATGTGCTAGAATATGAAACCGGAGAAAACGGGTTTGTGACCCAGATGACGATCGGCTGGGGAGAGAGCGCGTGCATTCCGTCAGGAATCAAGGCTTTGCTTCCGCGCGGATACTGCATGGAGTTCCACAACAAGTCCGGTATCGCGATGAAGCGCGGGCTGATCGCCGGCGCGTAGCTTATCGACGCAGACTACCAGGGCGTATGGCATATCGACCTGCACAATACGTCGAAGGTTCCAGCAGTGGTCAAAGCCGGCGACAAGATCGCGCAGTTCGTCATGTACAAGACGGAGTATCCGGACGTCATGGAGGTGCCGGAAGACGAGCTGTTCAAGAACGTCGCGTCGGTCAGGGGCGAAGGCGCTTTTGGGTCTACGGACAAGAAATGAGTCTTAGGGATATCCTGGCGGAAAACCGAACTGAATTCAGTTCGGTTTTTTATTTTCGGTTTTCGGGAAAAGTATAATTTCAATATAAAGGAAAAAAAGACATGGCAGATAACACCAGCAGGGAAGAGCTCATTACGGGCCAAGATATGGATAAGGCGCTTCGCGAGGCGGCGGAGATCAAGAAAACCATCCTTACTACGTATAAGGAACGCGACAAGACTAATTTCGAGCAGTTCTATGCGACAGCTCTTCGCGCGAACATGGAAATCAACGCGATCCTCGGTAAGAGGAAGCGGAACCGCACGGACGAGGAGAACGAGCGGCTCAAGGCGTTCAAGAAGAACGTATCCCGCGCGTACAAGCTGGTCTGCGACTACATTACGCCGGAGGAAGTCGAAGATGGTAAGCAGACGAAGATACAGAAGCTCGTCGACAAGATTGCATTAGCGCTCGACTATCTGCGGTACATCGGCGCGAACGAGCTGGAAGACGAATTCAGCCGCCGCGGCATAACGCTTGCCACCGGTTTGCGCCTTGAGGACAAGTCCGAGGTATGGGCCGACGAGCGCGTCAAGCAGAACGTTACCGAAATATTCATGGCGGGCAAGAATGTGCGCGAACAGGTTAAGAATGATACGCGGGAGTTCGCAGAAGGGATTTTCGAGACGGCCGTACCGGTGGAGTTAGTGTATGAAAAGAACTCCAACCCCGTCGGGCTCAAGAAGTCTGACTGGTCAAAGCTGGTGGATGCGCAGACGAAGCTTATCATGGCGCAGCCTGGAGAGCAGCTCGAGAAGGCCGAGACGCAGATCAACGACCTTGCGGCCGACAAGCAGTTCGACCAGGAGCGTGCCCGCCTGATGCAAGTCAAGCTCGCGTCGATGGAGCCGCAGCATGACGGAGAGTAAGCGGGCCAGGTATGACCGGTATTTCATGGACATAGCCGAGCGGACGGCGGCTATGTCCTACGCCGAAAAACGGAAAGTCGGGTGCGTCATAGTGCGTGACAACCATATTATCGCGGCAGGCTGGAACGGACAGCCGGCGCATATGGACAATGTATGCGAATATACTGACGAAAACGGCGAGATCAAGACAAAGGACACCGTCATACACGCCGAGGCGAACGCATTGTACTGGTGCGCCAGGACGGAGATAATAACGGACGGCGCTACTTGCTATACGACCCTTAGCCCGTGCAAGCACTGCGCGCTCGGGCTTATCCAGTCCGGGATAAAGCGTGTCGTCTACAAGGAGCTTTATTGGAACGGCGAGAAAACCGGGCTGGATTTGCTGCAGCAGGCCGGCGTGGAAGTGGAGCAGATCACGGCGTCCGACTATGTACTGCTCGGGTATAAAGGCGGCGGCAAGCCAGGCGACGACATAAGCGTAATCCCGGCGGACGATTTTACGTTTAACGGGCGGCCGTTAAAAGAACTGATAAACAATTTTATACAAGGAGACAACAATGAAAATACGCGCTGATTTCGTCAGTAATTCTAGTTCCAGCAGCTTTGTCCTGTGGGGTGTTAGTTTCGATACGGATAACCTCGTGGAAAAGCTGCGCGACGCGGGGCTGGTTCCGGCAAGGCCTGATGACGGAGAAGACCACGTCAATGAAGATATAGAGGAGTTTCTCAACAGTAGGAATATTCCGTACGATGAATACGTGTTCGGATATGATGATAATTTCATAGCGTTCGGGCTTTCTCCTACGTGTATGAAGGACAACGAGACGCTTAAGGAGTTCAAGGCGCGCGTTGCCGACAAGCTGAAGTCTTACGGAATTTCCATAGACGGCCCGTCTAAAGTCGAATTTATAAAGGGCGTCGACGCCGACGGCTGCATATCTCTCGACTGAGACTGATACAGATAAAGAAAGACGATGGAAAAAAGTTCGCCGGTTCCGCTTAGAAGGCTTAAGGCCAAGTACGAGCAGTAAAAGGCGTTATTTCATGAAGACAAGAAGTGATTTTGTCAGCAATTCCAGTTCATGCTCGTTTTTCGTTTCGCTCGGGACGGCATAGGACGTTGAGGAGTTCAGGCGCCGAATCGACGCACTGAAGAAGCAGAATGTTTAGATGCAGGTGTTCTGGAACCTGGCCGAAGCGAACGACCGGTGGTACGGAACGCCATTCGACGGGAGCGAGCAGATGTCGAACGCACTTGTTCCCGGCTGTTTTATACTCTGCGATTCCGGCGAAGACCATGACCGGTTCTACGAAAAAAGGTACCGTCTCATGGAAGACTTATTCACAGAAGGCGAACATAAGTTCCAACTGTATGCGGACAACGAGGCCCATTTGACGGTAATGGACGATCTGCCGGAGGCATGCGACGAATGAAAACAAGAATTGATTTTGTAAGTAACAGTTCCAGCGCCAGCTTTATAGTGATAACCGATTCCGGAAAGGAAGCCCGGTTTCAAGGCGACGGCGATATTGTGCTTCCAGACAGCGAGCTCGGCGAAATAGAATTCGGGTGGCAGACCGAGAAATACTACGACTTTTGGTCCAAGCTTAACTGGTGCGCAATAGTCATTAGGACCAAGTACAATCAGGAGAAATACGACACACCGGACGAAACACTGAAGGAGCAGGTTTCCAAACCGTGGTTCAGATCTGACGCGATGCTCGGCCGCTTGATGAAAGTATGTGCAGATATCGGGTTTAAAAACATAACTGTAATCCTGAATGAAGACTATGCGGATGACGAGCACGGCGGATATATAGACCACCAGAGCAATATCGGCGAGGAACCGACCAATGGAAGGATGTTCGAGACGGAAAAGACGCTGCGCGATTTTCTGCTAAACGACGGATCGTATATCGACTGCTCGAATGACAACGGCGGACGCGACGACGATGAATACGACTGGGACAAACATAGATATTCTTCACAACTAGAAGACTACTATAAAGCCTGAACTGATATAATATTCAATATGAGAATAGCGATTATAGTTGGAGCGGACCGTACGGGCAAGTCTACGTTGACGGACGAATTCATAAAAGCCGGCTGGATATACAGGCATTTCGATCCTCCGAAGAAGTCTCCCTATTCCGAGTATAGGGAATACGCAGACTGGCTTGCGGCCGAAGGGGATCCCGGCGGGAAATATGTTATAGACCGGTACATGTACTGCGAGTTCGCGTATTCAAAGCACTACGGCAGGCCTACCGACATGACGATCGAGAGAATGAACGAAATAGAAGACGATTTGCTCAAGCTTGACCCGAACGCCGCCGTAGTATACTGCCAGACCGACCTGGAATCGAATTGGCGGAGGATATGCGATGAGGGAAAGACCGAGTTCAAGTCTATCGAAGAGCTTGCGGCGCTTCGTTACGAATATAAGAGGGTTCTGCTTAATTCGAAGCTGAACCTGGTAGAATACGACTTTATGGCAGGTGACACGCCTCTCGGCGTCTTTGCTGAGATAGAAAACGACTGACTTCAGGAGTAAACATGGACAAAATTAAGGTAAGCATTATCAATAAACCTGTAATCTGCGACGAACGGCTCGTCAGCTCGATTACTAAGCTCACGTTCAGCAAGAAGCTGGCGAATTCTGACGACGTCGCGGCTTAGCTTGTAGACCTTGACAAGACGACGACAGCTATTGCCGAGAATACGCTTAAGTTTAACCACACGACGCTGCTCGAGCACATCAACCTTACGTTCGCCATCTAGAACGTGTCCCGCGCCTGCCAGGTCTAGTGGGTCCGTCACCGCGTCGGGTCTTCCTACACGTGCTCCAGCACGCACTACATTGACTACAGCTCGGCGCTGAGCAACCCGACGGAGTACTTCGTCACGCCGATTGAGATAATGGAGGCGCCGGAGGACGTTAGGAAGGCGTACTACGACAGTTGCGTTCATTCCATCAAGAACTATTGTGACCTCATCAAGGCCGGCCAGAAGTGTGAAGTCGCCCGCGATGCCCTGCCGAACTCGTTCAGGTCGACCATCATCTGGACCGTCAATCTCCGTGCGCTGAAGAATTTTTTGAACCTCAGATTGTGCGGGGTCAACACGACTGAAATCAACTATTGCTCCATGCTGATCTACATGAAGATCCAGGAACTGTTCCCTGAGCTTTCCAAGTACTTTGTCCCTGACTGCGTCCAGCCGTGCCTCGGCCACTGCAGCCAAGGCAAGAGGATTGAGAACTGCATCTTCAAGGGCTGGTCGCTCGACAAGATGAAGGCGCGTTATGCCGCAATAATGAAAGGCTGAGACATGGGCGATTTCGTGTTTTTCTGGGGGATCGGCGACGTCAAGACCGTGCAGAAGGGCTGCCTGTCGCAGTGGTGGCCGTGCTCGTTCGAGATCGATGGCGTCAGGTACAACTGCGCAGAGCAGTACATGATGGCGGAAAAGGCCAGGACGTTCGGCGACGGCGAGACGCTGGAGAAGATACTGGCGTCCGACAAACCGCGCGTCATAAAAAATCTGGGACGCGAAGTCAGGGGTTTTGATCCGGCGAAGTGGGACGCTGTCAAATACGGCATAGTTGTCAAGGGCAATACCGCCAAGTTTTCGCAGGATTCGAAACTGAAGGAATTCCTGCTTTCGACAGGCGGCGCGGAACTGGTAGAGGCGTCTCCCGTTGACGAAATCTGGGGGATCGGCCTGGCCGAAGGCGATTCCGGCATACGCGACAAGGCCAATTGGAAAGGCCAGAACCTCCTCGGCAAGGCGCTTATGGACGCCAGGGCCGTTATTTCTTAGAGCTGAAAGGAAAGATTATGACAGAAGAGCAGAGGAATACACTGAATGGCATGCTGGCGCACGTCAGGGCGACCCTGGACGAAATCGAGAAGATGTTGGCCGACTACGACCAGTGCCAGAGCGAGATGTCCAGGAAGTATCTGGGCGCCGCGATCCTTAAGACGGCGGCAGTGTTCAAGCCGAGCGTGCAATAAGTGCAGACGTCCTGTGACGCCGTATCTAACATGAAGCCTGACGAGATGTACGAGCGGAAGCAGAGGCTTGGCACGGCATAATTATTAAAGAGGTATTTCATGGCGGAAGACATCACATATAAATTCAAGTCGCAGCCGATTTGCAGAAATTGCGGAGCAGATGTACGCGTAGAATATAGTCCCGCGGGATATTATTCTAAATGCGAAAAATGCGGAAGCGACTGCGCGGCGTCTCCTTTCCGCTCTGATCGGGAGGAATAGGACTGGCTTTACAGGATGTTTTGCTCTAATTTCGAATTCGGCAGGTCGGAAACGCCTTTGAAGTCGGAACGCAAGAAGTTAAAAGTCTTTTTGTCGGGTCCTATGACCGGGTATGAGAATTTCAATTTCAAGAAGTTCGACGCCGTCGCGGATAGGCTTTTACGTGCCGGCGTAGACGTCGTCAATCCAGTCGACATATGCCGCAAATATAAGAAAGAACGCGTCCTTGCTGACAAGTCAGTTTTCGCGCGGATGGTAAATGAGCAGCAGGTAACTGAAAAGGCCTGTTCGGCAATCCTCATGCTGGACGGCTGGGAAACGTCGAACGGCGCGCGTCTGGAGCTGGATACGGCGCTTCGGAACGGGCTTGACGTATTCCAGGAAAAAGACATAAGCCTTGTAATCGGGCTTGCGTCGAATCCTTGCGCGAAGCTGGCGGTCGCGCTCCGTGAAATCTACGACGAAGACTGGAAAACGCAATCGGCTAGAAAATACCCGAACATTCCAGCAGGCGCGCGCATGATAGTCATCACCGAGAATTACGTCAATTTCTACGGCGGTCCATGGACTCGCGTAATGTGGGACGGAAACATGTATTGGACGAATCCCGACTCTATTTTTATTTTAAATTAATTCTAAATTCATTTTAGAGAATTAGAACGTCCAGCCTATACAGATTCCCCCGTAGTCAGGGGAATTTTTCTAATGCTTGAATTCGTCTTGCCGGAATACGGCATAGTAATGGGCGAAAAACGATCTGTACCTCAGCGCCGCGCCGCATCGCCATTCGAATACGAACGGTTCGATATCGACTTTCAGGTCTTCGTCCTTGTCGTTGAACAAGCTTCCTTCTAGGAAGTGGTTGTACAGGTAGTACCGCTCGTCGCATCCTACAAACGCCCATACGCTAAGGTCGTCGAGCCATGACCGTTTCGCCGGGGCGGAGAACATTATCTGGTTCCCGACGTCGTTTTTCATGTTCCATCCGACCTTCAGGTCGCATCCGACTTCGGCCGCGTCCTGTACCGTTCCGGCCAAAACCCCTCCGCGCGGCACGAGCGCGACATATTCGCATAGGTACCAGTTGTACTTCGTCCACCACTGCCCATTGACGACGAACTCGTCGTGCAGCTGGTTGTCCCAGCCGTTGGGGTATTTGCAGCCAAGCCATTTGTGGATTATCTTCTAAGACTGCTCGCTATACGAATGCGGGCCTATTTGTCCGAAGTCTATCTCGCCGTAATGCGTCCACGGCGATTTCGGATCCATGAAGAATTCATATCCTATGCCGCCATAGAGTATTCCGGCATACGGCCTGTCACCTTTTATATGCTGCGACGGGCGCAGGTCGGACGGGGTATATATGTTCTAGCCGAGCTTGTAATGCCACGGCTAGTCGACTATTTCCAGTCCGGTACCGTGCGTGTAGTCATGGTCGCCCCCGTGCGGAATGAACGTGTCGTTTTCCAACGTTAAATAAGTTTCCAACGACCATGACGCAGCCGGCAGAAAAGCCAGCGCGAATATACAGATTTTTTTCATTACAGCCCATAAGACCGCAATGACGAATACGGTCTTTCCCGAATTATTTACTTTGGCCAGTCGGGATTTTTTCCAGATCCCCGGACATCGCGATTCCGGCTTTGCCGTTGTCGAGAAATTTAAGGTAGACGTTAAGATAGTCGTATGTTCCTTGGCGAATGTCCGTTACCACGGCTTCGGCTTTTTCCATTTCGGGCAACGGGTCGTCGGCCGTTATATGCACGACGTCGATTCCCCCGATCCGACGCTCCGCCAGGACATGGTCGCCGACTTTTAATTTCGTAAGCATGTAAAGTCTGCATGCCGGATCGTCTTTGTCGAAGTTCATGTTCGGATAGACGCAGATTTCGCCGTTCCAGTCCTCCCAGCCCGCCGCCATGTTCTTCTTGACGTCTTCCGGCACGGAATGGGAGTTTTCGAACGACCCGTTCATCTTGTAGACGGTAAATTCGGCGCCGGCTTCGAGCGCCATCAGCATATACGCCTTGACATACCGCCGCTTCGTAAACGTATTGGATACGACGACGTCCATGTCGTTCGCAAGCGCCGTCCTGCACATGTCCATGCACCATGACACGGCGGACTTCTGTCTCCCGGCGTCGAATCTGTATTCGCCGTTTTTAATATGGAACATGTCGTTCTCGATATGGAATACGCCCGGGAACATCTTGGCTGCAAACGTCGACTTACCTGAACCAGGAATGCCTCTTACTAAAAACATATGCATGTCGTGTCTCCTTCAACCGGCTATTTCCAGTTTAAGCATGAATTCCTCTATCGAGGCGGACTTGCCTATTCCGACCTCGGAGAACTGGTCTATGGTGAGCGTGTCCGCGCATTTGCGCTTTATGATCGAATACCATCCGGTCATTTCCGTCGTGCCCGGCGGAAATATTTCGAAACATACAGTAGTCCATGGCATTCCGTCTAAATATTCCATAAGGCGGAATATCTTGTATCCACTGTTTTTCCCGTTCCGGTCAAGATATCCGATTTCAGGCGTTAGGTTTTTTTTCGTCGCCCAGTCGAGGAATTTCGAAACTATCTGCTTTTTCGTCATATGGCCGCCTTTAATGATTGTTGAAAACGCGTCCCCATTTCAGTTTTTTAATCGATTTCCATCCGGCGGGTTCATTACGGTCTTCTATTTCAGCGTACCAGAATTTCCAGTCCGACATCATGCCTTTAAGTTCTTTTTTCATATTCATGGACATACGGTAGAGCAGTTTTTCGGCCTTACGCTCGATTTTATCTCTTATTTTGTCTAGGGCATTGACAACGTTTACGCGGTAGTCCCGCCGTAGTTTCCCTGCGCGGTAGATTTCAATGTCCGGAAATTTAAGGCAATCAAGTTCTTCCAGGTATGCCATGAATTTTGCCGCGATAGGCCGATCAGATTCAAGTACATAGCGTTTTCTCGAAAATTCGTCTTTACTGGCGCCGTTTAAATATTCGGAAATGAATTTTTCAGGTGTGACGAACGTTATTTTCACATCGGCATAAGGCATGTCGGTATTCCATAAAGTCCAAGAAAGAGCGTCTATCGTATCGCGTATGAAGAATTTTTGAAAAAATTTCGACGCAGACAACAGTTCCTGCTTGAAAATATCCGGAGTATTTTCGTCCGCACGTACGACAAAACTTGAACTGGAACTATTAGAGACAAAATCCGATCTTATTTTCATAAAAAAATTATACCGCGCGGAAAACCCGCGCGGTATCCTGAAAACGCCGTGTTCCAGCCTTTATTTCCAGGGGCCGAACATAACCATCACTATGCCGGCTCCTATCATAACCAGCAGTCCGAGCGCGAGCGGTATCCAGAACGGACATAGTACCCATATCCACGGCCAGTGCGCGACGGGCTCTATCGCGAGCACTTTCAACACAAGAAACACTATGCCTATTACCGTCAGGCACCCTATTCCGCCGCTACTTCTAGTTTGTTTGTCCATGTCTTTGCTTTCGATGTATTTATGCCGGAAGCGGCTTCGCGTCCGGCGGGTTCCTTACTTCAGGATTTTCCGCAGAGGCGACATGTCCGCGAGCCACATGTCCGCCGGCGCCGTCTCCTTGGTCTTCTTGAATTCATCCTTCGCCGCGTTGATCTTGCACTTCAGTTCGTCCAGTTTCTCCTTCGTGAGCTGGTGGATGGGCATGGCGAGAAGATAGTCGTATGAATCATCCACTTTCACGATTCTGTCTATCTTCGCTATGTCGGCGGCGATGTCGGCCTTTTTGCGGTTGGATATCTTCAGCGTCTTGTCTATTATGGCCTTGATAAATAGGTATTTCGACAATAGGATTTCGATGTTCTTCTTTATCGACGCTAGCAGGTAGTCGCGGCGGGCGGAATAGTATTTTACGCGCATGTCTATGAACGCGTCGAGTATTTCTTTCGCCGACGAAAACTCCCTGACGCGTCCGGACTCGTCGATGCAGCAGTACGTCTCGGGCAGGCTCTTGACGAGCTTCAGCGCGTCGTACAGCTTGCGTTCCGTGTCGTGAGACCTCGTGAAGTCGCGTGTCGTTTTGATTTCGAACAGTATCGTGTCGGTCTTCGAGTCGCATTTGTCGAAATAGTCCTGTATCAGGCCGGATTCGCACATTTTGTCGAGCTGCTCGATATACTTTTGGTAGTCTGTCCCGATAGGAAGCTCGGTTATCGTGTACGAATTCATGTTGTTTTTGGTTACGACGCCGAAACTTTCGGCTATGTTCGTCTCGGGGTTCACCGCCACTTTTCCGAGATGGCCCCTGAACCACGGAAGCAGCGCCATGCGCGGATTCGCCGTGCCGGACAACTTTTTCTTCACATACTCTATCACCTCGTCCGGATTTCTAGGGAATATCTTCTGGCTGAATCCCGTACTCAGGCCTTCCGCCCCGTTCAGGAACATGACAGGAAATACGGGCAAGAGGTGCTTCGGTTCAATGTATTGGCCTTCAAAGAACTGTTTTTCCAGAATATGCTCGTCCGGTTCAGAAAACAGCATCTTGCTGACATCGGACAGTTTTACCCTGGTATAGCGCCCCGCCGACGGCCTCGGCGATATCCGGCAGCCGAAACCGCCGCTGTTGCCCGTCAGAAGGGGAAAGTTGTTGGACCCGACATACGACGCCGCCAGGCCGTCTATCACGATTTCCAGATTGGCGGCGCCATGGATGTAATTAGTATCAATTTGCGTCTGCGCGCACATTGTATCCGTTTTTATCCAGTCATTCCGGCACCTTTTAAACGCCGTGTATACGATCTTCCTTTGGGACAGCTTGAGTCCGTCTATCCCGCATAATTTGCGGAGATTGTCATATGACGCGTACGCAGGTACGTCTTTCTGATAAAAATCGCTAATTGTTCGTTTATTCATACTTATTTTAAATTAACTGATTGGTTGATTGACTGCCGTAATCTTCGTGGAACATCAAGATATTATGCCAATTCAATTTTACAGCATACTGCCTATTGCGGTACAGCAATGAATCAGCTAACCGATTTAGATTATATTTTACCTGAAGTTTTTAACAAATACAAAATTACCGTAATTGGATTAGTAAATAAAAATAAGGACGACGGCCAGCTGACATGACAGAATATTTGACATACGGAATTTCTAGGACGCATATCGAAAAGACATGCGTCTATATTAAAAATTACCGTTTTTCAAAATTTTACATCGATCGTGCCGCCGCCCGCGTTTTGATCCAGGCGAAAGGCGGAACCGATGGCTGTTAACCCTACCAAACTGTCGCAGCTCGATGAAATCTCGAGCTCGAACATAAGCGAAGACGATCTGCTCCTCGTATCCGACAAAGAGGCAGAAAACGGGCAAAGCTACAAGTCGAAGAAGATGACTATGTAGCAAATGGTCCGGTATACGAATAAAACAATTCTTTCCAGCGACGATTTCAAGCAGGGCTGGTCCGTCTATGTGATGGACATCGTGAAGGACCATCCGGAAGACGTGGCCGACCTGCTCGACGCCGTCGTTCAACACGACTATTTCATAGACGCCGGCGGCGCCGGAGAGCTCGGTCCAGATCCCGAGGAAGATCCCGGGGAGTAAATAACGTTATGACGGCTAGAATAAAACTTAGGTGCGATACCTATTCGAATTGGAGAAGGTCACTTACGCCTTTGTACGAGGGCGAAGTCGGCATAGGATACGACGTCCGTCATAATCCAGTAACGGACGCCGATGAAAAATACAATTTCAAAATAAAAATAGGCCGCGCGACGGGTGAGAACAATTATAGTATGTGGGCCGATTCGGCGGATCTTTCGTTCGTCACCGATCCAGATACGCTTCAGCAGATTGTCGACGCCGTAATTCAGCAGATCGGCCAGGATGAGTTCGTCAGGACGCGGACTTTCAACCAGTTCAAGGAAAATCTGGATTAGCAGCTTACTGCCATAATAAGCAGGCTTAACAACAGGGTAAAGGCGTACGTCAATGAGAATTCCCTCATACTTTCGACGGACGATTGACGGAATGGACGAATTTAATACTAGAATAAAGCATGCGTATCCGGCGCAATACAAATGCTTCAACAACGAATTAACGCGCTAATTAATAAAAGAGGTACACATGGCTGACATCAATCCCGATCCAAGATGGGACAATATAGCCGATCTTTCGGCTGATCTGGTAATAGTAAGCAGCGACATCAACGCGGTCGAGCTCGACCGTAGGTACGATATCGCCGACGGTACGGCGCGCCTAGGCGTGTTCGACAACCGTGTCCGCATAGACAAACTCAGCGGCGACGCCGATGTGATTTCCGCCGAAGTCGCGAAGCTCGGCAGTATTGTGGCCGGTGGCGTAAGCTACCGCGGCAAGACCGGTCAGACGATCGAAGATGGCCTTACGTCGACGACCATCACCATGGCCGACGAGACTACGCTTACCGTAGTAGCCGGCAAGGGCGGCGATATGGTCATCGTCCCGGGCACGCTGACAGGCAAGGAAGACCGCGAATACATTTGGGACGGCGAAAAATGGAACGAGTTCGGCAATGCGTCCCAGCTTAAGTCGTTCGCGTTCGCGGACGAAGGCATTGTCAACGTAAAGCCCGGCGGCACGGTCAGTATCTCTCCAACCGCCTCGCAGTCTGCGGATGTCACCGCGACATTCACGGCGACGAACAGCGTCAATGTCGTATCCGGATACGCGCCTGACGACTATACGCCGGAAGGCAGCGTCGTTGTCGACGCCTTTACTCCGGCCGGCACGATTAGCTGCGCCGAAATCAGCATCGGCGTCGAAGACATTACCGTTTAGCAGGTCGGAGAGGCGGTATTTAGCGGAACCGAGATGACCGTCATGACCGGCTATACGCCCGCGGCGTATACTCCGTCCGGCGCGATCAGCGTCGGCGCCATCGAAATCGGCGACAAGTCCGTCACTGTGACGGAAGTCACGTCGGCCACGTTCTCCGGCAACACCATTGAAAACGTAATGACCGGCTACACGCCGGCCGCGTATACGCCAGAAGGCCAGGTAAGCTGCGCCGCGATCGATATCGGCGATAAGTCTGTTACCGTCAAGGAAGTCGTGTCCGCTGAATTCACAGGATCGGAAGTGACTCCGACCGGTACGTTTACGGGTTAGACCGCTTAGACGACCTTTACGGGCAAGCTTACCGAGCTTCCGGTCCTATCCGCGAACGACGTCGACTACGTGACGGAGGTTTCGTCCGAGTCTACTGTCGCCGGAAACGCGTATGTAGAGTAGAACGTGCTGAAGTTCAATTTCAATACTGTGGTCTCCAGCATGGGGGCGGCGAAGCAGCATGTTAATGTGGCGTATTCCAGCCAGACGACCGAAATCGGGCCTATAGGAATCTCGGCGTCCGGCACTGCTCTTACCGGCGGCAGCGTCGTTATCGACGCCTTTACTCCGGCAGGCGGCGTGGCGGTCGAACTCAGCAGCGTCGAGAAGACGGTTGCGATCGGTTCCTATACGCCGGAGGCTGTGTTCAACGGCACTGCGAAGGCTCCTACCGGAACTGAGAATAAGACAGACTTTACCGCCGCGGGAGAAATCGCGCTTTCCAGCACGAACGTCGCGAAAACCGTCGCGATCGGCACCATCGCGGCCGGCCAGGTCAAAGCTGACTTCATCGGCGAGACGACAAATCCGACAGGCCAGGTCCTCACGACGACCTACGCGCCGTCCGGCGATATCGAGATCAACAAAACGAATGTTACGATTCCTATATCTACCGGCAAGGTCACACCGACGGCCGTATTCACCGGAACGGAGGCATCTGTCACCGCGCAGTTCAACGGCACGGCGAAGGCTCCTACCGGAACGGTTCTTTCCGGAACCTATAGTCCTACCGGCGATATCTCCGGTTTGGTGGAAATTTCCGCCCACACGCACGACGCCCTGTTTACCGGGACATCTGCGGACTGGATGGTATATCCGTTCACCTCGCCAGTGGAAGGCTGACGGAATTGAAGCGGCCGGCGGTGCGATTCGCAAGCGTCGTCTGGCCGCGAACTGCCCGCGTCGGGAGAAGTTTCGACTTCTACGCGGTGCAGCGTGGAGCGGCCTGATGCGGTTTAAGCCGCATCAGGCTAATTCGAAACAGAAGGTATTTTAGTAAAATATTAGATATGGCAGAATTAGCAAGTAACGAATTGTCGGCCATAAAAGCGAGCAACGGCCAGACGTACAAAGTAAGAGATGTGACCAGATCCGCCATATCGGTAGACGGACAGCTGGCCGATGTCTAGATGCGCCATATATCCAATACGGATTATTGGACGCTTGTCGCGACTGAAACTGTCGATCCGAACACGCTTTATGTCGTGTCGTCTGATTACGTCAACGCGTACGGGCAGCAAATCAAAAACGTGCTGGATCCTACGGACGCGTAGGACGCCGCGACGAAGGGATATGTTGACGGTAGGTTTACCGGCGTGAAGATCGGTTATAATTCCAATACGAAAAAGTTGAGTCTTTCTGTTGGAGAAGCCGTTTCACAGGTAGACTGCTCTGATTTTATCAAAGACGGCATGCTTTCATCCGCTGAGCTAAACGGAACTCAGCTTATTTTTAAGTTCAATACCGATTCCGGCACCGCTCCGATCAGCGTCTAGCTTTCTAGCTTTTTCGACGACACGCAGTATTATAAGAAGACTGAAACTTCGTCGGCGCAGCAGATATCGTCGGCCCTTAACGGCAAGCAGCCTGTTGGAAGCTATCTGACGGCTGTTCCCAATACGTATAAAACGTACGCGAATACGAAGGCGTCTCTGAGTTCAGAAGGCTATGCGGTTAAATCGGACATTTCGTCTGCGCTTAACAATTATTATAAGAAAACTGAAACATCGTCTTCTGACCAAATTTTCGCCGCATTAGATCTTAAGGCTGATATTTCCGCGATAGGAGCTCAGGTATACATTGACGGCGAGTCGCAGGACCTTAGCATCATACACATGTCGAAGGAAGACTACGACGACCTGGTCGCGCAGGGCCGTATTCTTTCGAACGCGCTATATGTCGTATCCGGCGACTACGTCGACCATATACAGGACAGTTCCGGCAACGGCATAGGCGCCGACGGGCAGATTTCGTCCGGCGGCGTCGTAAAGACTCTCGCCACGCTCGACGATATCGAGGAAATGCAAAATCGGCCCGGCAAATATCTTTTGAGCTCGAACGGCACGTCCAGCCTTCAGCCGGCTGTCGTCAACGTCGTTACGAAGGCCAGGTATATGGAGCTTTCCGCCGCCGACCAGCTTTCTCCGACCGAGATATACGCGGTTGACGGCAATCCGTTCGACGAAGGGTCTACGGTTACTGTACAGCATTTCAATCAGGCCGGCGGCGTCGTGACTGAATAGACGGATCTGTCGATTCTGTGCCTGACGTCGATGAACCAGTTCCGCGCAATGGTTGCCGACGACCAGCTTAAAGACAATGCGATCTACAAGATCTCGTCTGACTATTTTTCCGCTCTTGGCGGCAGGATTACGGATGTCGCAGATCCTCTAAGTTCTGGCGACGCTGTTACTCTGGACTATTTTGAAGAAAACAACGGCGCATGGAGATTGGCAAATCTGTCTCCTGTTTTAATCAATTCTGCATATAACGTATGGGTAAATGATCATACGGTCAATCTGGTCGACGTATATGAGCAGTCGTCCGGAGGGACGTTAACAGTCAATCTTCCAGCCATGTCATGGATTGATCCGCAGACAGGAAGAAGAAACACTTCGCGTTCCAGAATGTTCAGGATCTATCTGATGCAGCCTGGCAATTGGAATCTCTTATTTCAAAGGACTGGCGAAAGCGTCACGACTAAAGTGTTTTCGTCTAATTCATCTTTGACAACAGGCGGGGCATATCTGATAGAATGCGTAGAGATAGACAGACTTGCTGCTTCAAGTACGTTCGCAGTCAGAATAACAAAAATCTCTTGACGTTTGAATTTGAATTTGTATAGTATTAAAAAGGAAATTTGCTGAATGAACACCAACTACGGAAAGATATAGCACGATAAGCTTGTATATGCGCCTGACGCTTTGACAATCGATGGCGTATCGGTGCCAAATCCGATCGGACCGGTATACCAGCGTGAAGGATGGTATGCGATCAAGACAGTGCATCCTCAGCTGAAGTCCACCCAGACTGAAGTTTTCGACAGATACCAGCTCGACCATATCGCCAAGATCATCTATGTTATAAACAAAGCGCAGGATGTTCCTAAAGCGACGCGCAAGATATCTAAAGTCTATTTGAAGATCGCCCTTGCGAAAATGGGCAAGCTCAATCTATTTAACGAC